>Ga0302320_10012992_pt1 | contig 17435 bp, 9 predicted proteins | sample Bog_T0_3_FD_202130 | JGI IMG/M metagenome (GOLD analysis project Ga0302320, IMG submission 202130) | Peat permafrost microbial communities from Stordalen Mire near Abisko, Sweden - Bog_T0_3 | ecosystem: Environmental > Terrestrial > Soil > Wetlands > Peat | place: Sweden: Abisko, Stordalen Mire...
GCCGAAGCAACTCGCAGCCGGGGGGCGGCTGCTTTTTCTCCAACTTAGTTGCCTTTGGGCCGTCATAACCCGAATAGCTCGCCGATATACCTCGGCTCGCATCCGCATCTGGTCTGAAACTCCCAGGCTTTTCTCAACGACGGCGCGCTACCGGATTGAAATCCTTCAAGAAAACACCCGTTGTTCAACAGGCTGCTAGGCAGTTCAATTCATTCGTGGAGCTTCATTCGTGAGGATGGACAGCCCTTGTTCAACGGTGCCTGTTAGACTGGGTAAATGAAAAACAAAAAGACATTCAAATTGCCAAAGTCCCCGGACCGTATTTCGTATTTCAATATGCTGACAGCCAATCAGATCCAAGCATGGCACCTCAATTTTCAAGCAAGCTCGCATCCATTCTTGGATGACCATTGACAGCGCCGCCAACTAAGGCATTCAACATTACCACCCGCGGTGGCCGGCAAATTAAGGTATCCCAAATCAAAGCATTGCTGGCATGGATTCAATCTGCGTTGTGATCGTTAGCTGAATCTTGTGGGCTTCACGCCAGCAACCTCAATGAGCAATGGCAGCTTCCGGTTCATTGGCCCGTAGCTTTTGATTTTGTTCCTGGACCTGCTTTTCTACGATGCGAATGGCCTTGTCGAGCCACACCGGGTCGCAACTCATCCGCTCGATCTCAACTGTCGCGAACCACTTGCGGGTATTTTGCGCTGGCTTGTCCAACGGCTTGAGATGCCCGGCTCTCACCAGGAACGGCAGGTAATAACTCGGCCAGCCGAAAATGGCCGCCGCCTCTTCCATGCCCACGCACGCCGGGCGATTACCATGATGTTGCTTGTCCGTGATCATTTTCTAGTCAGCGATGGCTGGGAGACAATTTTTCAAAGTCAGCGGAAGTGCTGCAAATGCAATCGGCTGCACCGGGCCATGGAGTTGACGCGGAGAGAAACCTTGCCCCAAGGTTTGCTCGGGCAGGGGATTGATTACACGCTGAAAAGATGGGCGGCTTTGAACCAATTTATCACCGACGGCATTCTGGAAATCGATTCAAACGGCATCGAAAATTCAATTCGTCCAAGCGCACTTGGAAAACGCAATTGGATGTTCATAGGGCATCCTGAGGCCGACGAGCGCAGCGCAATCATCCACACCTTGCTGGGCAGTTGTCGGCGGCATGGGATCAACCCGTTCGATTGTCTGCAAGATTTGTTCACGCGCCTGCCCGCAGCCAAGATCACTGGGATCAAGGAATTCACACCAGCGGCGTGGGCAACGCGAAAAACTGTTCGCTCGATTAGCCTGAGTCATCCCCGCTGACGTAAAACCAGTCCCCCCCGTTGTCAAATAAGTCGCAAATGTCTTGAATATAAGACATGGACTTCGCTACGGTCTGATCGTTGCCAGTCTTTCTGGTTCCAAGGCCGCGGACCTCCAATTTTGGTGACACCGGAGTCAGACGGTGAACTCACGGCCAAACGAATCCATGAAAAACAGATTATTTGCAGTCTTGGCGCTGACCCTCGTCGCCACCTTGAACCTCCTGCCCTCAACCGCCTTCGCGCAAGGCACGGCCTTCACCTACCAGGGCCGGCTGAACAGCAGCGGCAGCCCCGCCAACGGCAGCTACGACCTGACGTTCACACTTTACACTACGAACTTCACAGGCACCGCCATCGCCGGGTCGGTGACGAACAGCGCCGTCGCGGTGACGAACGGATTGTTCACCACGCTCGTCAATTTCGGGCCAGGCCTGTTCACCGGCACGAGCAACTGGCTGGAGATCGCCGTCAGCACCAACGGCGCAAACACTTTTGCGACGCTGTCGCCGCGCCAGCAGGTGACACCCGTGCCGTATGCAATATATTCGGCCAGCGTGCCGGCTACGGGCATCGGATCGGGCACGGCTGGCATTAACATCTCCGGCAACGCCTACACCGCCACCACCGCAAATAGTGTTTCCGCCGGTGCAGTCACGGCTCCCGGCATCGCCTCCGGCCAGGTGGTCAAAAGCCTCAACGGCTTGACGGATGGCGTCACCTTGTCGCCGGGTGCAAACGTCAGCATCACACCCATCGGCAACACGCTGACCATTGCCAGCACCGGCGGCGGCGGGAGCGGTTGGTCGCTCACCGGCAATGCGGGCACGACTGCGGGCGTTGATTTTCTGGGCACAACCGATAATCAGCCGTTGGAATTGTGGGTGAACGGAGTGCGTGCTTTGCGGCTGGAACCGGGAGTTTCGGGATTTGCCGGCGAAGCGCCGAACGTAATTGGCGGCTCCTCCGCCAATTTTGTGGCCAATGGGATCGTGGGAGCGACGATTAGCGGTGGGGGGGCCGTGAATTATGAAGACTCTGGTTTTAACTATACCAACAGCGTGACGGCTGATTTTGGAACAGTGGGCGGCGGCCAGAACAACACTGCTGGCAGCTATGGCTCGACGGTGGGTGGCGGCTATATCAACACCGCGAGCGGCTATGACTCGACGGTGGGCGGTGGAGCAGGCAACACTGCGGTTGGCGGGTCTTCAACGGTGGGTGGCGGCGATGGCAATACCGCAAGCGACTATTACTCGACGGTGGGCGGTGGGTCAGCCAACGCCGCGAATGGCCTTTCCTCGACGGTCAGCGGCGGGGAAGAGAACAACGCCAGCGCCAATGATTCGACCGTGGCCGGCGGGTCAGGCAACAACGCCAGCGCCAATGATTCGACGGTGGGCGGCGGAGGAATAAACACCGCGAGTGGCAGCGCTTCGACGGTGGGCGGCGGGTTAGTCAACACTGCGAGTGGCATTTCTACAACCGTGCCCGGAGGATATGGCAACTCCGCGTCCGGGAATTACAGTTTCGCCGCCGGCAGTCACGCCAACGCGACCAATCAGGGTGCTTTTGTCTGGGCGGATTCGCAAACTGTGGCCTTCAGTTCCACAGCCAATGATCAGTTTAGCATCCGTGCCCAAGGCGGGGTGAGGCTGGATAACTCCACCAGCATGGCTTTTGGCAGCCAGCCCCGGGAGATGCTGCAATTGTATAGCGACCCAACTTCGACCTACGTTTACGGCCTCGGGGTGCAAACATCCACCTTTTACATCCGCACCGGCACCAATGGCGGTTTTGCCTGGTATCAAGGCGGCAGCTATAACGGCAACCAGAACAATGCAGGCGGGGGCAAAGTAATGATGACCCTGGATTCCAGCGGCAATTTGCGCACCACGACCGGCACCATCGCCTCCCTGAGCGACCGCAATGCCAAGGCCGACTTTTCGCCGGTGAATCCGCAGGCGGTGCTGGCCCGCGTGTCCGCCTTGCCGCTGACCACCTGGCGTTACAAAACGGCCGACGCTTCGCAACGGCACATCGGCCCGATGGCGCAGGATTTTTACGCGGCTTTCAACGTTGGGTTGGACGACAAAAGCATTTGCGTGGTGGACGAGGGCGGCGTGGCGTTGGCGGCGATTCAAGGGTTGAACGAGAAGGTGGACGATAAGGATGCGACGATCCAGCAGCAATCCGCCGAAATCGCCGACTTGAAAGCGCGGCTGGAAAAACTCGAACAACTGATGACCGAAAAACTCGGAGGTGCGAAATGAAAATATAGATTTTGGAGCTGCGAGTTGGGGCTGGCAGTTGGGTTGCTTTGGTTTCATCCTGCTTAGCCCGACCAGACCTAACTGGTCATCGGCCCGTTCGCTCCGTGGTCTGGATGGGCTGAATTTCGTCCTTGCTACTGTCCAAACGGGATCCGGCCAATTTCGTGGCGGCCAGGCCATGACCTGAGTCAAGGGGCGGTGAAACGAAATATCGCAAAGTGGTCTCCTGGATGAGTTCAAGTCTTGGTTGCTTACTTGTTGAGGAATCCAGCCGATAGCTCTTGGTATTTGACAGGTAACATGTTTATATCGATCCGTCATCATCTTGTGAGGTTTCATGGCCGTGAACCTAGAATCTTGATGACTTCGTCATAATCTCAGAACATCCACGGCCAAAGGAGCTATGAAAATCAAATCATTTGCGGTGTTGGCTTGGGTCTCCCTCGGGGCCTTCAACTACTATCTTTCGACCGCCTTCGCCCAAGGCACTACCTTCACCTACCAAGGCCAACTTCAGAGCAACGGCAGTCTGGCCAAAGGCGCCTATGACCTCCAGTTCTCCCTATTCGACGCGCCGATCAGCGGCAATCAGGTCGGAATCACGGTCACGAATCTCGCTGTCGGCGTGACCAATGGATTGTTCACTACCACGGTGGACTTTGGTAACGTCTTTAATGGGGCGACGCTCTGGTTGCAAATTGGGGTGGAAATCAATGGGGCGGGGGGCAATTTCACCACCTTGGGGGCGCTGCAACCACTTACGTCCGTGCCCTATGCAGTCTATGCGGTGGGGTCCGGCACGGCCAACTTTGCCAGCTATTCGGCCACGGCTGGCAGCGCGAGCACAGCCAGTAGCGTGGCGAACGGCGCGGTGACGAAGGCGGGCATTGCTTCTGGCCAAGTGGTCAAAAGTCTCAATGGCTTGACGGACGCCATCACGCTGACGGCGGGCACGAATGTAACACTCGTTCCCAACGGCAACACCCTTACAATCAATGGCGTCACGTTCCCGGGATTAACCACCAATGTCTGGAGCATAACGGGCAATGCGGGAACGAGTCCGGCAAATGGCGACTTCCTCGGCACGCTTGATAATCAGCCGTTGGAACTTCACGTCAATGGTCTGCGCGCCTTGCGCTTGGAGCCCGGCATAGGTGGTTTCCCCAACGTGATTGGCGGGGCGGCCAACAATGTGGTATTCGGGGGCAAAACCGGAGCCACGATTGCCGGCGGGGCATTCAATGCGGTCAATAATTACAATGGCACGGTGGGCGGTGGGCAGGATAATGTCAGCGACGGAGACTACGCGACCATCTCCGGCGGGCAGTACAACCTGAGTTCCGGCGAATACGCCACGATTTCCGGGGGCGGTTACAACCAGGCCACCGGACCGGGGGCATTTGTCGGCGGCGGGGGATGGGACGGAAACAATCTAGGCGGCAATCTTGCGACCGGCGCGGCAGCCACCATACCCGGAGGTTGGGCAAACACGGCCAGTGGACCCTACGCCACGGTGGGCGGCGGCTCCAATAATTTTGCCGTCAACCTTGCGGCCACCGTGGCGGGCGGTGCGGGCAATAATGCCAGCGGGCCCGGGGCGTTTGTGGGCGGCGGCGGGTGGGATGGACTCTATCTAGCCGCCAACACGGCCTCGGGGGCGGCAGCTGTGATCGCGGGAGGATTGGACAACACGGCCAGCCAGGCTTACACCACGGTAGACGGAGGGACAGGCAACTCCAGTAGCGCCAATTTCGCGACTGTTGGTGGGGGAAACGGGAATCAAGGGAGCGGAATTTATGCGGTGGTCACCGGGGGATCGTTGAACCTAGCGAACAATAGTTACACGATGGTGGGTGGCGGCCAAAACAACAAAAGCCAAGGCGTGAATGCCACCGTGGGCGGTGGCGCCTACAATAATGCCAGTGGCGCGGGGGCGTTTGTGGGCGGCGGCGGTTGGGATGGCAACACGTATTCCGGCAACGTGGCTTCAGGTGCGGCGGCCACCATTGCCGGAGGATGGGGCAACCTCGCCAGCCAATCGTATGCGACCGTTGTGGGCGGCGCGAAGAACGAGGCCACTGGACCGGGAGCATTTGTGGGCGGCGGCGGCTGGGATGGGGGCACCGTGCAGGCTAATGTCGCTTCCGGCGCTGCCTCCACGGTGGTGGGCGGAGTGAATAACGGTGCTTCCAACGTTTACGGCACTGTCGGCGGTGGCGCTAACAATAGCGTTTCCAGCGTGGGATCCACAGTGGGAGGCGGTTACTTAAACCGTGCCCTGGGTGGCAATTATGCGACCGTCCCGGGCGGATACAATAATGCGGCGAATGGCAATTATAGTTTCGCCGCCGGCCTGAATGCAGAAGCTCTTAACGACGGAACGTTTGTTTGGGCAGATTCGCAAGCCAACGCATTTCAGTCAACGGCTAACGATCAGTTTTGCATTCGCGCCCAAGGTGGGATGCAATTGGACAATTCCACCAGCATCGTCTTTGGCAGCCAGCCACGGGAGATGCTTCAATTGTATCGGGATCCAACGTCCACCTACATTTACGGCCTTGGCGTGCAAACCGCAACCCTCTACCTGCGCACCGGCACCAACGGCGGGTTTGCCTGGTATCAGGGCGGCCTTTATAACGGCAACCAGAACAATGCGGGCGGCGGCAAAACCATGATGACATTGGATTCGAGCGGGAACTTGGTGACCAAGGGCTCGGTTACGGCCAACGGGTTGCTACTGACCAGTGACCGCAATGCCAAGGAGAATTTCAAGCCGGTGGATAACCAGGTTGTACTGGCCAAGGTGGCCGCCTTGGCGGTGTCGGAGTGGAATTACAAAACCGACAGCCGGGTGGTGGAGCACCTCGGCCCCATGGCGCAGGATTTCCAGGCTGCGTTTGGCCTGAATGGCACTGACGACAAGCACATCTCCATGGTGGACGAGGGTGGTGTAGCACTGGCAGCCATCCAAGGCTTGAACGAGAAGTTGGAAGCCCGAAGCCAGCAATTGGAAGCGGAGAACGCGGAATTGAAAAAAAGCATGGCCGACCTCAAACAACTCGTGCAAACGCTCGCAATTAAAAAATGAGGCAGCCATCTGGTACCGTAACAACCATTTCCAGCGCGGGAAACCCCAAGCTTCGCTTGGCGGGTTTGGAACCAGCGGCGCGAACATGCGTTCGGAGGTGAAAACCCCAGCATTACGGGAAATGAGGTTCCCGGCGCAAAACAATTCTTCAAAGCCCTAAGTGGTTTGCCACCGTTGAAATCGAGCGGATGAGTTGCGATCCGGTATGGCTCGACAAAGCCATTCGTATCGTCGAAAAGCAGGTCCAGGAACAGAATCAAAAGCAAAGGGGCAAGGAACCGGAAGTGGCCTTGGCTCAGTGAGTTCTATTTCGCCTTGATTTGTCTGGTGACGATTTCGGTAATGGCTTTTCCCCCCTCGCCTAGCAAGAAAAAAAGTCGATGACTCGCTCACGGATGATGCTTTCGCATTCACCACTTTGACTGGCTAGTATTTTAGGTAGGAAATGTTTGATTACGTAAGAGCCACTCTTCTGTTCGACAGAGCCAAGTATTTTACGTGAATTGAACAATTGCCGGGCTTCGGCGATGAATCGCTTGTCATTGAGAGGTGTCCAAACATAACACAAAAATACCTGATTTTACTGCAAGCTATTATCGGGGACAACGGATCGATCGGTACATTTCGAACGCTGGCTTGTGTCAGGGGCAAAGGCATCGTTTTTAAGTAAATCAAAAACTTCTTGAGCCGGCCATAATTTTTAAGGGAATCGCATCCGGAAGAAAGCGCAATTGCCGTTACCAACAGGAATGTTCGTCGAGTGCACCAGAGCCGAGCCTGGGACGTCCACCCAATTCGTTGAAATACCGACGGATATTGTATTTGTTTGCATTTGCAGAATCCAACCGATGTAGTTGGATGGCCATGCCAGTTTGATTACGCCGGAACTTACCTGATAGGAAAGATTAGTTGGGACGCTAGGAAGTGTGGGGAGTACGGTCAAGACGCCGTTGGTTGGATTGAAGGAGTAGGCCAAGCCTGCGCCAGGGTTGCCCATGATATTGGAGAAATTGCCAAAGTAAGTCGCGGCGCTGAAGAGGGTGTAATGGCTGCCAAAAACCAGCGGTCCGCTCAAGTTGGTGATAGTCAGCGTGCCGCCAAAAGTCACGCTCGCCAGACCGGCCACGCCACTGTTCGCGCCTGCGTCTAATGCCACGAAGGTGTTGCCTGCCAGACTCAGGTTGTTGTTGATGGTCAGGGTGCCTGCCGGAGCGCCGGGCGAAAGCGTCCCCGCTGATCCAATGCTGACCGGCCCGCCAATCGTGCCCGTGCCGCCCAAGGTTCCTCCCAGGGCGATCACATAGCCTGGTCCATTGTTCCCATTAATGTCCAGGGTGCCTGCGTTGACGCTGGTGCCGCCAGTGTAGGTGTTGGTGCCAGAAAAAATTTCGCTGCCCGCGCCGGTTTTGATGAGGCCGAGGTGGGAGCTGACTTCATCCTGCAATGTCCCGCTGAAGGTTCCGCCCCCGCCCGCCACGCCGATGGTGACGGTGGTCAAGGCGTTTTTGTTGCCTGAGAAGCCCCCCAGGAATGTGCCCGCGCCAGTGAGGGCGTCAATTTGCATGGTGCCGCTCGGACCGGCTTCCACGGCGTCGAACTCGGCCCCGGCTGCAATGTTGAGGGAGGATTGGTTGGCCGTCCAAATGCCCGCGAAACCGGAACTGCCAAACAGCTTGCCGCCTTGCACGTCAATCAAAGCCCCCGGCGAGAAATCCACATTGATGGCGCCCGGCCCGAAAACGACCTCGCCGTTGCCGCTAAGGCGGAGGGTGCCGGCGCCGTTGTAGGTGGTGGGGGCTTCGGTCAATTCATCGGTGTAATTGTATTCGAACACCGCGTTGGAAGCGATGGTTATCACGGGCGAGCCCAATACATTATTCACGACGCGCAACGTCCCCGCATTGACAGTAGTGTTGCCAACAAATGAATTCGTGGCAGTGAGCACGAGCGTTCCCGCACCACCCTTGGTGAGGCCGCCTTCGGCATTGGGGTCATTGCCGCCGCCAATGGTTTCGGCGAGCACATTCGTGCCGCTGGAAACGGAATACATCAGATTTCCACCCAGAAACAATGCCGCGCCAATCCCGGAAGCCCCCGAGGACATAGAAGCCCCCGGGGCGACGGTGTCACCGGCGAACGAACAATCCTCAACCGATAAAGTGGTCCCCTCACGGGCAAAAATAGCGCCGCCAGCGCCAAGGCCGGCGCCGCCACACGGAGTATTGAATTGTTCCAGGTAGCCATTTTCAGCGCCAAAGCCCCCCAAGCCGCTCAGGCCAATCGGGCCCATTGTTATATTTGAGATACAACCATTGCCGCCGCCGCCGCCGCCAAATCCGCCATTGCCCCCGGGATTCGCCACTCCGTTAAAAGAATATGCGCCGCCGCCCCCACCACCGCCGAATCCGCCATTGCCTGAGAAACCGCTGCTGCCCGAATTGCTGCTGCCGGCGCCGCCGCCGCCACCGAAATCGCTGCCCTTCCCGCCATTGCCCCCGTTACCAGCCGTGATGTTAAGTCCACCGCCTCCGCCACCGCCGTCCGCTGTGATGGGACTTCCGCCGTTGCCGGCATTCCCGCTGACAAGTTGGTTGGACCCGCCCGGCCCTCCACTAAGGCCCCCACCATTGCCGCCGCCGATAGTGTCGGCTGTTCCGCTGCCTCCAGCGCTCGTGAGTGCACCGCCGCCCCCACCCGGGCCCTGAAAAGTCATGCCCCCGTCAATGCTGCCGCCAAAACCATTCCCGCCATTGAAATCGAGGCCGCCGCCACCGCCGCCACCGCCGGCTGGCGTATCGGTAAACTGCCATCCTACTCCGCCAGACCCGCCTGTGGCTGAGTTGGTCGAGAACACCAGGTTGGTCACCGTCAGATTTCCGCTGTTCAGAAAAATCGCGCCACCTAAACCCGCGCCGCCGCCGCCGCCGCCGGTCCCGATGCCACCCGCCCCGCCGTGGGCCGATCCATGCTCAAGCGTCAGGCTGTTGATCAACACCGTCCCGGCTGGGGCATTGATGAAGAAAATGCGATTTAACCCTCCGCCGCTGATAACATTGGAGTTGCCATTGATGACAAGGTTATTTTGGATTTGCGGCAGCATCCCGGCGACTGTGATCACGCCGAGATTTGACTGAAAATTGATCTCCGCTCCGGAATCGCTTTGTGCCTGAGCCAACGCGTTCGACAACGACCCCGGCCCCGAGGGATTGTTCGTGGTCACAAGATAAATGGAAGCTTGGGCGGGTCGGGCCCACCCAAAACCAAGTATGACACAGCAACCCCCAACTGCAAACGCCTTGGGAGCAATGCTCCAGATGCGCTCCGATTGTCTCCGGCCAACTGTCAGATTTTTCATAGTTATATTTTTCTTTCCACCCCGTTCAAAAGCGTTTCTGCGAAATCCTTTCGCGCCATTTTGCCAACCAAGGTTTTTTGATTCAGAATTGAAACTGCGCCCAGTGTCCGGCTACGGTCTGGAAAGCTTGTGAGTTCAGGAGGCGGCAATCCTCCCGGCAACTGTGAATCCTGCCCTCGTCACCCCTATTGCAATAAATATGGCCAACTTCTTTACCACCGATGCCCGGGCCGGGTATTAGCCGCAAAGCACCACATTCAGGTATGACTACGATGTGTCCATATCCAAGAACTCTCCAAGCAACCTCGTGTCGCATTAAGCAAAAACGTCAGCAACGGTGTTGGGAAAGTGCTGGTTCGGGCAGCCGCCTCCGCCTTGATCGCCGTAGGCAGTAATGTTGTAAGTGCCTGGACTTAAAGTGATGTTCGTTTCAACCCCGGTGAAAAGAAATATGATGGTCTGGGCAGAACTTGCAAACACTCCAAGAAACAATGTGGCGGCAACGATCCGAATTGCGCTGAACGGGGGGCATTGCGAATAGATGCGGAATTTGCATTTCGTTTTCACGTAGTTCGACATTTCGCACCTTTTTATGCCCGCGACCTACTTGTACCGTATTCGTATATGTTCTCCCTACTCCACAGATGTACAAGTCTTAATTCCATTTTGTCGTAATTCGAGGAGAGACCCTACATGAGGACACAAGAAACTCGAACCGACTGGCAAATCGCCTTTGGTTCCGGATTTTTGACCCGGGAGGATTCAGGGTTTCATTCGTTTGGTCAAAGGCTTGGCCGGGAAACACAAAAAAGTAGCGCAAAAACGAACCAACCATGGAAAATAAACTTGAAATTACGGAATTTGGGCGCGATGTTCGCAAAGAACGGCCCACGCCGGTCGTGGGCAACATCCAAAGGGTAAATCTGCGCCATCGTGTTACGGCCACAGCTCCTTTGGTATGAGGGTGAAACGATAATTGAGGCGGTCGAATAAAAAATGGGAGAGCGCCAGTGATCAATAAAATCCACCTGTTGCCATGACTCACGATCCCCCATTCCCGACCTGGGTGAGGCTGGCGTTGCCGGTGGTTGCATGCCTTTCAACGCTTTACCTCCCTTGCCCATCCTGCAGTGCTGCCACGACGGTAATGCAGGTTTCCGCAGGTGATGGCCACAGCATGTTCGTGAAGTCCGACGGCAGTCTTTGGGGCATGGGTGACAATACCGCCGGACAATTGGGTCTGGGTTTCAGCCTCGCCCAGACCAACCTTCCACAGCAAATTCTCAGCAGCAACGTGACTGCAGTTGCCGCAGGCAGTTATCACACTCTATTTCTGGAATCAAACGGCAGTCTTGGGGCAATGGGCTACAATGCGAATGGCCAGTTGGGTGACGGCTCGACCACCAGCCACTTCTTTCCAGAAACAATCGTCTCCGGCGCAGTAACTGGCATTGCCGCTGGAACCGTTCATAGTCTATTCACCACTTCCACCTTCGAGCGTCCATTTGAGACAATCGCGTTTTGGGGGATGGGGGAAAACAGTTCCGGGCAGTTGGGAGACGGCACAATGACTTCGCACAGCTCTCCCGAACAGATTCAATCCACCGATCTCCTTCTCGACGAAGTCAGATCCGTGGCGGGCGGAGGGGCTCAAAGTCTTTTTATAAGAGAGGATGGAAGCCTCTGGGCAACGGGGGACAACGGTGCTGGGCAACTGGGTGACGGCACGACGACCGAACGCGATTCCTATGAGGAAATCGTTTCCAGCGATGTCGCCGCGGTCGCCGCGGGAGATTTTCACAGCCTGTTCATAAAGTCGGACGGCAGCCTTTGGGCAATGGGGGACAACGCCAGTGGAGAATTAGGCGACAATTCATTGGTCAGCCGGGACAGTCCTGAGCAGGTCGGGATTAATGTCGCCGCCATTGCTGCCGGATTGGATTTCAGCCTGTTCATTAAAACGGACGGCAGTCTCTGGGCGATGGGGGCAAATGATTACGGTCAGTTGGGAGACGGCACTACCATCCAGCGGATTCTCCCAGTGATGATCATTTCCAGCAATGTCGTGGCGATTGCCGCTGGCGTGTTCCACAGCTTGTTTGTCAAATCGGACGGCAGCCTCTGGGCGATGGGATACAATGCCCTGGGCCAGCTTGGCGATGGCACCTATACCGACCGGCATTTTCCGGTGCAGGTCGTCCCTCTGGTCATCCCTCAGCCAGCGATAACGAATATCAGTCTGGCAGGAAAAAACCTCGTCCTCCAGGCCGCCAACGGAGAATCCGGCCGCATTTGTTACACCTTGATGAGTGCGAATCTTGCGCAGCCGTTGAACCTATGGACGCCTCTCGCCACAAATCTTTTGACCACCGACGGAGCCTTTGCCATCACCGCTACCAATGCCGTGGCTCCGACCGTGCCGCAAAGATTCTTTGTTCTCCAGGTGCAATGAAGCGGCGGAGTTGTTGATTTGGAATTTCAAATTCACCCCGCGAACGGAATCATCAGTCATTGGAAAACAGGATCATCCAACCGGAGGTGATGGACTTTCCCACCTTGGGACCGGTCTGCCGGCGAAAGCGGCTCGGCGGATTATTGAATTATTATTACCGGGGTGCCTCGGATGAATGAATTCGATTTTTTGGACAGTTCGGGATGTGCTTACGACTTGTAACGAGAGTGGCTTGCATGGAGATGAATCAAGGCTTTCCAGCCAGGACCTGGATGATCTTAGCGCCTATGTTCTATCATTATGAACAGATCCACCATGCACCAGAGTCGACAATGCCTAAGTATTATCACTTAATCGCAGTGACGTCTCGCCAGCCTGCTGATGGCAAAGGGGCGAACAAATTTTGCACCTCCTGTGCATGGTAAAGCACCTACTCTCGGCCGCAGGCACGTGGTGAAAACCCACCTTTGGTCCTTTGTTCCAACGTTCTGTTGTTTTCTTTCCAGAACAATTTGATTTAATGTTGCCGTGTCGGACGCAAACACTGAACAACGCAAGCTAGCCGCAATCATGTTCACCGACATGGTCGGTTACAGCGCGTTGACACAGCGAAATGAAGCGCTCGCCTTGGAATTGCTGGGCGAACACCATGGCATTCTGCGAGGGATTCTCCCCCGCCACCAGGGCAATGAAATCAAAAGTACTGGCGACGGCCTGCTGGTGGAGTTTCCCAGCGCCCTCGCCGCCGTTCAGTGCGCAGTGGAAATTCAGCGCACCCTCGCCGGCCGCAACGCCAGGGAGGCCCGGGAACGCTGGATTCGCATCCGCATCGGCATCCATCTCGGCGACGTGGTATGGCACGACAACGACGTTCTCGGGGATGGCGTGAACATTGCCGCGCGCATCGAGCCGCTGGCGGACCCCGGAGGCATCTGCGTGTCCCGCGCCGTGTTCGAGCAGATTGAAAACAAGGTTTCGCTGCCCATGGCCGAACTGAACCACCCGGCATTGAAAAACATCGCGGCCAAGGTGCAGGTTTTCAAGCTGATCCTCGACGACCAGGGTTTGCAACCGGCCCCGCCGCCCACCAAGTCGGTCGGCCTCAACGTGGCGCTCGGTGTGGTCGCGGCTTTGGTGGTTGGGGTGGCTATGACCGCGGTCTTTATTCTTCGGCATCGGGCGGCGCCTGCGCCGCAGGCGCCGATCGTGGCCAATCCAACAGCGCCGGAACACCCTGCCGCCGCCGGCTCGGGTGATGCGCTCATCCTCCAGATTTTGCAACCCATCATAAAAAAATACGATCTGCCGGGCATGGCGCTGGCCGTGGTCACCGACAACGGCATCAAATGGGCCGGGGTCGCCGGGGTTCGCAAGCGCGGCACGGAGGTGTCCGTGGGCCTAAATGACCAATGGCATCTTGGCCCTGACGGCAAAATGATGACCGGCGTCCTGGTCGCGCGGTTGGTCGAACGCGGCCAGTTGCGCTGGGACACCACCCTTGGCGAAGTGTTTCCCGATATGGATTCGATAATGAACCCCGTCTTTCAAAAAGTGACGTTGCTCCAATTGCTTTCACACCACGCCCGCATGCCGACGAACTTTACCGCCGCCCTTTATCCCGGCCAGGATGTGGAAGCCCAGCGTTTGCGCGTGGTCCGCGAGGCGCTGTCACAACCGCCTGGCACAGACGGTGTATATGGGGACCTTGGCTACATTGTTGCCGGCGCGGTCGTGGAAAAAATCACCGGCAAATCCTGGGAGCGCGCCATCGCTGACGAAGTGTTCAATCCGTTGCAAATGAAGTCTGCCGGTTTTGGCGGCGTTGGCACACCGGGCCAGACCGACCAGCCGTGGCCTCACACGGCAGATGGCCAGCCCGCCGTCCAAAACGGTCCGGATTCCGACAATCTCCCAGTCTTTGGCCCTGCCGGCCGGATACATTGCAGCCTTCAGGACTGGGCCATATTCATTCAGGACCAGTTGCGGGGCGCGCGCGGCGAACCGGGCTTCCTCCAACCTGATTCTTACCAGCGGCTGCAAACCCCGCCTTTCGGCGGAAATTTGGCCCTCGGTTGGATGATTCTGCAACAGAACTGGACCGGCGGCAGGGCGCTAAACCATGGTGGCCGCACCGCCATTTCGCTCTCCAATGTGTGGATCGCTCCAGGCAAAAACATCGCCATCCTCATTTGCGTCAACCAAGGTGGCCCCATCGCGTTCGACGGGTCCGACGAGGCCATACGCCAAGTCATCAAACTCTTCCAAAACTAGGTTCTGTTCAAACTGAAAAATACCCACTCTACGGAGAGACACTGGTCCGATAATATTGCTGGCTCCCATTGCCGACGGGGTAAGAAAAATAAAGGTTGGTGCCCGCGGGCGAGTTGGTGGCCAGGGATGTCCAGGTCATTAAATTGCTGGAGGTCTGAAGCACCACGGTTCCCCTGGCTGGAGCGTCGGTATAGTTGAGTTGTATCGTACTTGGAGTGAGATTGCTCACGCAAAGTACCCCCATGGGTTGCATGTAGGCGTCGTGGTAGGCGGAATTGAAAACTGCTCCGCCCGTCCAAGTCCAATTGGCTAGCTGCAAAAACGAAAACTTGGCATAGGGCAGCGTGGCCGAATCCCCAACATCCATGGCCAGATATTGGTCGGAATCATTGACATCACCAAAATAATAGGCATAGGTGCCGGTCTGGTCAGTTTCACTCCCCAAACATGCATCCGCGAGAACCCACTGGACATCCGGCAGGTGAAATTCAGCCCGGACATGCCAGTTGGTGACGCCAATCCAGAAGCCGGAAATGGATCGCGCCGGAATACCCACGCAACGCAGGCTGGCAACCAGCAGATGCGCATAACCACCGCAATCAGTGGTGCCGTTCTGAAGCGACGTCACAGCGTCAACGTTGGTGGTGGAAAATTCATACACGAGGGCTTTCTCCACCGCCCGGTGCAGGATACGCGCCGTGTCGTACGGGGTCAGCACGGACTGGTAGTTTGCGGGCAGGGAATGATAGACAAAATTGGTGATGACTGGATTGGTGGATTCGCACATCGAATCAGCCGCCAACCACTGGGTCCAGTTGGTGGACATGGCTGCCAGGTCAGCCCAGGTGTTGGTCCGGAGGATTGAGGGATTAACCCGCATTCTGTTGACCTGGACCGCGAAATAATTCGTATCCTCAAAAGTGCCGGCCGGCGCGTTATTGCGGGTAATTTGGCATACTGGAACCCCATAAGGCGGCACATTGGTGAACAGTCCATCTGCGGGCGGTGATGTGTTGACAGCCGATTGCGCCCCGTGAACGGACGGCACACCGGACACCACCCAGAGACTGCCGATGGTGCCGCTGCCCGGCTGGAAGTTTAACTGATAGGATTCGTAGCCGTACAACCACCGGGGTGAATACAGTTCCACCGCTGTTGCAGGAGGGACGGGGGTGAAGGTGCCGCTGGCGGTGTTGCTCACCAAGTTGATATTTCCACTGACGGCATCTGGATCAAGCGTGATGCTCCAAGGAATCGGGTCGTCCAGGTTCAGGCTCCACGATGGAGAAGGAACATGGTAGTTAGTTCCGGGACCAAGCGTGTACGTAAAGTAATTGGTCACGTTGGCCATCGTGAATTCAATCCGGAAGGAGTTGGTGGGCTGCCCGATGACTTTGAAATCAGCGTTAAATTGATACGTCGAGCCCACCGATGGAGTGCCGGCCGCGCCGCCCGGCAAACAAGGCCCGGCGCTGCTGACGATCAATTGACAAGGAATATTGGTCGGTGTGGCCACGGTCCCGGCGGTCACGCTGACATTCGTCATCAACAGCGTGGAAGTAATCGGATTCGCGCACTGTTCAACAATGACCAGTGACCCCAATTCGTTGCTGGCCGAGGTGTTGAATGGAATGGAGCCAATGAACAGGCCGTCTTCAAAAAGAGCCATGGTCTGATTGGTGTAATTCAACTCCAGTTCGAAGTTGTGAAAACCGTTGGTGGCGGTCCTGCCGTTGTTGACGAGGTTGTTGGGCGAATTGTAGTTTTGGGCAAAGGCCTGTCCGCTGGCGTTGATGCCCAGGCTGCCGTAAATCTTGGTGTTCTGATCGTAGAGAGACACGAAAACGTTCGGCGCCCCGGAGGCGGAGCCCATCTGCTGCCAAAGGCTCGCGCTGATGTCCACAATGGGTGTGCCGGAACCGACCGGATAATAGTTGCCCAGGGTTTTCTTGAAGCTGCAATCATAAAGATTGTTGCCGCTATACAGGCCGATCTGGGCGCCGTTGACCTGAACCTCCTGCCCGCCGGTCACGGATACAACTTGGGCCGCGTTGCTGGAAACACTCACAGGGGAGGTCCAGGCGTTTTGTCCCGCTAGATTTCCGATAGTAAATGTCGGAGCTTGAAATCCCGTTTGGTAAACCACCACTGACGCGTCTAACTCATGGGCAAACCCACTGGCTGCCGCCAAGGCGACGCCGATGCGGAGGAAGCTTTTAAACAAACCCTGTTTGCCAATTTGCATTAATATATCTTCAAATGCTCATTATCGCTTGTCAAGCGGCGGTTTCGACAATGGCAGATGGTTATCTAACCGTGTGCATGGCGAATTAACGCTCATGCAGCGATTCGGAGATTAAAAAGCCCGTTACAATGTGACTGCCATGTGCATTTCCAGGAGTTGGCTTGTTGGCGTGGGGCAGGGGAGTGGGCCACTTCGTGAGGCGTTTTGCCAGCCAATCCCTGGTGGAATCCATACTGTCCAAAAAATCGAATTCATTCATCCCGAGGCACCCCGGCAATAATAAAATAATTCAATAATCCGCCGAGCCGTGTGCTGTTTGTTATTCAGCTGGCGACGCGGGAGGTGTGCTTTGCAAGCATGGGAACTTAGCGTTTTTTAACCATAACGCTTCTTCTGTAGATTTCGGAGTCAGCAACCACCGGCGTTGCCGGA
>Ga0302320_10012998_pt1 | contig 17431 bp, 10 predicted proteins | sample Bog_T0_3_FD_202130 | JGI IMG/M metagenome (GOLD analysis project Ga0302320, IMG submission 202130) | Peat permafrost microbial communities from Stordalen Mire near Abisko, Sweden - Bog_T0_3 | ecosystem: Environmental > Terrestrial > Soil > Wetlands > Peat | place: Sweden: Abisko, Stordalen Mire...
AAGGGCCGTTCTCCGGGAAGTTCCATGCGCCGGCTGCGGCAGGCGATGCGGCGATACACGCCGTCGCCGCGGCGCAGCGTCAGCGCGCCCTGCCACTCCTGTTTCGTTTCCAGCGTGCGCAGGCAATCCTGGAATGCGGCGAGACCGCCGCTGTCAAGAAGATCGGTCACAAAGCGGCCGGTCAACGCTTCTGAGCGGTAGCCGAGTGTTTCCGCAGTAAAGGCGTTGAGCGAAGTGAGCCGTCCCTCCATGGAGCAGGTGAAGACAAAGCCGAGTGAATTCTCAACTACCTCGCGGTAGCGGGCTTCACTCGAGTGCAGCGCCACTTCCATCTGCCGCTGGTCGGTCACGTCCTGGCCGCTCACGATCAGGTACTGAATGTCGCCATCCGGGCCCTGCAGCGGGCGCAGGGTCCAGCTCACGCGGCGGCTGAGGCCTCCGACTACCCGCCATGCCGTTTCGTGCGGGCCGGAAACGTGCCCGTTTACGGCCTGGCGCAGTTTGGCGTCGGCCCAGGAGCGATCTTGAGGCAGCAAGAACTCGTCGACAAAAGGGCGGCCAACTGCGTCTGCCAGACCCAGGCCGGTGAGTTGCGCGCAAGAGTGATTCAGGCGCACCGTGCGTCCCGCGGTATCGAGCACCACGACCAAAGCCGGAATCGAGTCCAACGTCGCGGCCACGAAGCACCGCTCGATGGCCAGCGCGCGTTCTGTGCGCATGCGGACGCGCTGTGCCTGTTCCTGGGCGCGCATGCGGGCATAGAGGTCAAGGCGAGTGACTACCTGTCGGCCAAGCACCTCAAGCAGCGTGATGTGTTCCGGGCTGAAGCCACCCGGTTCCCGCGCCAGCACTGCCAATGTTCCCACTACCTGCTGGGCACCGGAGATCAGCGGAACGCCCGCGTAGGAGCGGCAGGGCTTCGCGCCAAGCAGAGGAACCCCGGTAGGAGGGAAACGATTGTCTTGCGCGGCATCGCGAATCAGCAGCGGCTGTCCCTTTTCCAACAGCCACTGGTCGGCGGTGGTCGATCGCGGCTGCTCCTGAGAACTAAAACCGAAGCGCGACTTGAACCACAGGCGATTGAAATCCAACCAGCCGATGTACGCGTAGTCAGCGTTGCACAACACGGCGGAGAGCTCGGTAAGCTCGTCCAGCGCAGGGTCTGGATTGCGGTCGAAAATCTCGAACTCTTGACGCAAGGCTACTGCGAGATGATCGACGGGATGTTGTCCCTGCATTGTGTCCATAAGATACACGATCACCCTCTGCAAGTATCAGGTATCTAGTGGACAGTTACCCTGCCACAAAGATGGGAGTTTTGGTACTCGCGAATTACGACCTAAGTAATTGAAATATCCGCACAGTTGCTCGCTAATTTGTTACTTCAAGAAGTTCCGGAGCGACACAGCATTGTTACCGGTGGGTATTACTTGCGAGTTTGGGATTATCTGTAACCCGTCGCTTCCTGGGGCTATTATTTGATCTAGGTCACGGTAACGGAATGCGGTAGAGATTGCGCCGCGTGTTGGATCGAGCATAGGCGTAGGTCGACGTGCCTACGGCCGACTCCACATACGCGGGAATTTCAGCGTTGATCTTCCGATTTGCAAATTCTTCGATCCTCGCGAACCCAATGGGCGGCGTCTTGGGAAGACCCGTGGACGGGATCACCGGCATCGCATAGCTGTTCGAACTGAGACCCGAGAAGAAGAAATAAAAGTACCTTCCAGTGGTGTCCCAATGAGGCATGCAATATCCCATGCACAAGGGCAAAGTAGCACTTCCATCCACGGCCATTGCTCTGGTGGCCGTTGTATGTTCTTCGCCGGGATTTGGCATTTGGACAATGGCCCAGCGGCCATCCGGCGATACTGCGATCGTATCGAGGATACGCTCTGGCGAAACCTTGCGCCGGTTGGAGCCATCCGCGTTCATGCGATAGAGAAAGCTCGAGCCGTTTTCGATGGCGCGAAAAACAAGGTCGCCACCCGGAAGGAAATATGGGGAGTCCTCTTGAGCCGCGGAGGGGATGTGAACGGGAGAAGAGCGACGACTGGTGGGTGCAATCCACAGGTTTGAACGGCCGCTCTCGCCGTTTACGGCAAATGCAACCTCTTTTCCGTCCGGCGACACGGAGTAGTCCTCCATGGGGAAGTCTTTGGAGATGCGGTCGTTCTCCATTCCGTAGTCGGAAAGGATTTCTTCCAACTCGCCGCTCTCCAGGTTCTTGGCCCAAAGTTCCAAGCCATGGGTTTTGCCGGAGGACATTAGAAAATAGAGTTTGTGGCCGTCGGCAGAAAACTGCGGTCTTGAGGTATTGCCTTCGGAGGATATCTGGTGGTCGCCGTGCTTGTCGTGCAACCACACCGTCTGGTCCTCCGATCCGACGGACGTAATCAACGACTTCCCGTCGGGCGCCATAGCAATACCGTCCTGCGATGTAGGACCAAAAGTGACTTGCTCCGGTTCCCCGTCGGGAAAGTGCTGCCGCCAGAGGTGGAAATCATCGGTTTTGGCGGCGAGATAGATCCAATTCCCATCGGGTGACCAGGCGCCCGCGTGACACGGGCCTCCAGGAGGACCGACGACCTTTATCTTGCCGGGATTTTGGAAGGGGACAATCCGGCAGGGCAGGATTTCGGTCCTGCTATCCATCTCGACAACAAGCACCCATTTGCCGTCCGGAGAAAGATAGGAGTGATGAGCCATGCTGCGTTTGCCGTCGGGGACGTAGACGTCGCGGCTGTTGCCGCGGTTCTGATCGGTGGTGACCAACGCCATGTGCAACCCTTCCTTGATCTCTGAAAAGAGCAACCGCCGGCCTCCGTCGATCCAGGTCAGAGATGAAGAGTTGGGCAGCAGCAGGCGAGGCTCGCCACCCAGAACGGGAACTTCCCAAGTGTCCCACGGTTCAACAATGCTGAACACGATGCGCGAATTGTCCGGAGAGAATGCCGGGGCGAGTTTGATCCCTCCGTCGCGGGTGAGTTGGACAGGCTCACCACTGGGCAGCATTTTGACATAGACCTCTCCTGGTCCGAGAAAGGAGTCTTCGCCGCGAATGAAGGCGAGCATACGCCCGTCGGAGGAGAGAGCTGGATACACCGCCGAATCGGTAAAGAAGGTCAGCTGCTCCCATTCGTCGCTCGCTGGCAGATGTGTGGGCGATGAACGATGCAGGAAGTATGCCGCAACAGCGATGGCCAGAAGGACAACTGCCGCTGCAATCGCGGAATAGGCTTTCCATTCTGCCGTTTTTGCGGGCGTTGCCGGTTGAGGAAGTCCCTTTTCACGCTCCAATTTGCCTGATGACAGCGCATCTCGCTGGCTGCTGTCGCGCTTCAACCGCTGCAGGTCGGTGCGCAGGTCGGCGGCATGCTGATAGCGCAGATTGCGGTCCTTTTCAAGAGCTTTATCGATGACCCGCTCCAACTCCTCCGGCAGGTCGGGGTTCAAACGCACGGCTGCTACCGGATCGCGGTTCAGGATTGCTTCGCAGGTCACGCCCACGCTCTCGCCGCGAAACGGCAATGTGCCGGTCGCCATTTCATACAGCACGGCGCCGAATGAGAAAAGATCCGATCGAGCATCCAGGTCTTTTCCGCGCACCTGCTCCGGCGACATGTAGGCTATGGTTCCCAGAACGGCGCCTGGGCTGGTGAGGTAGTCGGCGGTCATCGCCGCTTCCTCAGAAGGTTTCGTCGCGGAACCCTGGCCATCAGCTGCGTCCGGCAACATCTTGGCAAGTCCGAAGTCGAGGATTTTGGCGTTGCCACGTTTGGTCACGAAGATGTTCGCCGGTTTTATGTCGCGATGAACCACGCCGGCGGCATGGGCCGCTTCAAGCGCGTCGGCAACGTCGATGGCGATGGAGAGAAGCGCTTCCAATTCCCTCGGCCGGCTCGCGATGCGGTGGCGGAGCGTCATGCCGTCAAGAAACTCCATCACGATGAATGGGCGGCCTTCATGTTCGCCGATTTCGTAGATGGTGCAGATATTCGGATGATTGAGAGCCGATGCCGACAGTGCCTCGCGCTGAAAACGGGACAGCGCCTGGGCGTCCTGGACGACATTGTCGGGTAGAAACTTGAGGGCAACAAAGCGCCGTAGGGTCAAATCCTCGGCCTTGTAAACAATGCCCATCCCGCCGCCGCCCAATTTCTCAACGATGCGGTAGCGCGAGACGGTCTGGCCAATCATTCCAAATCACCCCGGCGGTCGGATTGTTTCAATCTTAGCAGTCAGTGGCAGAAGTTCGGCTTTGAAAGGGCACGACTTTAGTCGTGCCGCAAGTGCAGCAAAACAAGAAGGGCTTTAGCCCCTGAGGGATGTATTTTCTGAACTCTCGACTTTCACAACGGGCTGTTAGGGAGTTCTCAGGGCGTCAACGAGTAGAGAAGCTCGATAGCCGGCAGGTTCTCAGTTGCCCGCCGGAACCTTGCAGCAGTCCCCTGCCGCCGCTGGCTCGTTGCTACCGGCGTCGAGCACGACCTTCCAAGCTCCGTCTGGCTGCTTGCGCCAGATGGTCATGTAGCGGCCGCTTGTGGTTACGGGATTGCCGTTGGCGTCCCTGCTGTGCCCCTCGTAATGGCCCCAGGTATAGCCCATGTCGCCGGAGGGTCCCATGGCTGCGTCGGTGGGGGTCCAGGTGAGCTGAAAGTCTTTCGGGGACCAGTTTGCGGACTTAACGATGGCTACCTTGCCGATCACCGGCGCCTCCCCGTTGCTCAACTCCACTCCGTCCTCAGCAAACCAGTTGGCAAAGGCCGCACCGCCGTGTTGAGCCACGTCTTTGGCGAAACGGGCCTCCAAGTCGAAAAGGATCATTTTTCCGGGCTTGACGGTGGTGTCGGAGAGGGGATTGGGGCCGCTGGGCGCTGCGCCCGGTTCCGGCAATTGGGCGCAAAGCAAAGCAGGCAAGCACAATCCCGCAGCTAGAATTGCCGACAAAACCGCATTGGAAGTCACGCGCACTGTCCCACCCCCTTGTTGCCTCTTCAATCGCAATCGTACAACCCCTGGGTTGGGGTCGCGCGGAAGATGGGTCCCCGTTACTTATCTGACCCCGGCGCGGGAAATCCGTCAAAACAATCGGGCTCGGACGTTGTGCCGGATTGGTACACTTCCGGGGTTGATATACTAAGGGTTGGTTTCAGGGCGGCGGGTTCCAGGGGTACCGGCCGGTGCGAATCGTTGGGCCGGTAGATGGCTGTATCGCGATGACTGCAAATGGTTTTTCGGCTTGCGAGATTGCTGTTTGACGGCTTTTTCGCGATCGCAGATTGATTCTCGTTCGACTGGGAGAGATTGCTCAGGACACCCGGCCAGGTTCCGGGGGAAGGAAAAACATGGGAGCTTTGCTGGAATCCATCCATTCGCCGGCCGACCTGAAGCGACTGAGTTTTACGCAAATGGCAGAGCTGGCGGAGGAGATTCGCGCATTCCTGATTCAGACGCTGGCCAAAACCGGCGGTCACCTGGGGCCCAATCTGGGGGTGGTGGAGCTGACCATGGCGCTGCACACCGTCTTCAATACCCCCGAGGACAAAATTCTCTTCGACGTGAGTCACCAGGCGTATATTCACAAAATCCTCACCGGCCGGTTTGACCGCTTCGCGACCATCCGCCAGCCCGGCGGGCTGAACGGCTTTATGCTGCGCACCGAGAGCGTGCACGATTGCTTTGGAGCCGGGCACGCCGGTACCGCGCTTTCTGCCGCGCTGGGCATGGCCGTGGCTCGCGATCTGGCCGGCGGCACAGAGCACGTAATTGCCGTTGCCGGAGACGCGGCATTTACCAACGGCATCTCTTTTGAAGCGCTCAACAATGTCAGCGAGCAGACCCGGCGCCTGATCATTGTGCTCAATGACAATGAGTGGTCTATCGACCGCAATGTGGGCGCCATTGCGCGCCACTTCCACAAGATCGTGACCAACGAGCACTACCAGCATCTGCACGATTCGGCCAAGCGCCTTGTAGAGAAGATCGGCGGCAAGACGGCTGTTACCCTGGCGCGGCGCGCCGAAGAGGCCGCCAAGAGCATGCTCTGGCCCTCCATTCTGTTTGAAGAATTCGGCCTGGAATATTTTGGTCCCATCGACGGCCACAACCTGCCGCTGCTGGTGGACACGTTCAAGTTCCTCAAGGGCATGGACCGCCCAGTCTTGCTTCATGTCTTGACGCAGAAGGGCCGAGGCTATCAGCCGGCGCTCGATGGGCAGAAGAAGTTCCACGGACTGGGCCCCTACGATGCGGAGACTGGCAAGACCAAGGCCGGACAGCAGACATACTCAGAAGTTTTTGCCAACACGCTGGTCGATCTGGCCAACGAGAACGATCGCATTGTGGCCATTACCGCGGCCATGCCCAACGGCACGGCGCTCGATCTGTTCAGGCCGCATCACCCCAAGCGCTACTTCGATGTGGGCATCGCCGAGGAACATGCGGTAGTGTTTGCCGCCGGCATGGCCACGCGCGGCTTCCGGCCGGTGTGCGCAATCTATTCCACGTTCCTGCAGCGCGCCTTCGATCCCATTGTGCACGACGTATGCTTGCAAAAACTGCCGGTGGTGTTTTGCATGGATCGCGCCGGCTTGTCGGGCGACGATGGTCCCACGCATCACGGCCTGTTCGACATCAGCTACCTGCGGGGAATTCCAGAGATTGTGTTGATGGCGCCAAAGGACGAGGACGAGCTGGCCGACATGATGACTACGGCGGTGCAGCTTCCCGGTCCATGCGCCATTCGCTACCCGCGCGGCAACGTGGCTGGCGTGCAGCGCAAGCCTGAGCCGCAAGTGCTCGCCATTGGCAAAGCCGAGGTGATCGAGGACGGCTCCGACGTGGCCATCCTGGGACTCGGCCCGATGATCGCGCTCGCCAAGGAATTGGGCGCGCGGCTCGATCGCGAAGGCTACTCTGCGGCAGTCATCAATCCGCGCTTCGTCAAGCCTCTCGATCGCGATCTGCTCGCGGCCTATGCGCGCCGCGTTGGAGCGTTTGTCACCTTTGAGGATCATGTGAAGATGGGCGGCTTCGGAACCGCCGTCGTCGAGGCACTGGAAGAGATGGGAGTTCAGATCCCGGTGGTGCGCATCGGCTGGCCCGACCAGTTCATCGAGCACGGCAAGGTGGACGATCTGCGCGCCAAGTACGGCCTGACAGTGGAAGCAGCGCATGCGAAGGTTTTGCCGCTTCTTGTCCATCGACGGAGGGCCACGCTGGTGGCCAGCTAAAGACAGCCGTGAACAGTTTGTTTCCACGCCGGCGATGGCTGTTTTGGGTTAGCATCGGCCTTTTGCTGCGGCTGCTCTTCCTCTGGTTCCCGCGCCCCACCGACGACGATACCCTGGACTACCTCCAGCTAGGGCACAATCTGTTGCATCACGGCATCTATGGCGTTGGCTCAGGGAACGACATCTCTGCCAGCCTCTTCCGCCTGCCTGGCTATCCGCTGATTCTGGCTGCATTCGAGCAACTCTTTGCCCGCTCCTGGCCGCGCGCCTGGATTAACAGCGTCCTGATTGTACAGGTATGCGCGGATGTAACCGGCGGACTGCTGCTGGCTGCATTCGCGCGCCGGTATCTCTCCGATCGCGCGGCTGAGATCACCTTGGCGCTGGCCATGCTTTGCCCCTTTACCGCCGCGTATTCCGGCATCGCCTTGACGGAATGTCTCTCAGTCTTTGCGGTTGCACTGGGGATTTACGCAGCAGGCCGTGCGCTGGCGGCGGAAAAAGCCGGCGAGCGCGATACCGCAGCACTTGTCTGGGCGGGCTGCGCCTCTGCGCTAGCTATGCTGCTCAGGCCTGACGGCGCGCTGTTGTGCATCGCGCTTGCGGCGGGTATTTTCTCGTATTCGGTTCGCTATCGCGTTTCAGCGTTGGGTTGGAGACGGGCAATACGGCACGGGCTGGGTATCGCTTCGATCTACTGCTTCGTTGCTCTGCTGCCGCTTGCGCCGTGGACGCTCCGCAACTGGGCGCAGTTCCACGTCTTTGAGCCATTGGCGCCGCGCTCTATCAACGACCCCGGAGACCCCGTCAACGACGGGGTTCATCGCTGGCTCCTCACCTGGACCGCGGAATTTGTCAACACGGCAAACGTCTGCTGGAACCTTGGCTCGGATCCAATCGATCTTGCCGACCTGCCTCCCCGGGTTTACGACTCACCGCAGCAAAGAGAAGAGACGCTGCGGCTCATAGCGGACTACAACCGGACGAAGAACATCTCCCCCGAACTCGATTCACGCTTTGCCGCGCTGGCAGCGGAGCGCGTTCGAGCCCATCCGCTGCGCTATTACCTTGTGCTTCCGCTGTTGCGCGCAACCGATATGATGCTGCGTCCAAGAACCGAGGCCTTCTACCTGGATGTCTTCTGGTGGCGCTGGAGCGAGCATCCCGGGCAGACCGCCTGGGCCGTTCTGCTGGGCCTCATCAACCTGGGCTACGTGGCCATCGCGGCCTGGGCGTTCTTGCGCGGACGCGTGCCCCTGGGCTGGATGCTGGGCGGATACCTGCTCTTGCGCTGCGCTCTGTTGGGCACCGTGGAACATCCCGAGCCGCGCTACACCCTGGAATGCTTTCCCGTCTTCATGGTTGCGGCGGCAGCGGCGCTGGACGGAAGCACGAAGCGCGCCGTTTCGCATCCAACACGATTGGAGCCACAAATCGCCTGATTCTCTGTGCGACAATCCTCACAAGACCAGTTCATCTATGCGACTCGTTCGAGACCTTTCGATTGGTTTATGCGGAGTGGCTCTCGCCGGGGTGTTGGCGTGGGCTCAGGCCCAGGTGCCCGGTGTTCCGAAACCTCCTGCCCCAGTACCCAACATTCTGGTTCTTTCCGGCGGCACCGTGATCGATGTCACCGAGTGGGGCCACTCCGCAAAGGACCTGCAGGACTCGATTGTGATTGTCCGCGACGGCCGCATCACCGACGTGGGCCCGCGGAGTGCGATCACCATCCCCAAGGGCGGGCGCGTTCTGGACTGCACCGGAAAATACATCATTCCTGGGCTCATCGATGGGTTTGCCGGCATGAATTCGCAAGGCCAGGCCAGCGCCTTTCTCTACATGGGCGTGACTACCGTGGTTGCGTCGGGCGACGACCGCCGAGGCGCCGTCGATTCCACAGCCGGTCCGACCCCGCAGCTTTACTTGCTGGACTCGGTTGGCACCACTGACGACTGGAGTTTGTTGGCCCGCCGTCCCGAGTGGGCTGCCAAGCTGAAAGAAGGTGTGCATCCGGTTGAACTGAACCCGCAGGATACTGCCCGGCAGATCACAGACACCGCACAACTGGGAACGCGCGTGCTGTGGCTGGGCCACAACCTCACCGCAGCCAATACGCAGTGGATTATCGCGCGCGCTCATCAAATGGGCATGGTCACCTATGGCGAGTTCGTTTCCACGCCTTACGCAGTTGGCATCGAGGGCGGCGTCGATGCGCTCCTGCATATGAGCCGCTACGAACTGGGCGTCATTCCAGATGAGCTGCAGCGCCCGCTGGTAGACGACCCCGAAGGCGGCCCTGCCAACACCGCCTATGACTATTCCGAGCGCCTGCCGCCGACCGATTCGCACTGGCGTACCTATGCGCAGTTTCTCGCGTCGCACCACGCGGCGTTGATGCCCACATTCAGCCTCTACTACACGCGCTTGCCAAACCACAGAAACCTGTGGAAGGAGCCGGCCGCCACGCTGCTTGACGCGAAGAGCATGTTTGCTCCCGCAGACCGCGCCACGGGCGAATTGAATTATCCGCTTCCCCCCTGGACCCGTCACCTTCCCGCCGTCGGCCAGCGCTACATGGAGGAGAGCCTGCGCAAGAAGGCCGATCAATCTGCGATGCGGCTGTGGCGCATCAATCAAACCATCTTCTCCGCCTTCCCGCACTACCTGGCAGCATCAGGTGCAGCGGTATTCGGTTCCATGCCCGGCATCTCCATGCATACGGAGTTGGAAATGCTGGTGCGGCTCGGCTTGTCGCCGCGCGAAGCCCTGGCTGCAGCCACGAACAATTATTCGTTGCAGTTTGGATGGAATGAGATCGGCCAGATCACCCCTGGCCGCCGTGGAGATATTCTGGTCATCGATGGCGATCCGACAGCGAACATCTGGAATGCCCGTCGCATCTCCGCATTGATTGTCGATGGCAATGTGATGGATCGCGACGCGCTGCTCAACAACAAGAAGTGAATCAGTCTCTCGCATTCATGTCCAAACTTCATTTCACCGTATGTCCATGCCGCGCTTTTCGCGCGGTTGTTCGTAATGAGAGGGAGCAGGGCATCTGTGCTGCCAAAGCAAGTGCTTTGATGGGCTGGCCTTTTCGGCAAAACGCAGATGGAGGGGGAGGGGGCACTTGAATCTCGCGGGGCCGGTTCGCGGCTGGGCCAACCGGGCAGCATCGTTTAACGTATCGATAGGACATCCCGTTGCAACCGGGCAGCGCATGGCAGAGGAAAACATCGATTCTCCATTGAGAACCACCATCAAGAAGCCCCATCACAACCGGTGGCTCATCCTCATTGCGGCATTCAAAGTGGCCCAGGCGCTGCTGTTTATCGCCATCGGTGTGGGTGCGCTGCGTCTGGTGGGCAAGGACCTCGGCGACATTCTGCTCAGGCTGGCCTACCACATGCGCTTCAATCCTGAGTCGCGCTTTGTGAACTTCGTGCTCGATCGCGCCGAGTTTGTGACGGACCGGGTACTGCGCCGATTCAGCATCGGGCTCTTTGCCTACGCCGCGCTGGGAATGACAGAAGGAATTGGACTCTATCTGGAAAAGGCCTGGGCCGAATACATGACCCTGGTCATTACGGCATCGTTCCTGCCTTGGGAGATCTACGAGGTTTTCCGCCACGTAACGGCTGTCCGTGCCGGCCTGCTTTTGGTCAACGTGATGGTGTTTTTTTATCTTTTGAAGATCGTAGTGGAGCGGAGCAAGCAAAAGCGGGGCGACCCGCGACGCGCTGAACAACCCCTGAGCTAGACAAAGGCACCGGTGCTAACTTATTGAAATGGTTGATTTAACGGGCTCCAAGGCGATTCTATTAGTACCCATTCGCTTTTTGTTCGCTTTATCATGGCGACAGCATGTCTGTCCAGTAGTGGAACCAAAGGGATAAACACTACCTATTGTGGTAATTCGTTTTCCTTAAGCTATTAGCCGAATTTCCCACAGCCAGTCCGGGGCTTTTCCGCTTTACCGCCAATTTTTTCGTGTCCGCATGTCAGGAAGGGCTGTACTATCGCTCTTGTGGAGCAAGGTGGAGTGAAATAGAGTCTGGTGGAGTCTGGAGGCTTTTCAAATGGAAGGAAGCCACTGCACTTACCGAGAGCAAGTCTACTCGCAAATGATTTCATCCACGAGGCGCCAGGCATTTTGGGGAACCAGGCTGCTAACGGAAGCCAGGAAATTCAAAGCGGCGAACCAGGCGCGGCGAAAGATACGACGTTTGCCGCGAACGGGCAAGAGGCAGATCGGTGTTTCGGGGAAACAATCCGGCCAAGGTGGACGACAAAGGCAGGTTGAAGATTCCCGCTGGGTTCAAAACGCTACTGGACGCGGCGAATGTAACCCAGCTTTACATCACTTCTGCTGATGGAAAGAGTGCCCAGATCTGGCCGTTGCAGGAGTGGGAGAAGCGGGAAAAAATTCTGATGGCGCACAGTACGATGAACGACGCAGTGGAGAACTTTCTCAACCTGACCAGCTATTACGGGCAGCAGGTGGAGATCGACAGCCAGGCGCGAGTGGTGCTGCCGCAGAAGCTGCGCGACAAGGCAAAGCTGAACGCAGAAGTTGTAGTGCTCGGCAAGGTGGCTTATCTGGAAGTGCAGAACGAGAGGGAATTTGAGGCGCGTCTTGCCGAATATGAAATGACGCCTGATGACCGCAGGGCAGTGGCAGAGCTGATCAGCAAGATCAGCTGACGGGTAATCACCCCGTAGGGGGAGCACATGACGAAAACGCATGAGCGCCATGTGCCGGTTTTGTTTCAAGAAGCGATTGACTTTTTAAGGGTGCGGGCAGGCGGGACCTATGTTGATTGCACGCTCGGGCTTGCTGGGCACGCAGAGGGAATTGTGAGGCAGTTAGGACCAAAGGGGCATTTGATTGGATTCGATCGCGACCCCGAGGCTCTGGAGTTAGCAAGAGAACGGCTCGAAGGAGTTACGGGCGAGTTAGGGCGCGAGGCGCCGCAAGTGACGCTGATGGATCAGGCTTTCAGTTCCATCGCCGAGCATGTGAAGCCGGTATCGGTGGACGGGTTACTGGCAGATTTTGGGGTAAGCAGCCTGCAGTTTGACGAGGCGCGCAGGGGGTTCAGTTTTCAGGCGGACGGACCATTGGAAATGCGCATGGATACGCGCCAGGGGCCGACCGCCGCACAGGTGGTGAATGAGGCGAACGAGCGTGAGCTTGCCGACCTCATTTACGAGTACGGAGAGGAAAGGAGGTCGCGGAGAATCGCCAGAGCCATTGTTCGGGGGCGGCCGGTTACAAGTACGGCGCAGTTAGCGCGGATTGTAACTCAAGCCGCCCCGACAATGAAACAAGAGCGCATTCATCCCGCGACACGGACCTTTCAAGCTCTTCGTATCTATGTGAATCGTGAGTTAGATGAGATCAAGGCATTGTTCGAGGCCGCGCCTTCGTTGCTTAAGCCCTCGGCAAGGCTGGTGGTCATCAGCTTTCACTCACTGGAAGACCGGATCGCGAAAGATAGTCTGCGGGAAGGCGCGCAGAGGGGAATCTGGGAGATACTTACCAGAAAACCAGTTACCGCGAGCGAAGAGGAAATGGACCGCAATCCCCGCTCGCGCAGCGCCAAGCTGAGAGCGGCGGAAAAGCAGGGATCTGGAAACTGGAATCAGGGATCAGGTTCAAATCGGAAGAGGCAATAAGTGTTACGCGGCGAATAGTGGATTTGCAGGAGGAATGCGGGTAAGTGGCCGGGGATCGTAGCGGGCACCATTGTTTACTAATCCCTGATCCCTCATCCCTGTTCCCTGTATTTCGGAGGGGGATTATGGCGGCAATTGCAGCAACTTACTTTGAAGCAGGCCGCAGCCTGAGCCAGCGGATCCGCGAGCGGAACGATGAGTTAATGGCTCTGCAGCCCCTGCGCCGGCGCGGCGTGCGGACGCCGGAGTTTAACTTCTCGCGCCACTTCGATAACTCCAGGCTGGTGAAGGCGCCCGACCCGGTGCGCGTGCGCGAGATGCGCGTGTTTGCGGCGGCAATCACGGTGCTTTTTTCCCTGGTCATGATTTACGGATTGCAGCACTTCTATGCAATTGAGAGCGGCTACCGGGTTGAGGCCGAAAAGCTGGCTGTGGAGCAACTACGCGAGGAGAATCGCCAGCTGCGCTTATCCGAGGCGCAACTTACGCAGCCCGGCCGCATTGACTCCATGGCTCGCCGGTTAGGCCTTGCGGAACCGGCGCCCGGCCAGGTGGTTCATCCTGATGCCAGGCCAGATGCGACTGGCCCCGTGCTCGCGAAGCTAACTCCACCGCCGCCTGTTCAGTAGATAGAAGGGAAGTTATGAAAGTTGGTTGCAACCGCTAAGACCACGCCAGGAGCTTTCCAGGGAAGGTCTGAATAAGCCACCGGCATTCCCTCAGGTGCTAAAGCCCAAGCTCGTTTTGTGACACTTGCGGCACGACTAAAGTCGTGCCCTTTCGAAACAACGACTTAATCAGAGGCTACCTGGGTCAATCGACACAGATTACAAGGCGACTAATAAACTGGACGGGGCTGAAAGTTAAGAGCAGAAAACTACAAAAGTTCCCGGAGCAATTTCCCATGCAGTTACCCGCACGAGCCAGCCGCAGCCGCAATAACGCGACGCGCTTGATTCCTCTCAAGAGGGCGCGCTTCTGGATTATTTGCCTGTTCTTTTCTGTTTGGGCTTTGGCCATCGGCGGGCGGCTGTTCTGGCTTCAAGTGGTGCGCCACAAGGAATTCCAGGAGCGCGCGGAAAAGCAGCAGTTACGTACCTTTGAGGTTGCGCCACGCCGCGGCATCCTCTACGACCGCAACCTGCATGAACTGGCAATGACGGTGCAAGCAGACTCGTTCTACGCCGTTCCCAGCGAGATTGACGATAAGCAGCGCGCGGCCTGGGTCGAAAGTACAGCGCACGCGCTGGCAGAAGTCGTACACACCGACCCCGGCGATGCGTTGACCAGTGAGGCGCAGATTGCCGAGAGACTTGACAACGGGCGCAGTTTTGCGTGGGTGGCGCGCAGGGTTACGCCAGAAGTTGCGGCTCGCGTGAAGGCGCTTAACATCAAAGGCGTTTATTCGCAAAAGGAGTTCGAGCGCTTTTATCCGGACAACGAAATAGCCGCGCAGGTATTGGGGTATGTGGGCGTGGACGACAACGGCCTGGGCGGCCTGGAACAGAAGTTTGAGCCTCAGCTTCACGGCGCGCCAGGGCGCATGTATACGGCCATGGACGCGCGCCGCAAAGTGCTCGGCTCAAGCGAGCACGAGCCGGAGCCGGGGCAGAACATGGTGCTTACCATCGACGAGAATATTCAGTTTCTCGCCGAGCGCGCGCTCGACCACGTGATGGAGAAGACCCATGCGGATAACGGAACGGTGGTGGTGCAGGACGTGCATACCGGCCAGATTCTAGCGCTCGCAATCAGACCCACTTTCGATCCCAACCAGGCTCGCAAAACCACGCGAGCACTGCTCAAAAACCACGCGGTGAGCGACGTATACGAGCCGGGCTCGGTGTTCAAGCTGGTGGCGTATTCGGCGGCGCTCGATCAGCATGTGACCACGCCGGACGACATGATCGACTGCCAGGGCGGACAGATTACGATTGCGGGCCGCGTGATTCACGACAATCAAGGCGAACATTACGGAGTGGTTCCTGTTCACAAAGCTCTGGAAGTATCAAGCGATGTTGCGGCAATCAAGCTGGCGCTCAAGGTGGGGCCGGACAAGTTCTACGACTATGTTCGCGGGTTTGGTTTTGGCGCGCGCTCTGGCGTTGAGCTGCCCGGCGAAACGCGCGGCCTGCTGCGTCCGGTGAAGAAGTGGGGCCCGTCCTCCATCGGCTCCATCGCTATGGGACAGGAAGTCGGTGTGACTCCGCTGCAACTGGTTTCGATGGTTTCTACCATTGCCAACGGAGGAAGCTATTTGCCTCCGCATGTGCTCATGCCGGCGGACTCGGAACCGCATGCGGAAGGCGCTCTGCGGCCTTCGCCTTTCAAGCCGGACGGAGAAATGCCCAACCCGCTGCCGCCGGGCTCGCACCGCGTGCTCTCCGAGATGACCGCGGCGCAGATGCGCAAGATGATGGAGGGCGTGGTGCTGTTTGGCACGGGCAAGCCGGCGCAACTGAACGGCTACTCCTCCGGCGGTAAAACAGGCACTGCACAGAAGGTCGATCCGGCTACGCATCTCTACTCGAAGACCATGCACATCGCATCGTTCGCGGGTATTGCGCCGGTGAACAATCCGGTGATCTCGGTGGCGGTGGTGATCGACAATCCGCATGGCGGCTCGTATTACGGCACTGCGGTTTCGGCTCCGGTTTTTGCGGAGGTTGCGCAGCAGGTGCTTGAGTATCTGGGCGTGCCGCACGACATTGAGGTGCAGGCGCCGCGCGTGAAGTCGAAGCCCGAACCGACGATTGCCGAAGACGATGCGCATGGGCAGGGTGACGTGAACGCCATGTTTGCGGCCATCAACGATCTGCCCATCGACGACCCGCTGCGTGCGCCAGTGCAGGCGAGCGATCCAGCGCCTTCGCAGCCATCGAAGCAAGGGGCGAGTCAGGCACTGAATGCAGACGCGAAAAGCAAACCGACAAGCGCGCAATCGATTGCAATTGCGGAGAAGCCCGCATCGCCGGAGGGATCGGCGCCTGTGCAGACAGCGACGAACGAAGTTACAGTAAGCGACGCCAGGAAGCTTAAGGTGCCATCGCTGGTTGGCTTGCCTGTGCGCCAGGTGATTGTGCAGGCTGCCGCCGCTGGCCTGGGCGTGCAGATCAGCGGCAGCGGCACTGTACGGGCACAGGCGCCTGTGGCGGGCACTCTGGTTGCTGCCGGCACGCAGATTGCGGTGCGCTGCGGCCGCTAGGCAGTCCTCTTCCCTCGCATTTTCATCGGATCGGGCTTTTCGGCAGATGCCCTGTTGAGGGTAAGTATTCGAAGTTCATCGGTGGTTCCCTCCGGACCCGCGCGTGGCTTAACAAACTACAATGAAGTACGACATGAATTGGAGCGAATTAGCAGCGGAAGTAACTGCCGTCGGCGCGGGTGGGGGCTCGGATGCGCCGGTCACGGGCGTCGAGTACGATTCGCGCAAGGTCAAGCACGGCGCGGTGTTTGTGGCTATGAAGGGTGGGTCGACGGACGGCAATCGCTATATCGACAAGGCCATTGCGGCGGGCGCGCTGGGCATCATCACCGACTCGTCAAACACCTTCGATCATCTGCTCGTGTATCGGGCGGGCATTCCGGTGCTCGAAGTGGAACATGGGAGGCGCGCGCTGGCTGAGGCTTCGGCGGCGTTCTTTGGGCATCCCGAACGAAAGTTCGTGGCCACGGGTATTACCGGCACCAATGGCAAGACAACGACAGCCTATCTCACAGACGCGCTGTTCAACGCGGCTGCGCGTACTACAGTACTGGTTGGCACAATCGAATACCACGTTGCAGGCGAGGCGCGAGCGAGTGTTCATACGACACCCGAGTCGCGCGACCTTTTTGAGTTGATGGCCGAAGGCGCGGAGCGCGGAGCGACCGAGTTAGTGACCGAAGTCTCAAGTCACGGTCTCGATCAGGGGCGCGCACTGGGTTTGCACTTCGACGTGGCCGTGTTCACAAACCTTACTCGCGACCATCTGGATTATCACCAGACCATGGAGAAGTATTTCGCGGCCAAGCGGCTGCTGTTTGACGGCACAGTCTATCCGGCTCCGCGTGTGGCGGTGATCAACGCGATGGATGCCCGCGCCGCGGAACTAACTGAAGCCGCGCGTAAATCCGGCGCTGAAGTGCGGACCTACGGGATCGGTGCGGGAGAATGGCGCGCTGCGAGCTATACGCTCACCCCCGGCGGCGCGGTCATCGATCTCGAAACACCTGCAGGTGCGGTGCGCGTGATGGCGAAGCTGGCCGGAGAGGTGAACGTTTTGAATTTGCTGGCGGCCTTCACGGCTGCCCATGCGCGCGGCGTTCCTTTCGAAACACTGGTTGAGTCTGTTCCGAATCTCGAACCGGTTCCCGGGCGCTTTCAGCCTGTGGATGCGGGCCAGCCCTTCACCGTGATTGTGGACTACGCGCACACCGACGACGCGTTGCGCAACCTGATCGCTCTTGGCCGCCAGACGACCCAGCAAAGCAATGGCCGCGTGATTACGATGTTCGGCTGCGGCGGCGACCGCGAC
>Ga0302320_10013000_pt1 | contig 17430 bp, 8 predicted proteins | sample Bog_T0_3_FD_202130 | JGI IMG/M metagenome (GOLD analysis project Ga0302320, IMG submission 202130) | Peat permafrost microbial communities from Stordalen Mire near Abisko, Sweden - Bog_T0_3 | ecosystem: Environmental > Terrestrial > Soil > Wetlands > Peat | place: Sweden: Abisko, Stordalen Mire...
GGCGGGCGACATGAACGCCATCCAGTCGGTGCTCAGCGACGAGCAGAAGACCCAGTTCCGGCCGACGCCCGTCGAGTTCCCTAAGGGCTATGCCACCTTCCACCATCCGCTGACCATCCACGGTTCCTTTGCCAACCGCTCCGACCATCCGCGGCGGGGACTGGTGATCAATGTCTTTCGCGACGGAACAGTCTCTGATTCCGATGAACCACTGCTCAAAGGCGTCCCGCCGGTCCCCAAGGGCCAGCCGATGGGCGGGCAGTTCTTCCCGCTGCTGTTTGATCCGCATACCGCCGGTAAGTAGACTGGTTGGAAAAGGACCTTTTATGAAAAACGTTCGCAGAATCGCGTGCGGTTTCGCCGGAATCGTCTTGGTGTGCGCCGGTTTGTCGGCCGCGTCGAGCAACGCTTCCTCACCTGCGGCCTGGACCACAAGCCGCGCCGCTTTTGACCAGTGGCAAGCGTCCCTCGACGCCGGCCTGAAAAACAAGCCGGCCGAAACCATCGTCAGCACGCCGGCCTTGCGGATGTTGCTCGCGCAAAGCGAAGTGCTGCGGGCCTGCGGACCGGACAAGACTTGGGAGATCGCCAAAGCCAAAGGCGGCGCGGAGTTTCTGGGCACCTTCCTGGCCGACGGCGATTGGATGGAATCGTTCCTGGCCGCCGGCCCGGCCGATTTCGCCCAGTCGCTGGAAAACCTGCGGCTGCTCCATCGGCATTGCCAGGGCTGGAACGATCCGGTCGTCAAGCGCATCGGCACGGCGCTGGCCTTGCAGGCCGGGACCTGGAACCGCTACCGTCTCGTGGATCGTTTCGAGCACATCCTGAAGGCCCGCCGCGACGGCCTGCTGCATGCCGGTTTCGACCGCATGACCGTCCGCGAAATGCGGAGCGCCGTCTATCTGCCGGGCACCGCCAGGGATTACCAGTTCCTCTTGGACGATTTGCAATACCGCACGGGCGACTACCTGGGCGCCTGCTGGGCGATCAACTATGTCGATCCGAACGTCTACGGCTTTTCGGTCCAAGGATGGGGCTTCGTCGACGAGTGGTGCCACCACTACGGCACCGGCACCGGCAATCGCCCTCTGGAAGCCCAACGGCAAATGGGCGGCGTGTGTGGCACGCTTTCCTGCTACGGCGCCTCGTGTGCCCAGGCGCACGGCGTGATGTCCACGACGGTTGGGCAGCCCGGCCATTGCGCCTACGTGGTGCGCATCGGCAATAGTTGGCCTGTGGGCAATGACGTTTTCGGCGCCTGGTCCACCGGGTTCAGCGTCTATGAAGGCACGAGCTACATGACGTCCGACCGCCTCTACGAGACCGTGGAGGCCGATCGCGAGCATCACCTGCACGCGCTGCGATTGTCGTGGGCGGCCCATGCCCAGCGGGCGGACGAGACAACGAAACTCCCCTCTCCCGCCTGCCGTACCCGGCAGGATGGGAGAGGGGCAGGGGGTGAGGGCGGTTCGTCAACTGCCGCAAGCGTTAAGAATGCTGGCCCGCTTTCCCCTCACCCCGGCCCTCTCCCAGTGGGAGAGGGGGACCATACTTGGCAGGCGACCTACGAGCAGGCCCTGGCTGCCCAGCCACTGTGCTATCCGTTGTGGCTGGAGTACATCAAGGCCCTGGAAACGATCCCTGCCACGCCTGCGCAGACCTGGCTTGAACTGGGCCGCCGGGCCGCCGAAACATTCGCCGAGCACCAGGAGGCCGCCTGGGTGCTGACGCTGCGATGCTTCCAGCACGCCGCGGCGCAACAAACGCCGGCCCAGCGTGTCGAATATCTTCTCGGATGCCACAAGACATTAAGCCAGAAGACGGCGCCCAAGATGTACGGTTACCCGTTGTTGCCGGGCTTCCTGAATTCGCAGGCCGACTTGATCGCCGATCCCGCGGCGGCCTTGGATTTCTACGGCCGCTTGCTCAGCCTGCACTATTCGCCCAGCCCGGCGACAAACTGGATCTTCGGCGTAGTGATGAACTGGGGGAGCGAGCGTTTCGGCCGGAACCCGGCCACCGCGGCCGGCTATGCCAAGCGGCTGGGCGAGTTCTTCGCGTCCGAAGAGAAGACGCTCGACAAGAACCTGAAGGAGACGGCGATCGCCGCCGGCATCCGCAAGGCGACCGAGTTGGGCGATGCGAATTCCTATCGCCAGTGGAGCGAATTGGCGGCGAAGCTCTTGCCACCCACGGCCCTACCGGATGTCTATTTGAATCCGCAGCAAGCGGCCGCGCGGCCCAAGATCGATCCGCCGCCCGGCGCCCTGCTTTCTCCCAGCGGACTGCTGCAAACCTCCAGCACGACCGGCAGCGACAGACCGCTGACCTACCGCCAGGTGATCGACGGCGGCACGCTGGGCTATTTCGACACCAACGGGGAAGCGAATCCCTGGGCACAGGTGCAGTTGGCCGGCGATGCCGAACTCAGCGCCATCGTGCTCGTCGATCGCTATGAATACCCGCCCGAGTACGCCTGGGACGTGCCGTTGAAGGTCTCCGTTTCTCCCGACGGCAAGACCTGGAGCGAGGTCGCGCGGTTCGACAAGCCGCAGACCGTCTATCGCGTCGATTTCCAGGCCAAGAAGCCGCATGCCCGCTGCGTGAAAGTCGAGCGCGTGAACGCGGACCCGGCCAAGCCCAATACGGGGCGATTTCATTTCCGGAATTTCCTGGTTTATGGAAAGAAGCTGTACTGAATGAAACCACTAATCGCCTTTTCCATACTCTTGCTTTTGTCCGTTCCGTGGGCGGTGGCCGCCGTGGAACCTTCCCCCTTTGCGCCGCAAACGCTTGCCGCCGGGGTATCGCCGGCCACGGAGCGCGCTGACGACTATGAAGCGGCCCTGGCCCGCGCTAAGGCGGCCGGCAAGGACATCGCTCTCTTCCAACGCGGCAGCGACTGGAATGTCTGCGCCGAGACCCTTTATCAACGAGTCTGGTCGACCGACGCCTTCGTCAAGGCATTGGGGGACGGATTCATCCTGGTGGCCGTTGACAATCCCGAGTCGCCCGGCGGACCACCGATCGTGATTCGCGAGAATGACGGTCCCGTTATCCCGCCCGGCGCCGACAATCCGTCGCTGCGGCTGCAAAAACCCACCGGCGATGTCCGCGCCGTCGCCGCCGTGCAACTCACCCAGTACCGCAATCGCCGTTTCACCTGGTTCGATGGCGGGCATTGTCCGCGCATTGCCCTGATGGACGCGCAGGGCCGCGTCGTGGGGGCCTGCAACCGCCCCCGCATCGGACTCACGCCGCAGAGCATGGCCGCACTGGTTCAGGCCATGCGGGCCAAGCGAGTCCGCCGCGACGAACTCTGGACCAAGGCCGCGGCGGCGCAGGGACCGCAGAAGGCCGAATTGTTGCGGCAAAGCCTCGATGCCCTGGGCCTCGGCAGCGACGAGGCCTTCGGCCGCTTCAACGGTTGGGCCGGCAACGACCGCTGCTACGCCTTCGTCCAGGATGCCATGCGCCTGGCTGACCCCAAGGACGAGTCCGGCGCGGTTCGCTGGCTGGGCTTTGGCCTCGGCGCCTGGGGCGGCGTGGCCTGGGCCCCGGAAAACCAGTGGTGGAAGAAACTCGAAGGCAAGAAGGAACTGATCGACGCCGACTACGCGGAAGCCCTCGAGTGCATCGACCGCGAACTGGCCGACCCGCGCAACCGCCTGTTGAAGAACGAGCATCTCCAGCACATCATGCAGGCCCGCTACGATCTTTATCTCCGCAAGCTCCAAGGCAAGCACGACGACGAGGTCTTGTTCCAGATCCAGCGCGAGATCGCCGCGCTCGATCCGACGACCTTCTGGGGCATCGGGGCCACGGGCTACCTGGGCATGTACCATCGCACGCCCAATCCCTTCCTGGTCTATGGCTGGGAGGGCGTTCGGCAACTGCGGCCCGGCGCCAACGCCTGGAAGATCGCCGACACGGCCTACTTCTTCGATCACGCCGGTTCCTATAAGCTGACCATGACCTGCAACGCCGGCAACGACAGTTTTCAGGTCAAGCGGGTGGCCTTGCTCGATGGTCCGGCCGTGCTGGCCGAGGCCCGGCCCGAGGCCGGAAAGGACGTGGTGGCGGCCGGCAAGCCGCTGGCCGTGCAGTTGGATTGCAACAAATGGCAAGCGGATCGGACCTACGTGCTGCAAGTCGAATATGTGGCCCTCGAAGGCCACCGCAACAATAACGGCGTGTTCAGCGTCGAACCGCTGCTGGCCGACGAGTGAGCTTTTGTGGTGCGTCGTCACGAGGGTTAGGCGTCGTCATGAAGGTTAGAAAAGGACCTATTATGAAAATCAACGTTAGCAGAATCGCTTGCGGTTTCGCCGGGATCGCCTTGTTGTTTGCTGGCTTGCCCGCCGAAGCCGCTCCGCTCCGCAATACCGTGTCGCTCGACGGCACGTGGCAGATCGCTGAGGGGTCGCTCACGAACATTCCCGCGACCGCGGCATTCAGCCGCGAAGTGCCGGTGCCGGGCCTGGTGGACATGGCAAAGGCCCCGTTCGTTGAGCCGGGGCCAAAAATGGCGACTCGCGGGCAACCCTCGCAAAAAGACCCGCGGCGGGACGCCTTCTGGTATCGGCGAACGTTTACGGTCGCCGCGCCGATACCGGAAGTGGCGACGATCAAAATCAACAAGGCGATGTTCGGCACGCGCGTTTTCCTCAACGGCCAATTGCTCGGGGACCATGCACCCTGCTGGACGCCCGGCTTCTTCGATGCGAAGACCGCGCTGAGGACCGGCGAGAACGAACTGGTCGTCCGCGTCGGCGCGGACCGCGATGCGATCGGCCGTGCGTATCCGGACGGCTTCGATTTCGAGAAACAGCGGTACATTCCCGGCATCTTCGATTCGGTGGAACTGATCCTTTCGGGCAAGCCGCACATCGAGAATGTCCAGGTCGCGGCGAAAATCGAAAATCAGCAGGCGCAGGTCCGCGTCTACCTCGATGGATCGCAGGCGGCGGACGTCACGGTTGAAATCCGCGAATACCTGTTCGGCACGCTCGCGGGGAAATGCACCGCGCACGCGGACGCGGGCAGGAAGGAAGTGGACCTCATCGTGCCGATCAAGGACTGTCGCCTCTGGTCGCCGGAAGACCCGTTTCTTTACAAGCTCGTGGCCCGCACCAGCGGCGATGAATTCGCGACGCGGTTCGGCATGCGCGACTTCCATTTCGATCCCGCCACGCGCCGCGCTATGCTCAACGGCAAGCCGTATTTCATGCGCGGCAGCAACATCACGCTCTACCGCTTCTTCGAGGACAGCGAACGCGGCAGCCTGCCGTGGAATGAGGAGTGGGTGCGGAAGCTCCACCAGCGCGTGAAAGAAATGCACTGGAACTGCCTCCGCTACTGCATCGGCTTCCCGCCCGAGGCCTGGTATCGCGTCGCCGACGAGGAGGGCATCCTTATCGACGACGAGTTCCCCATCTGGTACGGCGGCGACGTTCCCAAGCCCATGCAGGTTGACGAACTGGCCAGGGAATATGCCGAATGGATGCGGGAGCGATGGAACCATCCCTGTCTGGCCATCTGGGACGCCTGCAATGAAACCTACAGCCCGAAGACCGGCGCGGCTTTCAAGCAACTGCGGGGGCTGGACCTTTCACACCGCCCGTGGGACAACGGCTATTTCCCGCAGCAGGAACCGGGCGACATGTGCGAACAGCATCCGTACCATTTCAACGAGCACTTCAAGCTGCGGCATCTCGCCAAGGCCAATCGGAGTCCGGGCGGCGATGGCAAACATGCCGTCGTCATCAACGAGTATGGCTGGCACTGGGTCAATCGCGACGGCACGCCGACCACGCTTACCGCCGGTCTCTACAAGACGGTTCTCGGCCCGAACGCAACCGCGGCCCAGCGGTTCCACATGCAAGCCACCTGGCTCGCCGCCGACACGGAATTCTGGCGCGCTCACCGGCAGGCGGCCGCCGTGCTGCACTTCACCACATTGGGCTATTCGCGCCCCGACGGCCAGACTTGCGACCATTGGACGCAAGGCGGTGTCGCGACGCTCCAGTGGGAACCGGAATTCCACAAATATGTCCGCGACGCCTTCGCCCCGGTCGGAATGATGATCGATTATTGGGGCGACATGCCGCAGGCCGGCGCCAAGGTGCGCGTGCCTGTAGTGCTGATCAACGACCTCTACGAACGCTGGAACGGGCCGGTGACCTTGCGCGTGCGGAGCGGCGACCGCGTACTGCTGGAAACGAAGCAGGATGCCCGCATCGATGCGCTCGGCACGGCAAACATCGTTTTCGATATCGTCTGGCCGGAGAACACCGGGGCGTGCGTCTTGGAAACGGAGTTGCGCGGCGCGGACGGCGAGCTTATTCACAGCACGCGCGATTTGACGGTTGCGCCGATTCGGCCCGCGTCTCTGGCCGCAAACAGCATCGTCACGGCATCTTCCGTGTATCAGCCGGCCTATCGCCCGGAGTACGCGATCGACGGCGACGAAGACACCTACTGGTCGTCGGCCTTCCAGGACGACGCCTGGCTGGCCGTGGACTTGCGGGAGCCGAAGAAGATCGGCCGCGTCAACATCCTTTGGGAAAACGCCTACGCGAAGTCGTTTTCCGTGCAAGTCTCCCCGGACGGCCGGACATGGACCGACGTTTACAAGACCAACCACGGTAACGGCGGCTTGAGCGAAATCACCTTCAAGCCGGTCACGGCTCGACACGTTCGGGTCCTTTGCACCCAGCGCGGCACGCAATGGGGCAACGCCATTCGCGAACTGGAGATATTTCCTTGACTTGTCCTCGTTTCCGCCCAGACTTGATTGCGATAGTCCCGGAGGGACGGAAGCCAATAGCCAGGGGCGCAAGCCCCTGGGACACAAATGCACGCGCGATTTATTAGCCCCGGAGGGGCGAAAGAAGCCTTTCTTTCGCCCCTCCGGGGCTTCCCAAAATGTTCCCGAAATTGGTCCAGGGGCTGGCGCCCCTGGCTATTGTCTTTCGCCCCTCCGGGGCTGATTTCAAACTACCGATCTGGAACAAAACAGACGCGACGCCGCATCATGCTAGCGGCGGCGTCCTTCCGCCCGCTGGAGCATGTTATGAAAACCCGATTCGCGATTCTTTCCGTTTCCTTGTTACTGTGCTGTTCCATGCAGGCCGCGGTCGAAGCCAAGGCCGCCGACGCGAAAATCCGGAAGTCACAGGTCCGGGAAATCGTCGTCGTCTTCAAGACGCATTTCGACATCGGCTACACCGACCTGGTGCCGAACATCATCAAGCGTTATCGCACGACGTTCACCGACGGCGCGCTGAAGCTGATCGCCCAGTCGCGGAATCTGCCGGTCGATGAGCAGTTCGCCTGGACGATACCCGGCTGGCCGATGGAGCAAATGGCCGGCAGCGGCCAGTCGCCGGACCGCCGCGAAAAGGTCCTGCAAGCCATCAAGGAGGGCCGCTTCGCGGTGCATGCCCTGCCTTTCTCGCTGGAGACGGAGTCGCTGGATCTCGAAGACCTGGTCCGCGGCATGACCTTCTCCGCGCAACTGACGCGCTCGGTGGGCATCGACATTCCCCGCGCGGCCAAGATGACCGACGTTCCCTGTCATACCTGGATTGTGCCGACGTTGCTGAAACATGCCGACGTGCGTTTCCTGCACATCGGTTGCAACGGCGGCAGTCATGTGGTGAAGGTGCCGCCGCTTTTCTGGTGGGAAGGCCCCGACGGTTCGCGCGTGCTGACGGAGTTCTCGCCTGAGTACGGCACCAGCCTCTTCCCGCCGGCCGACTGGCCCTATCACACCTGGCTGGCGATGATCATGACGGGCGATAACCAAGGCCCGCCATCGCCCGCCCAGGTCAACGACATCCGCCAGCGGGTCGCCAAGGAAATGCCCGGCGTGAAACTCAAGTTCGGCAAGCTGGAGGATTTTTACGACGCCCTGGCCGCGGACAGTCCTAATGGCCGGATTACCGGCGGCAACGAGCACATTCCGGTCGTCCGCGGCGACATGCCCGATACGTGGATTCACGGTTTCGAGTCGATGCCCATCGAGACCGCAGCCGCCTGCAATTCGCGTCCCCTGGAAACGGCCGTGGGCGTTCTCGACACGCAACTTCGCGCCGAGGGCCTGAATCCACCTCCGGTCGCGGCGGCGCTGGCGACGGCCTATGAAAACAGCCTGCTCTACGGCGAGCACACCTTCGGCTTCTACGGCAGCCAGCCCGGCGGTTTCTGGTACGGCGACCAATGGAAGAAGAAGCGTGAAGAAGGCCGCTATGCCCGCTTCGAGCAATCGTTCAACGACAAGCGGGCCTATATTCACAAGACGGAGGAGATCGTAACTAAGGCACTCAACGAGCGGATGGACCTGTTGGCGAAGAATGTGAAAGTTGACGTCCCGCGCATCGTCGTTTTCAATGCGTTGCCTTGGAAACGGAGCGGCGAGGTGGTGCTCGATGTGCCCGGCGGTCCGTGGTCTGCGGTCCGCGATCTAAAATCCGGCAGCAATGTGTACTTTGCGCCCATTTTGGAGTCCAGCGGTTCCACGCTGCGTTTTCAGGCCGCGGATATTCCGCCGTCCGGCTACAAGGCGTACCAACTCGTTTCCGGCGACAGTGTCAGAGTGGGCCCGCTCATTGCCGGCCCAACAATTCAGAATCAGTATTTTCAACTCAAATTGGATGTGGATCGGGGCGGCATCGCGTCACTGATCGATCGGAAAACGGGACGCGCGTTGATTGCAGCAAAGAATGAGAGTGATGCGGGCCAGTATATTCATGAGCGATTCTCAACAGCCAACGTTCAGGAATTTATGGGGGCGTACTGCCGCATGAAAGGTGGCTGGGCGAGCAACGACTTCGGCAAGCCCGGCATGCCCGGTCCCGACAAGTCTCCCTATGCGCGGATTTCGCTGATGGGTTGGGGGCGGGCCGGTCCCATATTGTATCCCGGTTGCCAGTCTCTCACGTTGATCAGCCACGATCCGCAGCCGCTGGCAAAGCACGTGCAGATCAGTTACACGCTCTACAACGATCGGCCGTATCTCGATATTGAGTGGTCCATTGTGGACAAAACGCCCAACCCGCTTCCCGAAGGCGGTTGGCTCTGCCTGCCACTGAATATCGAGCATCCGCAATTCAAGCTGGGCCGTGTCGGCTCGATCATCGATCCGGCCACGGACATCATCCCCGGCGGCAATCGCCGGCTGCTCTGCCTGAATTCCGGCATGACCGTCACCGGTCCCGACGGCAACGGCGTCGGCATTTGCCCGATGGACTCGCCCCTGGTGAGCCTGGGAGAGCCGGGCCTGTGGAAATATTCTGACGACTACGTGCCCACCAAGGCCAACGTTTACATCAACCTTTACAACAACATGTGGAACACGAACTTCCCGCTCTGGCAGGAAGGCTCGTGGCGTTCGCGCGTCCGTATTTGGGCCGTCCACGGCGGCGACAACGAACGGAACCTCATCACGCCCTCGTGGGAGGCCCGCATGCCGCTGACGGCCGCCTTTGCCGACGGCCCTGGCGGAAAACTGCCTGCGACGGAGTCCGGACTGGCGCTCTCCCGCCGCGGCGTGCTGGTCACCAATTTCGGCCCTGATCCCTATAGCGAGCACACCTTGCTCCGCGTCTGGGAGCAAGCAGGCGTCTCGGGCAAGTTGACCGTCACGCTCCCCGCTGGCTTGAAGGCGACGAAGGCCCTGCCGGTCAACCTCCGCGGCGAACCGGCCGGCGCGGCGATCCCGATTTCCGCGGCAACCTTCACCATCGACCTGCCGGCCTACGCCCCGGCCAGTCTTGTTCTAAAGTAGCAGGCACGCTCCGCGTGCCGTCCGCCCTGCCAATGACCCTGAAAGACACCATGAAAACCCAATTCACGACTATTTCCCTCGTCCTACTACTCTGCTCTTCCGCGTTCGCCGCGGTCACTGTCAAAACCGAACAACTCAACCCGGCCGACGCGGCCTGGAAATTCAAGACCATTCCCGGCCCGTCGAAATCGGACATCGCTTCCGGCGCCACGGTCACGCTCTATGGCAACCAGTGGGAGCCCGTGGCGGCCGACGGCTCCGTGCTGGTCAACGGGCGGGTCCCCAGCGACAGCCTCGACCTGACCGAGGCGGCGATTCTCAGCGGCACCGAGGGCGGACGCATCGTCATCGACCTGGGCCGCGTGCAACCGGTGGCCGCCGTGGCAAGCTATTCCTGGCACGAATGGAACGTGGACGACGGTTCGCGCGGGCCGCAGGTCTACACGCTTTACGCCAGCGCGGACGCAAAGCCCGATCCGGCGAACCTGTCCGCATGGACGAAGATCGCCGACGTCGATACGCGGCCCAACAAGACCGGCCGCGCCTGGAACGGCCAGCACGGCGTGTTCATCACCGAGAGCGGCGGCAAGTTGGGCGATTTCCGTTTTCTCTTGTTTGCCGCGCAGCCCACGCGCTCGCCCCGACAGCCCGACGTGAGCCTGACGAACACCTTGTTCCACGAGATCGACGTCCACACGGCCGCCACGCTGGCCACCGCGGGCGACGCGGTGGTCGTGAGGCCGGTGAAAGTCACCGACGTCTGGGTCGCCTTCAAGACGCACTTCGATATCGGCTACACCGACACCATCGCGAATGTGCTCAAGAAATACCGCGAACACATGATGGAAAACGCCCTGAGGATCATCGAACAAGAGCGGCAGTTGCCGGCGGAACAACGCTTCGCCTGGATCGTACCCGGCTGGCCGCTCAAGCATATTCTCGGGCCGATGCAGGACCCCGCGCGGAAGCTGCGTATCGAACAGGCGGTGCGCGAAGGTGCGCTGGCCGTGCAAGCGCTCCCCTTCAGCCTGCATTCCGAGACCGAAGACCTGGAAGACCTGGTGCGCGGCATGGGATATTCTTCGGCGATTTGCCGGCAGTACGGCCGGCCGCTCCCCGTCGCGGCCAAGATGACCGACGTGCCCTGCCACTCCTGGATATGGCCCACGCTGCTCCGCCATGCCGGTGTGGAGTTCCTTCAAATCGGTTGCAACGGGGCCAGCGGCCACTTGCAGGCGCCGCACCTGTTCTGGTGGGAAGGTCCGGATGGATCGCGGATTCTCTGCAACTTCACGCCCGAGTACGGTTCGGGGCTCATCGCTCCCCGGAATTGGCCGGCGAAGAACTACCTTGCCATGGTCATGACCGGCGACAACCAGGGACCGCCGTCACTAGCGGACGTGGAAAACCTCCGCCGCTACGCGCAGCAACACATGCCCGGCGTGCGCGTCCACTTTGGCACGCTGGACGATTTTGCCAAAGCGCTCGCGGCCGAGAAGCCCGATCTTCCGGTTGTCCGCGCCGACATGCCCGACACGTGGATTCACGGCTGGATGTCGATGCCCATCGAATCGGAGCTGGCCCACACGATTCGCCCCTTCCAGCCGGCGCTGGAGACGCTCGACACACAGCTTCATGCCTGGGGCCTGGACGGCGGCAATGTCGCAGCCGCGCTGGCCGAGGCTTATGAACAGAGCAATCTCTATAGCGAGCACACCTTCGGACCGTTCGGGCCCAACGGCGGCGCATGGAACAGCGGCACGCCCCGCTATCTCTACGGCGCAGCCTGGCGGGCCGCCTACGACAAGGGCGCCTACAGGGCCTACGAAGCCGTCTTCGGCGGTAAGCGGGCCTACGCCCACAAGGAGGCCGAGATCGTCAACCGCGAACTCAAACCGCGACTCGACCTCCTCGCGCAATCCGTAGATGTTTCCGGCAAGCGCGTCGTCGTGTACAACGGTCTGCCCTGGCCGCGTTCCGGCATGGTCGAGGTCGACGGCAAGCTCCTCTACGCCGAGGACGTTCCCGCCAACGGCTACAAGACCTATGCGGCTGAAGCCACGGTCTCCCCTCTCCCTCTGGGAGAGGGGCAGGGGGTGAGGGTGCTCGACACGCCGTTCTACAGCGTCACATTCGACCTCAAACGCGGCGGCATCTCGTCACTTGTCGAAAAGAAGACCGGCCGCGAACTGGTTGACAAGACAAGTCCTTACGCCCTCGGCCAATTTCTCCACGAACGCTTCGACGCCGCGCGGATGGCCGCCTTCGGCAGGGCCTACGATCGCGGCGGATATCCGTGGGCCAAAGGCAATCTGCCCAAAGATACCGCCTACGCCGCGTTGACGCCGCCCGCCTGGAAATCGTCAGTTCAGCACAGCCGAGTGGCCGATATCGTCACCCTGACCGCGGCCGATACGCTTGGGCTGGCCAAAGGCATCGCGATCGTGATGACGTTCCCGCGTCACCAGCCAAGCGTGGACGTCCAGTGGCGCGTGACCGACAAGACGCCCGACCCGCTTCCCGAAGGCGGCTGGCTCTGCTTCCCCTTCGCCATCGAGCAACCGCAATTCCGCTTGGGCCGGCTGGGCGGTCCGATCGATCCGACCAAGGACATCCTCACCGGCGCCAACAAGTACCTCTTCTGCCTTAGCACCGGCGTCACGATTACCGGCAACGACAAAACGGGCGTCGGCCTCTGCCCGGTTGACTCGCCTTGCGTGAGCCTGAGCGAGCCGGGCCTGTGGAAGTACGCCCTCGAGCACACGCCGACGACTCCGACTGTCTTCGTCAACCTTTACAACAACCAGTGGACCACCAATTTTCCTGAGTGGCAGGACGGCAGTTGGACCAGTCGCGTCCGCCTCTGGCCGACGCCCGACCTGATCGTGCCGTCATGGGAGGCGAGGCTGCCGCTCTTGGCCGCCACGGCCGACGGCCCGGGCGGAAAGCTGCCCGGCGAGCAAGCCGGCCTGAGCGTCTCCCGGCCCGGCGTGCTCGTCACCGCTTTCGGCGCCGATTCCGACGGCCACCCCGGCACGCTGCTGCGCGTCTGGGACCAGTCGGGCAATGCGGGCAAGCTGACCGTCACACTGCCTGCGGGGCTGAAGGCCGCGCAGGCCGTCCCGGTCGATCTTCGCGGCGAGGTCACCGGCGCGCCGATCGCCGTTCGCGGCGGCGTGTTCACCGTGGACCTGCCGGCCTATGCCCCGGCCAGTTTCCTCCTACGGTAAGGATCGGGAAGAACCTCGTGACGACGCCATCCTCGTGACGACACTCCGCGTCGTCACGCATTGCGGGACGCCCTGCGTCCCGTATAGTGTATTCCCGTTCATTGCTGCACAGATACGAGAACGTGCCCACGCCCGCTTCTCCCCTTGAAAACAACATGCCCGCGCGGCTACACTGATGGTTTGCGGTTCCTTTAGGCAACCCGTTTTTATGGCCGCACGTACCGGCAATCTGGCAAACGAGCAACGGTGAAACAGTCGGGTCGAATTTTGTTGAGCGGAAATGAGGCCATTGCCCTGGCGGCCCGCGCTGCGGGTGTGGCCTTGGGCGCCGGTTATCCGGGCACGCCTTCCACGGAAATCCTGGAACACTTCTCCCGGCTGGGCGGCAAGGCCCAGTGGTCGCCCAACGAGAAGGTTGCACTGGAGGTCGGATTGGGCGTCGGCATGGGCGGCGCTGCGGCGCTGGTCACCATGAAGCACGTCGGCCTGAACGTGGCCGCCGATCCGCTCTTCACCGCCGCTTACACGGGCACCAGCGGACCAGTGGTCGTCGTTTCGGCCGACGATCCGGGCATGGCTTCCAGCCAGAACGAACAGGACAACCGCCGCTACGCCGTGGCCGCGGGAGTGCCCATGCTGGAGCCGGCCGACTCGCAGGAGGCCTACCAGTACACTTTGGCTGCGATCGAAATCTCGCGGCGCTGGCAGATTCCGGTGCTTTTGCGGTTGACGACCCGCGTCTGCCATTCCAAGAGCGTCGTTCAGCCGGAACCGCCTGCGGAACCGCCGCGTGGAAAAGGGGACAGTCCCCATTTGCCGGAACGGCCCGAAGGGTGCTTCGCACAAATGGGGACAGTCCCCTTTTCCACGCCCGGTTTCGTCCGCGATATTCCCGGCCGCGTGATGATTCCGGCGTATGCGCGGCCTGCGCACCGCCGGCTGCGGAAGAAGCTGGACGAGATTGCCCAATGGAACGAGACCAGTCCGCTGAATCAGGTGCTTCCCGGTGCGGAAAAGGGGACAGTCCCCATTTGCCGGAACGGCCCGGAGGGTGCTTCGCACAAATGGGGACTGTCCCCTTTTCCACACCGGCGGCAGGGGATCGTCACTTCCGGCGTGGCTTACATGCATGCCCGCGAGGCGGCGCCTGATGCCGCGATCTTGAAACTCGGCATGACCTATCCGTTGCCGTTGGAGAAGGTGCGGCAGTTCGCCGCTTCCGTCGAGTCCTGCCAGGTGATCGAAGAAGGTGATCCGTACCTCGTCGAACAGCTTCGCAGTGCCGGGATCGCGGTCGAGGGAAAGCCGCCGATGTACCGTTTCGGCGAGTTGAACGTGGCCCGCGTGCGTCGCATCCTGGCCGGCGATGCGAGTCCCGAGCCGGACCCGCCGCGCGGCAAGCCGCCGGCCTTGTGCCCCAGTTGTCCGCACCGCCCGGTCTTCTCCGTGTTGCACAAATTGGATTGCATCGTGGCGGGTGACATCGGCTGCTATTCGCTGGGCGTGCTGCCGCCGTTCGAGGCGATGGACAGCCTGGTCTGCATGGGCGCGGGCGTGACGATGGGGCTGGGGCTGCGGCACGTGCTGCCCGACGAGCAGGCCCGCCGCGTGGTCAGCGTAATCGGCGACAGCACCTTCATGCATAGCGGCATCACCGGCCTGGTGGAGATGGTCTATAACCCGCCGCCCAGCGGGCACGTGGTCATCATTCTCGACAACAGCACGACGGCCATGACCGGCCTTCAGGAGCATCCGGGCACGGGCCGCACGCTCGATCATCGCCCCACCGGCCAGATCGTGGTCGAGGACCTTGTCCGTGCTCTGGGCATCCGGAATGTCCATGTGCTCGACCCGACAACCGAGTCCGAACGGTTGGAAGAGCTTATCCGCGCCAGCCGCGCGGCGAACGAATTGACCGTGCTCATCACGCGGCGGACCTGCCTCTTGGCCGCCGGACGCATCCGGCAATACGACAGCCAAAATGAGGAGCGGGCATGACGACTAACCAGCGTGGAAAAGGGGACAGTCCCCATTTGTGCGAAGCACCCTCCGGGCCGTTCCGGCAAATGGGGACTGTCCCCTTTTCCACGCTCAACGTGATCATCGCCGGGCTCGGCGGGCAGGGCGTGTTGACCGCTTCCGACATTCTGGCCGAGGCCGCATTCGAAAGCGGTCTGGATGTTAAGAAAGCCGATGTCCACGGCATGAGCCAACGCGGCGGTTCGGTGGCCAGCGACGTGCGCTTCGGGCCGCAAGTGCTCAGCCCTATGGTCCCGCCGGGCGAGGCCGATTTCCTCGTCGTGCTGGCCGAGGACCAGGTCGCGATCCATCAGTCGGCCTTGCGGCCGGGCGGCGTATTGATTTCGCCCGAAATGATCGACGCCCAGCGGCTGCCGAACCGGCGCAGCGTGAACGTGGCCCTGCTGGGCAAACTGAGCCGCCACTTGAAAATCGAACCGGGCGCCTGGCTGGAGGCGATCCGCAGAAACCTCAAGCCCGCACTCCACGAAGACAACCTGAGGGCCTTTGAAATCGGCCGCGCGCCGTGTGAGGAGCAATGAGCCATGAGCAACGAGTACCAAACAGTGAGCGGGAGACCGTGGGAAGAGGGAAGTGATCAGTCGGAAGTGACCAGTGGATCACTCCCCACTCCCCACTCTTCACTCTCCACTGTTCACTCTCCACTTCCCTCTCTCCATTCTCCGTTCTCGCCGCCCCCTGCTCCCTGCTCCCTGCCCACCGCCTTTCATCCGGCCAGCATGCCCGATTACGTGCCGCGCCCGCAGCTTCGCGATCTGCAATCGCGGCGGCTGAGCGAAGTCGTCCGCCGGGTGTACCAAAATACGGAACTCTATCGCCGGCGCATGGACGAACTGGGCGTGAAGCCCGACGACATCCGCTCGATCGACGACATCGCCCGCTTGCCCTTCACGCTGAAGACCGATCTGCGCGACACCTATCCCTTCGGCCTTTTCGCCAGCCCGATGCGGGACGTCGTGCGTCTGCACGCTTCCAGCGGCACGACCGGCAAGCCGATCGTGGTGGCCTATACGAAGCACGACATCGACGTCTGGGCGGAAGTAATCGTCCGCTCGCTGGTCTCCTTCGGCCTGCACGAGGGCGACGTGATCCAGAATTCCTACGGCTACGGCCTGTTTACCGGCGGCCTCGGCCTGCACTACGGCGGCGAACGGCTCGGCGCGGCGGTCGTGCCCACCTCCGGCGGAAACACCGACCGGCAGATCGCCATCATGCAGGACTTCGGCGTGTCGGCCATCTGCTGCACGCCCAGCTACTTCCTGCACATCCTCGATCGTGCGGCCGAATTGGGGATCGACGTGAAGAAATTGCCGCTGCGGGTGGGGGTGTTCGGCGCCGAACCCTGGACCGACGGCATGCGGACCCACATCGAGAACGCCGCGGGCATCAAGGCGTTCGACATCTACGGGCTTACCGAAATCACCGGCCCCGGCGTCGGTGCGGAGTGCTTCGCCCAGCAGGGCCTGCACATCTTCGAAGACCACTTCTACCCCGAAATCATCGACCCGGACAGCGGCCGGCCGCTGCCCGACGGCCAGCAGGGCGAACTGGTGCTGACCACGCTCAGCAAGCAGGGCATGCCGATCCTCCGCTACCGCACCCGCGACGTGACCTCGATCGTCACGTCGCCCTGCGCCTGTGGGCGGACGATCCGCCGCATCCGCCGCATCAGCCATCGCACCGACGACATGTTCATCGTCCGCGGCGTGAATGTTTTTCCGTCGCAGATCGAAGCGGCGCTGCTGGCCGTGGAAGGCGTCTTGCCGCATTACCACATCGTACTGACGCGCGAAAAGGGACTCGATCACATGCAGGTGCAGATCGAGGTCACGCCGGAGTTGCTCAGCGACCGCATCGGCGCCATGGAGACGTTGCAGGGCCAATTGGCCCACCAGATCGAACGCACGCTGGGCCTGCACGTGCAGGTGACGCTCGTCGAACCGCACCTCCTGCCGCGCAGCGAAGGCAAGGTGAAACGAGTCACCGATGAACGCGACCTATGAACGACTGGTATAGATGCAAAGGCGAGCCGGAAGCGTTAGCTTCCGGGCTTCCCCTGATTGTTATACGTATCTCAAGGACCCCATCCGGCTCGCCCGGATGGTGAACAAGGTTGAATGGCTAAAACAGATAACAAAACGAATCGCGACCCCCACGGGCTTGTCCCGCGGGTGAAGAAGGTTGCGCAGCTACGTCGGCAAGCCTCGGTAGCTAGGCAACCTGATTCACCATCCAGACAAGCTCTTGTCGGGACACACAATACCTCAGTGCCCATGTATATGATTCCTGAGTGAGATTATTGAAACCTTTAGTTGGGAGTAAATGAATGAATACTTCAGTGAATTGGGCACATTGTGAATTGGCATCGGT
>Ga0302320_10013003_pt1 | contig 17426 bp, 13 predicted proteins | sample Bog_T0_3_FD_202130 | JGI IMG/M metagenome (GOLD analysis project Ga0302320, IMG submission 202130) | Peat permafrost microbial communities from Stordalen Mire near Abisko, Sweden - Bog_T0_3 | ecosystem: Environmental > Terrestrial > Soil > Wetlands > Peat | place: Sweden: Abisko, Stordalen Mire...
AACCCTTGTAGTGCAGGATATTCCGCTCCACCAAAGCCGGTAGCGAGTACTTTTCCACGCAGAGTTTCCGGGCGGCATCGCCGAGCCGCCGCCGTTCGTCGGGACTCTTCAACAACCGGATAATTCTGTCGGCGATCGATTTCGGATCCGCAGGATCGCACAGCAGGCCGGTGATTCCGTGGTCGATGATCTCGGGTCCCGGACCGGTTTGCGACGCCACCACAGCTTTTGCCGTTGCCAGTCCTTCCAACCACCCAATGGGCATGGCCTCCATGTGCGACGGATAAACGCAGACGCTCGCTCGCCGCAATGCTTCGGGAAGCGCGGCGCGCGCCACACGTCCCTTCCACGTCACTCGGCTGGCGACTTCGGGAGTCATCGAATCGTTCAGGACTTTGGCCAGTGGAACGGCCGGAGCGGGTGTCGCTTCGCCCCCATAGACTTCGAGACGCGCCGACGGCACTGCCGCGAGAACGGCAGGCATTGCCTCAATCAACTGCCGAATGCCTTTTCTTTCGATCACAGTGCCGGTGAACACAATCAGACCTTCTTCCTCCGTATTTCCAGGCGCCGGCGCGAACTCGTCGACGTTCACCGGATTCGGGATCACCTCCACGTGGCGCCCGCCCAGCCCGAGGAGCGCTCTGGTTCCCTCCGCCACGCACCGGCTGACGGCGCAGATCTCGTCGGCAATGCGGAACGAAGATCGCTCCAGATAGAGTTGCCTGGCATCGCGGATTCCGAAGAAAGCAGGACCGCCGTGCATCCGAAGCAGCTTCAAGCCGGGCAGGCCCCCGCCGATACGCCCGAACGCCAGTTCGCTGCCTTCCATAATGTCGATCGGCGACTGCCGGTTCAATTCATAGAACGCTGCGCGCTGCCGGAGGCGATTGGACAGGATGCGAAGCAAGGGCACGCCGCGGCAGGGAACCCGGATTACGCGCACACCACAATCGTTTGTTTCGCCTTCAAGGTGCGGGCCATAGTCATACATCCCGATCGCCGAAACCTGGTGCCCCCGGCTAACCAGTTCGCGCCCCAGCGTTTGAATAAAGCTGCCAATGCCTCCGTGCGGGGCGGGCGGGTACTCGGAACAGGCAAAACAAATGTGCAAGGCTTATTTTCCGGATCCGGACAGCCGCGGACAGTATAAGTGGCCTTCCACCGCAATCTGGGAATTTGACGAGGTTACCAGTTGTCCGGTCTCGACATGCTCGATCCTCGAATAACCCTTCTCTTCGAGGAAGCGGACTATGTCGGCGACCTTCCTCTTTTTTTCCGCCATGGTCTCCCCGTGCATTTCAAGGTAAATGGCGGGCCCGAATTGCCGAAGCAGCGAAGTTGCGCCACGCAGGGCCTGCAGTTCCCAACCCTCGATATCGATCTTGATGAGGTCGGGCGGAGCCAGTCGATTTTCCTCAACGTCCCGATCCAGCGTGGTCACGGGGATGGTTTCCACCTGGGCGCCGGCGACTGTATTGTGCAGATGCTCGGCGGTGGCGCTCTCGGCCGAAGCGCCGCCCGGCATAGCGGGATTCCAGATCAAGTCGATTTGTTGAACGGATTCACCGACGCCGGTTTTTCGGACCATCACGTTTTTGAATCCATTCAGTTCGATATTGTCGAGCAGGCGGGCGTGATTGCGGCTGTTGGGCTCATAACAAATCACTTGCTTTGCCCTGCTGGCAAAGAACAACGCCAGCAATCCCTCGAAAGACCCCACGTCGTAAACGGTCAGACCCGTCAGCGGCAGCTTTCTCCAGAATTCGAGCTCGGGAGTTTCAATGGAGCGCGAAAAAACCTGGGGCACCCAACCCAATCCACCTTTTCGCTTCAGACCGCGAAGGAGTCCATGCCGAACCGTGTAGGTATAGCGTTCAAACAGATTTTGGCTCACCCACGAGACCACGTAGTGCCGGATCGTATAGTGCGTAAAATGCCGGTCTTCCTCGCTGCTGGCCTGCGTTGGCGGCATCTCTGGCTACAAATTCAGAATAACAACAGTGCAGCAGCGGCGACTTTGCCTAAGCCTTCCATTTCAGCCGGACATTTCAACGCTCGGTAAATCGGCCGAGAACGTAATCGAGAGCCCGTCGTCCGGCACCAACCGAATCCGGTCTTCGGACGCCTCCATTCCCAGGGCGATGCCAGGTGCTTGGGCGCCGCCAGGCCCGAATGCAACCACTGCCGCCAGCGTCACGGGAAGGCTGGCCGTTCGTTCCACGATAATCACCGGACTTGGCCCTTTTTGCCCGGGCGCGGTGGATTGCCAGCCATATTCGCCGCCGGAAAACTCACGGACATTATCCAATGGGGCAATGGAGAGCGTCGCGGCCTGGTTAATCCGCCAAACGCCGGGTGAAAGGAGTGCAACTTCGCCGCCGCAGTGCCAGAACTGCTCGATCAGATGCGGCTGCGTGTCCTCCGCACTGCCGCGGACCGAGTCCACAATAACCAAAAGCTCTCGTTCGCGTATCCACACAAGCTGCCGTTCGTGCTCGATCCCCCGATATTCGCAAGCCGCTCTCAGATGCGTAAACTCCTTTTCCGTCGTCCAGTTCCGGATGGTGGTTTGGGGTTTGTTCAACCAGCGAAAAGGGCCGGCATCGTCCGCCTGGTCGCGCCCGTCGACGCGCACCGTGTTGTGAAAGCCCGTCCCCCGGAACCGCGCGCGCCAGACTGGTTCTGCCGTGTACGTGTAGGTACCGGGGTCGATAAGAATGTCCCGGTCTCCCTTGCGGCACACCACGCTTAACGCGTGCGCATGGCTGTGACCCGCGCCTCCGTGACCGAAGCCACGGGTATCGGCGATGATCTGAATGGGCGCCCGCGCCAGGACCGCGACTCCCGCATCGGTGAACAGGCGCGGTCCGTCCCCCGGCGGGGTGTCGTTACGACGACGGCGCGCCAACGCCTGGCCGCCCATCCACCAGACCGCCTGCACTGGGAGCGCATCGGCCTCGCAGGGCCAGGCGTCCGTTTCGAAAAACACGCAGCACGATGCCAGCGTCGCCGCGCCGAATCGCCGCCTGTCGCCCCAGGGGTGAAAGAGATTTCCCCCATCGTCGTCCCCCAGCAAAGGGATGAGGCCGTCGCCCGCGGTCAGTGCCGCGAGGTAATACGCCATCCGGCGCAGTTTTTCCCGGAACCCCTCGCCAGGGTCCCCGTCGAGCACCGCATGCAACAGGAAAAAGTCGAGGGCGTAAACGTGGTAATAACTCGATTGCTCAAAGTGGCTCCCATCGTTCCGGACCTGCTTATCCATCTGTTCCCTGACCAACCGGCCGCCCAGTGCCTTCCAGCGCGTCGACCGAGGCCATTGAGGATAGATTGCGCCCAAAGCGTGGAGCGCCACCGCCTCCCCGAGCAGGTGCGTGTTGGGTGAGAAATAAATCGAAAGGTTGCGCTCGAGGTAGACCCCGTGCCGGTACAGACCGTTCCGAAGGCGCTGGCGAATTCCGCTGTCCAAAGCGTCGCCGACCAGATGATCGACCCAGATCCAGGAGAGCGCCCGGAAGGCTACCTCCAGAGCGCTGGCCCAGTTGATTCCCCGCAGCCATGGATTTTGCCTCCACCAGCTTTCCAGTTGGCGGGGAATCTGCTCCAGAAAATCGTGCCGGCCGGTAAGCCGGTAAGCCTGCGCCAGTAACACCAGGTGCTGATGGCGGTTCAATTCCCAGATCAGTTTATGGTCGCCCGCGCGCGCCGCATCCAGATACCGAATGGTTCGAAAATACCCAAGGCCGCTCTCGATGCCGCGAACCGGGTCGCGCCGCCATCGGATGTCCGGGCCGGTTTCAAAAACACCTCCCAGCAGCGGAAACCGATGTGCAGAAATCATTTCGGCGATGAGTTCGATCTGGCGCGCGTAGTCCGACCCGCGCAGTTCCGGCAGGAACCGCTCGGGTTCCGCCAGAATCGCCGGCCCGGGCTCGCCGGTACGGACGGGAAGATCCGGCGGCATCGCCATCGCGGCCGCGTTCACGGCTTCCTGCCGAAGCCTGAACCATATCTCCGCGAAGGAACGCACAGTCCGTGATTATCGCAGACCGGCTGCCGCCCTGCTTCTATAATGTTTACAATGTGCGGAATCGCCGGATTCGTGAATAGAGCGCCCGCGAACGTCGATAACGCCGGCATCCTGCGGCGCATGACCGACCGCATTGCCCATCGGGGCCCGGACGCGGCCGGCGCCTGGCACGACGAATGGGCCTCTCTGGGCCACCGCCGGCTCAGCATCATCGATCTGGCCGCGGGCAGTCAGCCGATGACTAACGAAACCGGTGAGATCTGGATCGTCTATAACGGTGAAATTTTTAATCACCTCGCTTTGCGGCCGCTGCTCGAGCAGGCCGGCCACCGTTACCAGTCTCACTGCGATACCGAGACGATTCTGCACGCCTGGGAGCAATACGGGGAAGAATGCGTTACCCATTTCCGCGGCATGTTCAGCTTTGCCATCTGGGATAAAACCAGGCGTCTCCTTTTTTGCGCGCGCGATCGGCTCGGAATCAAGCCGTTTTATTATTTCTGGAACGGCCGCGAATTCGCTTTCGCATCCGAAATCAAAGCGCTGTTCGAGCACCCGTCCATTTCCCCCGCCCTTCGCGAACCCGCCCTGCCCGAGTACTTCGCCTTCGGCTACGGCAGCGGCCCGGAAACCATGTTTCAGGGCATTCACAAGCTGCTGCCTGGCCACACTTTGTCGCTCGACATGAATGGCGAGCCGCGCATCCGGCAGTACTGGGACGTTCCCGAGCCGTCGTCCGGCCAGAGTTCCCGGACGGACCGCGAATGGATTTCCGAAACGCGCCGCCGTGTCGAGGAAAGCGTTGAAATGCGGCTCATGAGCGACGTTCCCCTGGGCATGTTCCTCAGCGGCGGCGTCGACTCGAGCGCCATCGCGGCAATGATCCGGAGAATGACCGCCGGCCCGGTAAAAACCTTCTCCGTCGGTTATGCCGAAGCGCCGTTCAGCGAGCTGAGCTACGCCGCCGAAGTAGCCCGGCTCATTGGCACCGACCACCATGAAGTGGTAGTGGGCATGGAGGATTTCTTCACCGCTCTGCCTCGCCTCGTCTGGCACGAGGATGAACCCATCGCCTGGCCGTCCAGCGTCTCGCTGCACTTCGTTTCCCAACTCGCCGCGCGCGAAGTGAAAGTGGTCCTCACCGGCGAGGGAAGCGACGAGTTATTTGCCGGTTACAGCAGATATGGATGGACGCGACTCAATCTCCGCCTGCTTTCCGCGTATCGGTCGGTAACACCCGCCGCTCTGCGACGCCTCTTACGCTCGCAGATCGCCACGGGTTCTCTGCTTTCGCGCGACCTCCGGCGTAAACTCGGCCACAGTTTTCTGGGGCGCGACGAGTCCATCGAGTCGCTCTATATCGATAATTTCTATTCCGCATTCCCCTGCGCCGAGCGCCGAGCGCTCCTCGACCAGACAACTGACGGCGAGTACGATAACTTTCGGAGCTATTGGAACTCCCGCTCCACCGGTTCCATTCTGCAACGCATGCTTTATGCCGATCAAAAGACCTACCTCGTCGAGCTTCTCATGAAGCAGGACCAGATGAGCATGGCTTCGTCGATTGAAAGCCGCGTACCGTTCCTCGACCACACCCTGGTGGAGTTTGCCATGAGCATGCCCGACCGCTTGAAAATCCGCGGCAATATCCAGAAGTATATTTTCAAAGAGGCTGTTGTGGATCTTCTTCCCGCCAGCATTATCCATCGCAAAAAAATGGGATTTCCCACGCCTTTGCGTCAGTGGCTGCGAGACCCGCGTGCCCTCCCGCTTCTCGATTCCCTGCTTGAGCCGGAAGGATTACTGGCCTCCTGCTGCAATCGCGAGGCGGTTACACGTCTGATCGGCGATCATGTTGCCGGATCGCACGACTATACCGATCGCATCTGGAGCCTGCTCAATCTTCAGATCTGGGGCGACACCTTTATTACCGGACGCTCGGAGCGATGGGCGGAACCCTTCGCCGGGAGTCTGGCCGCCCCCCACGCATGAAGATTCTCTGGGTTAAGTCGGACCTTCTTCATCCCACAACCAAGGGTGGCCACATCCGCACCCTCGAAATGCTGCGGCGGATGCACCAGAGGCATGAGATCCATTACGCCGCCTTCGGCAACGATCCGGCGGGGGAAGGCGCCCGCCGCAGCGCGGAATACTGCACCCGACTCTCTCTTATCCCCCATACCGCTCCGAAAAGGACCTCGCCCGCGTTTGCCGCGCAATTGCTGAAGGGTGTGTTCTCCCCCTTGCCGGTGGCCGTCTTCCGCTACCGGTCGAGGCCCATGACCCAACTCCTCGGGGACCTCGTCGCCAGAGAACGCTTCGACAGCATCGTGTGCGACTTCATCACACCCGCCGTCAACTTCCCATCGCTTTCGTCGACCGTGATCTTTCAGCACAATGTCGAGACTATGATCTGGCGCCGCCATGCCGAAAATGCCCGCAACAAAGCGGAAGAGGTCTATCTTCAGATGCAGGCGCGGCGCATGTTCAGCTTCGAGCGCACAGCTTGCCAATCCGCCCGCCACGTCATTGCAGTCTCAAGTGAGGATGCGCGGCTTATGCGGGAAATGTTCGGACTGAAAGATGTTTCCTCCATTCCCACCGGAGTCGACGTGGAACGATTTACGCCCGCGCAGGAACCCCCTCGCGCCGGTCTCGTTTTTGTAGGCTCCATGGACTGGTTGCCCAACATCGACGGCATGCGCTTTTTCTGCGATGACGTCCTGCCTCTCATCCGCCGTCGCCGCCCCGATTGCCGCCTCGCCATTGTGGGCCGCGAACCCACGCGCGAGATCCGGGCCTTCGCGGAACGGGATCCGCTCATCGAGGTCACCGGCACGGTGGACGACGTGCGGCCCTATCTCTGGAACGCCGCCGTATCCATTGTTCCCCTCCGCATCGGCGGCGGAACGCGCATGAAAATTTACGAGGCAATGGCTTCACGGGTTCCGGTAGTCTCCACCGCCGTGGGCGCGGAAGGTCTGGATATTCACCCGCCGCACGATATCGCCATGGCGGATACAGCTGCCGATTTCGCCGCTCGATGTGTCGAATTGCTCGATAACCCTGCGACGCGAACGCAGCAGGCCGAGGCTGCCTGGAAGCTGGTGGCCGCGAACTTCGGCTGGGACGGCATCGCCCGACAGTTTGAATCCATTCTCGATTCTCATCCGGCTCATCCTGCCCGGGCTGAGGCGCTCCCGGCGTGATCGCCGAGGTGCTCGTCGCGGGCAGCTTCTGTTTCGTCGTTTACGTCCTGTTCGGCTATCCTCTGCTGCTCGCCCTGATCGTTGATAAGCGGGAGCGTCCGGTGCGCCGGGGCCCTGTCCGGGGCTCCGTATCGTTTCTGATTGCCGTCCATAATGGCGAGCAGTTTCTCGAAGCCAAACTGCGCTCGATCCTCGCCCTCGATTATCCCCGCGAACTCATGGAGATTCTGGTGCTCTCCGATGGTTCCGTCGACCGCACCGACGAGATCGCCCGGCTCATGGCGCCCGAGGGTGTGCGGCTGATCGGCCTCCCGCGCGGCGGCAAGTCCGCGGCCCTGACCGCGGGTATTCGGGAAGCCACCGGCGACTTCCTCGTGTTCACCGACGTCAGACAGCATCTGGCTCCCGACAGCCTGGCTCTACTGCTCGAAAATATCGCCGATCCGGCCGTCGGCGTGGCCAGCGGGGCGCTCACCATTCTCGATCCGGTCACCCACGAGGAGGCGGATACTGGGCTCTATTGGCGCTACGAGCTCTGGATCCGCGACCGTCTGAGCCGTATCGATTCGATCTTCGGCGCTACCGGGGCATACTACGTGATGCGCCGCGAGTTGGCCGTGCCCATCCCCGACGGCACCCTTCTCGACGATATGTATCTGCCGCTCGCCGCGTTTCTTCGGGGATATCGACTGGTCGTCGACACGCGCGCGCGGGTTTTCGATCATCCGACCGGTCTCGACGCCGAATTCCGGCGCAAGGTCCGCACCCTCGCCGGCAACTATCAGATTCTGGCCGCATACCCCCGCATGCTCGGCCCCGCCAATCGTCTTTGGTTCCACTTCTGGTCGTACAAGTTCGGCCGGCTGCTCTTACCCTTCGCTCTCATCGTCATGTTCGCGGCCAGCTTTGCATTGCCGAAGCCGAAGGCGTACGCGGCAGTTGGAATGCAGGTTATGTTCTATGGATTGGCCCTCGCCGATCGCTGGGTTCCACCGCGATTTCCGTTGAAGCGCCTGACCTCGCCTATCCGCACCTTCGTCACCCTCATGGGCGCTGGGATCTGGGCGCTTTCCGTGTTCTTTGTGCCCAGCGAAACTCTGTGGAAGCAAACCAGCGTCAATACGAAACGGTAGCGGGCCGTGCCGTCGCAGCAACTCCCGCGCCCGCCAGATCGATCACCGGAAGGCCGCTTCGCGAGATGCCGGCCATCCCCTCCGCATTGGGTTTCTGGGTTACCACCAGCTGATCCGCCCAGCCCAGCAGGTTGCCCAGCTTCGGCTCAAGGAGCCGGCTGATGTGCGGAATTGCGTTCAGCAGAAAATTGCGGTTGCTGCCGTAAATAATGTCCAGATTGACATGCGGATCGTAAATCCGCAGATCGATTCCTTTGCCGATCAGATGTTCCACCAACCCCACCACCGGGCTTTCGCGAAGGTCGTCCGTGTCTTCCTTGAACGTCAGGCCGATGACACCGATCCTTTTGCCGCCAGAGTCGAGCACCGCGCGGATCGCCCGATCCAGATGTTCCCGATTGCTGGGCAGCGCACCGTCGATCAGGGGGATTTTCACATCCAGGCGGTTGGCGCGATAGGAAAGAGCGCGCAGGTCCTTCGGCAGGCAGGACCCGCCGAACGCAAAGCCCGGCCGCAGGTAGGCTTTCGAAGCGTTCAGTTTCACATCCCGGCACAAAGTCGTCATGACTTCCTGGCCATCCACGCCCAGCTGTCCGCTCAAAGCGCCGATCTCATTGGCGAACGCAATCTTTACGGCATGGAAGGCGTTGCACGCATACTTGATCATTTCCGCCGTGCGCAGCGTCACCAGACAGGCCTCCGTGTGGAGACTCGAGTACAGGCCGGCCACACGCGCCACGGCATCCGCGTCGTGTCCGCCGACGACCACCAGCGAGGGAAAAAGAAAATCGTCCACGGCAACGCCTTCGCGCAGGAATTCGGGGTTCGACACGACGGTTATTTTCGGGCACTTGGCAAAAATCGGGATGACCACGTCATCGCAGGTCCCTGGAAATACCGTACTGCGAATGGCCACGACCAGCGGCTTTTCCCGCGACCGCGTCACCTCCGCGATACCCTGGCAAACGCGCCGCAGCTGGTCGAGCCCCAGGTTGCCGTTGCGCTCCGACGGGGTTCCCACACAGATCAACGCCACATCGGCGTCGGCCAGCGCCTCTTCCGTATTGAGAGTCGCCGAGAGTCTTCCGGCGGCCGCGCTGTCGCGGATAATCTCTTCCAGACCGGGTTCGAAGAAAGGCGCCTTCCCGGCGTTCAGACACTCGACCTTGTGCGCATCGCTGTCAATGCCGATCACGCGGTGCCCGATACTTGCCAGGCAAGCGGCGGTCACCGAGCCAACGTAGCCCAGTCCAAAAACCGCTGCCGTGGAGAAAGGGGGTCCCGAAGTTTCGCGCATAAGCTTCATCATAGCGTCGGATGCAAGGTGTCTTTGTACGAGGAATTTACGGGTATCCTGGTTCCATTCGGCACACAAACGGGGTACGCGGCAGTGCTATTTGGCCCGCATGATCGCCGCCAGAGTCTCGATGCCATCCCACAGATTGCCAAGACGGAGGTTTTCGTCGTCAGTGTGCTGGTTGTCGTCGGAGTTCGCAATCGCGACTCCCACCACCGGCACATGGAGTTCGTCGATGAACTCGACCACGGGAAGCGTTCCCCCAAGCGTTCTCAGACGCACCAACCGGTCACCCCATGCGGCACGCAGGGCTTCCGTTACGAAGACGGCCTGGGAATCCTGCGGGTCGGTCCTCCACGGACCCCCGGCGGCGCCGACTCCCAATGTGCGCCTGATTTTTGCGACTCTGGAATGACTCGCCAACGTTGCCAGATCGGGATCCCGATCGGTAATGAAATAGCCTTGTCTGCGAATATGTTCGATCACCCGGTCCTGCATCGCGCGTGGGGAATTTTCCTTGACAAGCCGCATCAGGATCTCGGCTGTCGCGCTTGCGGGGATCACACCACCCAACTCGCCGCCCCTCATCATATGAACGCTGAAACTCGGCAGATTCAGGCCTTCCTGCAGCGAACGAGCGGCCCCGTCCACGGAGCCCACTCCGTACAGCTTCTGCATAGCCGCCGCGTCGTCCGGCACGGCGTCGATCATCTTTACCGCATCGTCCGGAAGCGGCAAGACATCCGAATAAAAGCCATCGATCAGCACTTTCCCGGAGGGGGCAACCATCGAGGCAAGCAACTGGGCGAGCCGGACGTTCGCATCTGGCATCCAGTTGCCGTAGTTTCCGCTGTGCATTCCGCCTTTGGCGGTGTAGACCGTAACTTCTACACCGGTTCCGCCGCGCGCACCGTAATAAATGGTAGGCCGACCGGTTGGATGCTGCGGGCCGTCGAGGAAAACCATCACATCGGACTGCAGCCGGTCGTGATGAGTCCGCAGCGCCGCGGGAAGCCCGGTTCCGCCTCCTTCCTCTTCGCCGTCGAGGATGAGTTTGATATTGCTCGCGGGCGTGCCGCCGATGGCGTCGAGCGCAGAGACGAAGGCTTCGATGGGACCTTTATCGTCCCCGGCGCCGCGCGCGTAGATACGCCACTCTCGCTGGAATTCGCCCAGCGAACTGGCGTTGGCAAGCACCTTGCCGCCACTGTCGATGCTGTTGTCCCGCAGCACTGGGATGAACGGGTCCTGCTGCTTCCAGCGCGCGCGGTCGATCTGCTGGCCATCGAAGTGGATGTAGAGGAGGATGGTCCGCGTTGCGCCCGGCACAAGTTTTTCGGCGAAGAGCGTGGGCGCGACATCGGGCGTCGCTTGCCAGATTTCGGGATTCATCCCGCGGCGCATGAGCATATCGCGCAGATACTCGGCGTTCTTCTTCAAATTCGGGAGGTCGCCGTGAACGTTTGGGATAGCGAGCAAGCCAGTAAACTCGCGGAAGATGGCCACCTCGTGTGTCCGGACCCAGGTTCTGACATCGGCGGGGGTGGAGTTCTGGCAAAACGCAGATGTCGCGGCAAACAGCAGAACCGTCGCGGTGCGCATGCCTGAGTCTAACAAGAGGTTTTTCGGCCTCTGGCTGCGGGGTGTCATTGCCTTTAAGTTATTGATTTATGTTGCTTTCATGCAGGATTTGGACCTGCAATCGGGGACTTGGGGGTACCGCCGCAGCCAGGCAGTGACAAGTGGGCTTAATATGATCTAATGACCAACATCAACGGCAAGGCGTACGCAATGAACGCTATTACGCCCATGAAGCCGTGGAAGACGCCGATTCTCAAGCTTATCTTCTTTATCCTGGGCGCGTGGAAGGCAAAGCAAAAAGATCTCAAGAATCTTTCCTTCATTCACTTCGCTCGGTGGGTGTGCATCAGACGGACGGAGTTTCCCAGGCTTTCGGACCAGCAGCCGGCGGAAGACTTGAGATACGACTATCTGCTTTTTTTCAGCAATTTCAACGGCACCTGGAACCAATACATCGACGCCTTTTCGGCGGTGCTCTATCAGGGGCTGGATTTGATCTGGAGGTGGAGCGAAAGGTATCCCGGCTCGCGGCCCGTCACGGGTTTCAAAAGATACATCTCCCTGGTCCAGTTCGATACCGACTACTACTACAATGTGTATCCGTATTCGGCCACCAACGATGTAAAGGCCGCGCTGCGGGTGCGGGACGCGCTTGAGAGGTTCGCCGGCACCAGCCAGTCGCTTTCAACTGCAGAATTCGAGAAAGCCTGGCTTGAGTTTCAGATTGCGGTGGCTCCCGACCTTGGGTCCACCGGTATCGCTCCGGTGGGAACGTAAAGATGGGCAACGTCAGCGGCAACACCTACGGGCTTACTATTCTCTCTCCCATCATTGAGGACAACAGCCTCGAGATTTGCCATTCGATGGAGCTACGCTGGTATCTCAGCCGGTTGCCACGCGATCAAGGCAGTCCGTTCGCTCAATTGTCGAGCACGTACCTGGCGCGTCTCGTAGTTATGGACGATGTGGTCTTCGTGGGGCTTCCTGCATGCGAGGAGCATCTGAAGTCGAGATATCTTGTGTTTGAAACGAATTTCGACGGTGACCTCGATACCTACCTCCGGCGCATGGCGACCGAAACACGGGAATTCGTGGATGCGGTGTGGGGTCATTGTGCAGGATTTCCGGGCACCGGGGACGTGGGCGCGTTCGTGTCCTACATGAAAAAGTGCCAGGTGGAAACCACATTCTTTTTTGCGGATGTGAATGATGGGAGCGTTGAGTCGACGCTCGAAGCGCTGAGGACGCAGTCGGAACTGGCACACTTCATGGAGAAACATCAGGGCACGCCCGCCGCAGAATTGCAGAGGGAGTTCGGGAGATTTCTGGAACGGCTGCGCAAGACACCATCGTTGCCCCGTGGAGGCGACGGATCGCAGGACATCCCGCAGGAAAGGCGGCCGCATGACTAAGATCGACGTTTCCGATATCCAGGGGTTTGCCCTTAAGGGATACAATTTTCCGCACGCGCGTTATCTACTACTCGAACTGGGCGAGGCGCAGGCGGCGCGGGCCTTCCTCCTCAAGCTGCTGGATGTTATCACGACGGGTGAGCGCTGGGATGTGAACAAGAAACCTATGAGCACAGTGAACATCGCGTTCGCTTACAGGGGACTGATTCAGCTGGGGCTCCCGCTGGCCAGCTTGCTCAGTTTTCCGCTTGAATTCCAGCAGGGGATGCGGGCACGAAGCGACATTCTCGGCGACACAGGAAAGAACGGGCCGCAGAACTGGGACATCGTGTGGCGCGGGAGCCACGTCCATGCGTGGCTCGGAGTGAATGCGCGTTCCCCCGGAGCACTGGAGGATTGCTGTAGCGACATGATGCGGCTAATCGCGGAAACCAGGGGCGCTCGTGTACTTGAAACGCAGGACGCGTGCGCGATCTCCGTCGGAGGCAAGTTTTCAACACAGGAACACTTCGGCTATACGGACGGGTTCGGCAACCCCGATTTTAAAGGCGCGGAGAGAGGATACGTTCCGGGTCAGGGTAAGCTCGACGAGCTCGGAAACTGGCAGCCGCTCGCTACCGGCGAGTTCTTGCTTGGCTACGCCGACGAGGCGGGGGAGCTTGCGGCGGCGCCGATCCCGCATCTGCTGGGGCGCAACGGTACCTTCATGGTCTATCGGAAGCTGCACCAGAATGTTGCAGCCTACCGTTCGTATCTCGATGAGAAAGGAGCGCAATACGCGGGCGGGAAGGAGAAACTCGCAGCCAAGTTCGTGGGTCGGTGGCGGGACGGCACACCGCTTGAACTTTCTCCGGACCAGCCGGACGCCGCAATTGTGGCCGACGATGATCAGAACACCAATTTCACTTACGGGGACGATCCCGCCGGAACGCGCTGCCCTCTCGGCGCTCACATTCGGCGTGTACATCCGCGCGACTCATTCGGATTCAATGGCGGTCTGGTGAACCGGCGGCGCATCATGCGGCGTGGACTGCCTTATGGCGAGTACATTCCAGAAGGACAGCCCGTGAAGGACAGCGACGACCGGGGCATTATCTTCATGGTGCTGAACGCGAGCATCTTCAGGCAGTTCGAATTCGTGCAGCAGCAGTGGATCGAGTACGGCAACGATGCACACCAGGGCAACGATAAAGACCTGCTGTTGGGCAACCACGAAGGCCGAGGCAAGTTCGTCGTCCAGGGTACTACGGATCCGAAGAACCCACCATTCATCTGCGGAGGCCTGCCGAATTTTGTCGAGTTACGCGGCGGCGATTATTTCTTCATGCCGAGCCTCACAGCACTGGCGATGATGGCTACGAATTCAGTCGATCCAAGATAGCAAGCAACATAGCGGGATTACCGAGATATTTGGCACCTGCTGATGATGGTCCCACCTGCCGGCGGTTTCCGTGAACCAGCGACCAGCCAGACTGTTCCCAGTGTCTCCACTGCCGACGAATCGACTGGGGACAACGCGAACGCCAATGTTTGCGGCCTCGTCCCCGGCCACACTTCGATATCGACACGGGCATCACAGTTCTTCGTGGCTCGGATCGGTGAAAAGCCGAGGAGGTCACCGCTACCATAGAGTCGGGAGAACCAGTGAAAGCACTCATCAAAGCCCACGCCGAGCCCGGCCTGTGGCTACAGGACATTGCAGAGCCCACCGTCGGCATAAACGACGTTCTGATACGCGTTCACCGCACCGGGATCTGCGGCACGGATGTCCACATCTACGACTGGGATGGGTGGGCCCAACAGACCATCCGCGTGCCGATGGCGATCGGACATGAATTCGTGGGCGAGATCGTGGCCGTGGGTTCCAATGTGATCGACTTTCATCCGGGCGAACTGGTGTCGGGCGAGGGCCATGTGGTGTGCGGGCGCTGCCGCAACTGCATGGCCGGCTACAGACACCTGTGCGCCAACACCTCCGGCGTGGGGGTGAACCGGCCCGGCTGCTTCGCGGAGTTCATCGCTTTGCCCATGACCAACATCTGGCGCCACGATCCACGGGTGGACCGCGATGCCGCCGCCATTTTTGATCCCTTCGGCAACGCGGTGCACACCGCGCTCTCGTTTAATGTGCTGGGGGAGGATGTCCTGATCACCGGAGCTGGTCCCATCGGCATCATGGCCGCAGCCGTGGTCCGGCATGCCGGCGCGCGCTATGTAGTGATCACGGACGTCAACGAATACCGTCTGGATCTGGCACGCCGAATGAAGGTGGATCTGGCGATCGACGTCAAGCACGAGTCGATCGCGGACGCGCAGAAAAAACTCGGCATGAACGAGGGCTTCGACGTGGGCCTCGAAATGTCGGGCAACCCTTCGGCTTTTCGCGAAATGATCTCCAGCATGGCGCACGGGGGGCGTATCGCTATGTTGGGCATTCCCGCGCAGGAAATGTCCATCAACTGGCGCGACGTGGTATTTAATATGCTCCACATCAAAGGCATCTACGGCCGCGAGATGTATGAGACCTGGTATAAGATGACGGTGCTTCTGCAATCGGGTCTCGACATCATGCCGGTGATCACGCATCGCTTCAGCTGCAAAGATTTTGAGCAGGGCTTTCAGGTGATGCGTTCGGGCAACAGCGGCAAGGTGATTTTGAATTGGGAGGAGCTTCAGTAGAATGCTGGGATCATACCAACAACGCGTCGAATCGCAACTCGAGGAAATTCGCGCCGCGGGACTGTGGAAGCCCGAACGCATCCTCGACTCTCCGCAGCGCCCCGAAGTCACGCTGAGCGGGGGTCGGGATGTGGTTGTGTTGTGCGCCAACAATTACCTGGGCCTGGCCGACGATCCTCGCGTGATCGCCGCCGCGCGCTCCGCGCTCGACCGCTGGGGTTACGGGATGGCCTCGGTGCGCTTCATCTGCGGAACCCAGCAGCAGCACAAGGTACTGGAACGCGAGGTGGCGGGCTTCCTTGGGATGGACGATTGCATTTTGTACGGGTCCTGCTTCGACGCCAACGGCGGGTTGTTCGAAACGCTGCTCGTTGCCGAAGACGCAGTGATCTCGGACGAACTCAACCACGCTTCCATCATCGATGGCGTGCGCTTGTGCAAGGCCCAGCGTTTCCGTTACAGGAACTGCGACCTGGCGGATCTGGAAAAGCAGTTGCAAGCCGCGCAAAACGCGCGCGTCCGCCTGATCGCCACCGATGGCGTCTTCTCCATGGACGGCTACGTTGCGCCGCTGGGCGGCATTTGCGATCTGGCTGAAAGGTACGACGCCCTGGTGATGGTGGACGATTCGCACGCCGTGGGCTTCATGGGCGCGAGCGGCCGCGGCACGCACGAATATACCGGAGTGATGGGCCGTGTCGATATTCTCACCGGCACGCTGGGCAAGGCGCTGGGCGGAGCCAGCGGAGGCTACATCGCGTCATCCAGGCCGATCGTGGAACTGCTGCGCCAGCGCTCGCGCCCGTACCTGTTTTCGAACTCCGTGGCGCCCGCCATCGTGGCCGCATCGATTGAGACGTTGAGGATTCTGCGATCGTCCCACGAGTTACCGCAGCGTCTTATGAGCAACGCCGCCTTCTTTCGCCGCCGCATGACCGAACTTGGGCTCGACATTCTTCCGGGCGAGCACCCCATCGTTCCGGTAATGCTCGGCGACGCGGCCAGGGCCGGGCGCATGGCCGATTACCTGCTTGAACGCGGCGTCTACGTAATCGCCTTTTCCTATCCCGTGGTGCCGATGGGCAAGGCGCGGATTCGAACGCAGGTGTGCGCGGCTCACACCGAAGGCCAGCTCAATCGAGCTGCGGAACTGTTTCAGGAAGCTTCGCGCAACGTCCAATAAGAGGAATCACCCTCTCCACATCCACGTTGGCGAGAGGGCGGGTTGCTGTTCGGCATCCATGATTTCCGGGGACTGTGCCGTCGAACGGTATGAACAGGGCGCGGCCGACGGTCCGAGGACGGGTAACTTTGATTGAGGCTTGCCGGGCATTTGCCCGGAGGTAACTCCTGCGTTGCAAAGGATATTGAAGGAGCATCCCCAAAAAAGTCCCACACGGTCGGCTTAGGCCGTTAGATCAGCACAAGCGCAGGTTGGCATTGGCAGAGCTTAAGGCGGAGAGGTGCCGGCACTGCGACGGGCGGCTCCGGCGCCGTGCAGGAAGCCGGACTGCGCGAAGGCGTTCGGTCGTCCAAAGCCAATGGCATCAGCAACCATCAAACTCTTCCTCCGCTCGGAGACGCAAAGAGCTTACGCACGGCCGAGACCTCGAATTGGAGCGGCAAGGCTGTCGCTGCGCCCCGGACGGAAATTGACGAACTCCTGGGCACACTTGGCGGCAATTCCAGCATTGCGTGGGGCATCAACAACGCAGGCCAGATCGTGGGTGTGGCGGAGACGGCGAGCGGCGACGACCATCCGTTCCTGTACGAATGCGGCATGATGATCGATCTCAATTCTTTGCTAGCGGAGGCTTCCGGCTGGCAATTATACGAAGCGCGGGCAATCAACGATTCCGGAAAAATCGTGGGGTGGGGGTTCAGTCCCAGTGGTGAGGTTCATGCTTTTCTTCTCGCCCTGGACGAGGATTCTATCCGGCGGAGAGGGTTGAGAAGTCTGGCGCGAGTCGCTTGCCGGCGTTAGGAGGGGAACGCGGCTATCGTTGCATGTCCCTGCGGCAGACACGGATAAGCTCACGGCTCGGCCGTGAGCTTATCGTCAGCAATTTGACTGAAATTACTTCT
>Ga0302320_10013004_pt1 | contig 17426 bp, 10 predicted proteins | sample Bog_T0_3_FD_202130 | JGI IMG/M metagenome (GOLD analysis project Ga0302320, IMG submission 202130) | Peat permafrost microbial communities from Stordalen Mire near Abisko, Sweden - Bog_T0_3 | ecosystem: Environmental > Terrestrial > Soil > Wetlands > Peat | place: Sweden: Abisko, Stordalen Mire...
ATGCTGGGCAAGTCGAACACCATGACCCGGGCCCAGGCAGTCAAGGAGGCTGACAGCAGGATCCTGCAAAGAGACTCCTACCTAGCCGATGTGCTGGCCGAAGGTACGCACGTGCGAGCGGTTGTGCCCAGAGGAGCAGCTGACTCGGCGGAGAATATCCGGGCAGTCGTTATGGCCGATGGGGATAACGTGAACCAGGTGCCTTCCCGGCGCCGCATACAAAACTCCCCCGCACGCCCGCGGGAGAGGCGCCAAGGCTTCAGAATCCGGCTGCCCCGGGAGTGATCCCCTCGGGTCTCCGCGTCGAGAAAGTCATGAAAATGGCTTCCAACGCGCAGCGAACCTGTGTGCAGGCGACCCGGCCTCGGCAAGCCGGAAATCGACCTTTCCTACCAGAGCACTGGAGGTTATTGGACACTTACACCAGAGCACTGGAGGTTACTGGACACTTTGAGGCTGTTTTGGCGGTATGCTTCGAGGGATGGATGACCGATTTCACCGAGACTGTGATCGCAAGAAGTTGCTTCATCGTCGCTGCATACGGTTCTCGAGGCTCCGTCGCTTTATCTCGACAAGACAACCACCGAACCCTTCTGGGCGCCGCCCCTCGGCACCGCATACAAAACTCCCCGCGCGCCCGCGCCGGGGAAGCCCCGGAACCCCTCCCCGGGTCGTGATCCCTTCCGGCCGGCACCACAACCGATCCGGCTATCCGGCTCGTTTACCTGGTCCCGGATCAACAGGTCCATGGTCGTGTTGTCTGTCGCTTCGACCGATCCCGGGTTGGGCCGGGTCAGTGTCAGAGGGGGTGAAAAGGAGCCGTCCGGTGCTTCTTTGCGGGGCCTGTTCAGGCGGCGATTCTCAATCTGGGAAGGACATAAGAAAGGCTTCCAGCCGCCATCAAATTGATGTGCGGCAAATCTGCACTTTGAGGTCGGAATTCGACAATTCCGACCAGAGCACTGGGAGTTACTAGACACTTAGGCCCCAAAATGCACCTGAAGCTCTCGCTCTAGTATAGCAATTCTGAGAAATATCTCGGATATTGGTTTTCGCTGCACCAAGAATGGTGCAGTTCCGGAACAAATTCCCAGCAGCCATCCGGAGCGTCAAACTCGCCCCTCTTTGAGCCGCCGGGCCCCTCACTTTCGGCGCCTACTGTTGCGCACTCCGGCTCCATTCAATGCGCAACAGCCAATCTCCGGCCGGCATTCTTGCGCACCCAGGCTTAAATCACTGCGCAACACTTGACTTCCGGCCCGCACCGCTGCGCATCCCTGCCGGAAGCAGGGTGCGCAACTGGGCAGTTGCTGCACTGGACCACAATCACTCGGACGCGGATGCTTCTGTCACCGCAATCACTTGTCTTCTCGTGGCAAAAGCGGATACTGGTCAGAGGCCTGACCACCAACACCCTTCCGGATGAAACCCAAGCTCACTCCCGATAACGATGCCGCCATCGCCGAACTGCAAAAGAACCTTGACCACCCATCCCACCTGGGCCGCGCCAGCGCAGTTCATGCCATCCATAACGGTGGAACCAGCCTCCGGCAACTCGCAAGGCCCTGCATTGCAGCTCAACGACGCTCCGCAACCTGAACCTGGCCGCGCAGGCCCCTAAGCTGGATATGCTCAACGCCCGGCAAGGGGGGCTCAGCATCAGAGAACTGGTCCGGCGGTCCCGGGCGGCCGCTGCTCTCGAGGCCCAGACGAGTGGCGAAGCGAGGAAACGCGATCTCTTGAAGGCAGCTCAGGATGGCAGCAAGTTGATCTGTGATTGGCTGGAAACAGAAGGCTGGCAGGTGGCCTTTGGTGTACCAATTATCAACGAGGCACGGCGCCATCTGGCCATGGCGGAAGAGGACGGAAAGCTCCCAATAAGCAGGACGCAGCCGGATACGCCGGTTGCCAAGATCATTGAACGGTTGCGCCCGGATGCGACCATTCACGAAGACATCGGATCCGTCGGGTGGTATGCCGCATGGCTGGCCCGCTGGGCTTACTTCGTCATGCCTTACGCCAACATTCGACACAAAGCTCTCAACATCGTCCTGGATAAGCAAATCAGTGGATGACCCGAATGATTGCGCTCACAACGGATTGTGTGAAAGCGCAGAGCGCTTTCGAGAACCGGCCCGAGGCCCCTCGCTCTCTCCCTAAAGCTTGTCGCCCTCATCGCCGCATGTCCGATGGTATGGGAGGGGAGAGGGCGAAAGTCCTCCCCCCTATCCCGATTCAAAGCACCGCATCACGCTGCCGGTTTGCGATTGGGCTGACTGAGTGGAATGTGCTGCCTGCCAGCTTGCGCAATCTCGAACGGACCGGGAAAGGGATTAGACGGATCGCGCGGCTTTCCGGAGTAGTCCTTATCGAGCCGGATCGGGGAATCGTCCGCGCGTTCGAAGGGCAGGTTGGAGATGGCAGTTTTTCCGAGCAGGGCGGAGGTCACGGTGTGGCGCAATGGGTCCGCGGACCACGCCTTGTCGAGCGAGATCTCCAGCGCTGGGCCGGTTGGGGAATCGACCAGCCGAATGTCTGGATCAAAGTCAAGATGGATGGCGGGCTCGGCCTCGCACCTGCAGCGCTTTGCTCCTTTGAGGAAGACATTGCCGTTGAGAATCATGGGCAGGCGGGTTTCATCGTAGGTGCTGAGATCGCCGGATTGCGCAAAGATGTTGTTGTAGAAGCGCATGTCGCCGCTGGGGTTGTCGTGAAAGCCTGCGACTTCGGTGGAATGGGGTTTGAGGATGGGAGTCTGGCGAGCATCGTAGGCGACCACGGTTGCGCCTCCGCAAAAGAGGTTATGCGCAAAGGCTCCTCCACGGGAGACGACCAGCTGCGACATAGGTGACAAGAAGAGGTTGTGGTCAAAGAGGAATGGTCCGTGGTCGACCTCGGCCATGAAGTCCTGATCGAGGTTGTCGTGGAAGAGGTTTGCGGTGACGTGGGTGCCTTGCGCCATCCAGTCGAGCCAGAGGCCCTGGCAGGTGCGGTAGATGTGGTTGCGGCTGATTTCGACATCGATGGCGCCGTGGAATTTGATACCGGCCATTTCAGCCCCGGTGAAGAGGCGACGGACGTGGATGTCATGGATGGTGTTGCCGGTGACGATGCTGAAGGCGGGGCCCAGGCTGCCGACAATGCCGGCTTGTTCGCAGTGGGAGACGGTGTTGCCGCGGACCATGTGACTGCCGATGTTTTCCTTCGACCAGCCGTTTTTCAAGGCGCGATGAATGGTCTCGACATAGCCTTCAGCGGAGTTGGCCGATTTGTTGTCCCATGCGTCGCCGTATTTGCCGAGCGAGATTCCGGAGCAGACTGAGTGGCTGACGGTGTTGTTCTCGATGATCCAGCCTTTGCTCCAATGGGTGCCGATGAGGCCGATCTGTTCAGCTGTGGGCGGCGCCCAGGGAGTGGCGGCCTGGCGCAGATGGAAGCCGCGGACCGTTATGTAGTTCACTCCCGTCTTTTCGGGATAAAACACGGTTTGACGAACATTGATCTCGACGAGGCGCTTGTTGGGATCAACGCCCCTGAATTGCGCCCAGAGGGTAGTGCTCTTGTCGTCGACATCACCAAACCAAAGCGGAGGGCCATCGGTTCCGTTCAGCACCTCGTCGAGCGTGGCAGCTTCGTTGAGCCATTGGCCGTCGAGGTAGACAGCACCGGTATGGTGTGGCCGGCCTTTGTCTTCAAACCAGTCGCCGTGGATCAGGTCGCTGTAGGGGTTGAAAGGGCCAAAGAAGCTGTTGGGGATGATGGTCTTCCAGATATCGCCCTGAAGCTTGACCCAATTGTCTGCAACTTCGGCTCCGGAGATTTCCACTCGCTCGCCGGGCGCAGCGCGATACACGATTCGCCTTGCATCGGACTCGCCTCCACGCGGAGGGCTGACGCGCTCCCGGTAAACGCCGGCGTGTACGGTGATGGCGTCGCCGGGCTGGGCCCGTTGCGCCGCGGCGGAAATTGTCCGCATCATATTGGAAGGCGACCCGCTGTTGGCGTCATTCCCATGCACGGATACGTGGTACTCTTTGCCGGCTTGCGCCATATCGAGCGCATGGCCTTCCATCTTGGCCAAAGCGCAAGTAGCGGAAAGCGCCCCTACGAACTCTCTTCTGGTAAGCATGGTCTCAGATCTCCAGTCCAGATTGGATTCCAGGATTTTTGGTACACCAACTTTAGAGGTGCCCGGACGGAGAGATCTCAACGGAAATTTCCATTTTGCCTCCCGGCTGCAACCCAGTGTAAGCCCAGTTGCCTCCACTGGAGACCTCTTTGCATCCGTTCCCATCCCAACCCCCCGGGCGTGCCCAACTGGGCCGTTGCCGGGCCAGAGAGCCATGACTTGCCTGATTTGGAATCCGCTTCACGGACACCTCCCCCGCCAACTCCCCTGCGCCGTACAGATTGGTTTCGCCTTACTGTAGAGCCAACTCAGCTGGCAGCGGAAAACCTCTACAGAACTCACCCGAGCGTCTGGAGACAGGTTCTATCCGTTAAACTCGTGCACGGCATCGATCATGGCGACGATGTTCTCGACCGGCGTTCTGGCTTGTACGTTGTGAATACTGTTGAACACAAATCCTCCTCCCGGCGCGAAGGTCTCACACCTGCGCAAGACCTGTTCCCGGACTTCAGCCGCTGTTCCAAAGGGTAGAATCTTCTGCGTATCCACGCCTCCACCCCAGAAAACAAGCCTATCTCCGAAATCGGCCTTCAACTGGCCGGGGTCCATTCCAGCCGCTGAGCACTGCACAGGATTTAGGATGTCGAAACCGGCCTCAATGAAAGAGGGAAGGAACTTGAAGACAGCTCCGCAGGAATGCTTGAACGATTTCCAGCCTGTGTGTGCATGAATCCAGTCATTGACGCGCTTGTAGTAAGGAAAGTAAAGGTTGTGGAAGGTCTTGACCGAACAGAAGGAGGATGACTGCGTGCCGAAATCGGTGCCGCAGACAAAGACTGCCTGTACGCTGTCGCCAACAGCGGCGTAAACGCGTTCAAGATTTCCCAAAGCCACTTCGCACTGGTGCTCGAAGACTTTGTGGATGTAGTCTTGGCGGCTGCTCGTGGACACGTACCATTCCGTGATGTCGCGAATGCCACGGGGATGCTTGAGTGAAGGCCCGGGGACAAACGCTATATCGCCGAAGGCGGTTCCGCCAAAGGAGGCGATCACGCCTCGGTTAGTGGCCGCAGCCTGGCTGGCTGACCGCGCCAGGTGATCGATGTCCGCCTGAGAGACGGGAGCAAACTCCTCCATGTTGTCTTCGGGGTTGAGCTTCGTCTCGTCGAGAGGTTCCTGGCGGACGATGCAGTCGAAGAAATACCCGCCCTGCGGCATCCGTCCGCTGGGCGGGGCCGTGGTGTCGCCCTCGGGATAGATAAGCGTATCGCCGTTCGCGTCAGTCGTCGTGTTGAAGTTCCTCGGGACGAGTACATCCAGCCCGTTAAACCGCCACTGCTTATATTCATCGGCTGGAAATCCCCAAGTTGTGTTGCGTGAAAAAACACCCACTACATCCACGCCCATCGCATCCAACAGATCGTCATCCAGAAGCGCGAGCATTTGAAATGGCTCGTGGATGCACACCGGGCGCTTCTCGAGCCCGTAATAATCCCGAAGGGCAGCGACGCAACTGGCATGTACACCAGTAACAGCGGTTCCGCCGAAATCAACAGGAATCCGGTCAGGCTGCTTGTGGTTCAGTGTGCAGGCCAGCCGGTCACGGCTTGTTGTCTGTTCAATCGAAGCGCTCATCGACAATTCTCCCGTGGGCTAGGAAAGCAAGTTCAAGGTATAGACGTTTTTGGGCGCCTGCGGAGGATCGCTATACGTCTTCTGATTGCTCGCCGCGGTAGCGCAGTATTCGATTGCGCCGTCGCCGGCGGCAAACGGACCCAGTTGCGCAGAATAGACACTGCGCCCGGCGTGCGCTGCCGGTGCAGCTTTCCATTCCTGCGTTCCCTGGCGGCGCGTCAGCAGCTTCACCGCAACGCCGCCCGTCTGGCCGGGACAGTTGATAAACAGGCGGATTGACTCGCCGGGCTTGAGCAGCGAAGGTCTGGTGGGAATGAAAACCCGGGGAGGATTGGCGATCTCGTCCGAGATAGCTGCCTCATACGCCTGATTCATCTCCGTGGGTAATTCATTGAGGAACTCTTTCACCGAGAGCCGTAACCGTTCCAGCGCAATGCGAACGACCTTATTCTGCATGGAAGCAAGCTGGCCCAGGTCGTTGCGCGTGGCGATGACCGCCTGATACTGCACCATGGTCTGCCGCACCAGGGGAGCCATCGTAATCCAGAGCGGAACCCCTTGTTCGAGCACAAGCTTACAGGCTTCATCGCCTTTACCGCCTGCCCTCTCTTCGACTGCCTGCTTCAGAACCGCATCGAGCTTGTGAGCGGCTTCAAACGCGTCACAGTAGGGAACCATCATTCCCACAAATCCGGCAAAGTAGGCGAGGCGATTCTTCTCCAGAGGCGATTCGGCGCGCTCAGCAAGCTGCTGGAAACGCTCGGCTGTCTTGCGCTGCGTGGCTAAGATGGCCAGCTCAGGCTCCGTGGTCGTATAGTTGAAGGCTTCGCTGTAGTCGCCGGTCAGTTCTACATGATTTGCAAACCCAGACTTGTCGTAGGTACCGAGGAACGTGGCGGTGATGGCGTGATTCCGGTCGCAATCGTCGAACAGGGTTGCAAGTTCCGTGCCTCGCCCGCCGGAAGCCTGCGCAGCGCAGAAGCTGCGGTAATGGTCGGTCGCGCTAAGCTGGCGATTCCAGCCGGCGCGCGCAAGGTACGTCGCCGTCGGGTCAATCGCTCTGTGCCGCCAATGAATTCCCAGCACGCCTTGACAGCCAAGATCCTGCGCGTGGCGCATGTCGCGTTCGAATCGGCTGGCACGGAACTGTGGGAACCACATCGAAGGATCGTCCTCTATCCACGGAATGGGCCAGCGCTCGCGGCTTCCCAGCTTGCCGAACGCTTCGTGTACCGGATCCCATCCCAGCGTATCGCTCAATGCGGAAAAGATCACATCCTCCGGCAGGCGCTGATGCAGCGACTCAAAGTGCCGCGCCACCCCGCCCCAACCCGCCAGCACCAGCCGTTTGCCCGGTGCGTGCCGCTTTAGAAAGTCATGCGCCTGGGCAAAAGGAGTCACAGATAGGGGAATGTTCTTCTGGCGGCTCTCCCAGTTTGCATTCTCGTCCTCCCAGAGCCAGACATAATCGACCATGGGATAGCGGTCCAGCAGATCGGCCAGGCGCCGTTCGAGCAGATCGCGTGCAGTGTTCGATTCGATGAAGCCGCCGGGATGTGTGAGCGCTTCCGGAGGCAACGCGCGAACGATCTCCGCAGGATTCCGATACGGCTCGAAGCCGATGCCGGTGCGAATCCCCAGCTCCCCGGCAAAACTGAACGCGGAGCGCATCATGGCCGTGGTTCGTGCGGCAATATCCCAGTTATCGGCGCCACTGCGGGTCGCTTCCGCGCCAAAAGTCTCCGAATCAAAGAACTGCGCCGCGCCCATCTTGAAGGTCGAAGTGCGCTGGGGCAAGTATCCCCAGGCCGTCATCGTGGTGTCTTCCAGTGCCGCGCGATGCCCGGAGCCGGCAAATTCATAGGATAAATAGGATTCCGCGAGTGGGCCAGGTTCGTTTTCCGTGTAAACATGCATGCCAAACATGTTGAAGCGCATGCGCAGCATAGCGGCAAAGTATGCCTTGAAGTCTTCGTCGTTATAGATGCTGATGCAGTTCAGAAAGTCCGGCCACGGCAGAAGCCCACGCACCGCAAAACACGGAGACGCGGTCCAGGGCTGACCTTCTCTGGGCAACAGGATCCCGGCGGGACGATCGATGGGGGCGGTTGTTCCATCGATGCCAAACACAAGGCCCTGCCTCTCAAGAAACTCAAAGACCGCAAAGAGGAGCGCCTGTTCGCTGGCAGCGCGCAAAACCGCGCCGCTGTCGGACGATGCGATCTCATATTCTTCTGTCCCCTTGAATCTCGATGAATCCACCACCAGCGAAAGAACCGTTGCTCCGTGGCTGGCATCACCACTTGCCTGCCTCACTTCCAGCGCTGGATTCAACATGTGCAGTCCGCTGAACAGTTCGCGCGCCGCAAGGCGCGCCTTCATGCTGTCGGCCACTTGCGAATGGATGACAATGCTCTTCGGCGTGACGGCCTGGGCTGAAGCGCGGTTAAGGGCAAGCAGGCTGCTGGCCGAGACGAGTGCGCTTGTCTTCAAGAAATCTCTGCGATCCATCGTTCTAAACTCCTGTCGATCGGGTAGTTTCATGATGTAAAGACCTATTTGGAACGCGGCTCAAGGCGAGGTGGGGCCTCACCCGACCATGCGTCGAAATGCTGCACCATCCGCGGCGAAGCGCCCGGCACGTAGGCAAGCTCACTTGGCAAAAGCTCGGGAATCCCCCGCATCTCGCGAAACAGGCCGAGGTTGGTGCGCAATGCAATCGCCGGGTTGATGTAGTAGTTTCGCGGAAGCGCTCTTCCGTTCAAGAACGAGTCCATGAGCAGGCGAACCGCCAATTGGCCCTGGCGATAGGGGTCCTGGTAAATCGAGGCACAGAGCGTCCTGCGTCGAAAATAGGGCTCCTGGTCCGGAAATACGTCGGTGGCAATGATCTTGATTTGATCGCTTCGTTTGCATCTCTCCACTGCCTTGCACACCGGAATCGAGTTTACCGTGCTGACGTAGATGCCTTTCAGCTTTGGGTACTCTCGCAGTAATTGCAGTGTCTTCCGATAAACCTCATCCTCATCCTCATGCCCCTCGATCAACTTCACAGTCTTGCCTCCGGGGCACTCGATCGGAAACTTGTTTTGAAATGCTTCCACCTTCTTGCGGTGCTCTTCTGTAATCAACATGCCGGTCACAATGGCCACTTCGGAGCGGGGCGGAACCACGTGTGCCATCAATTCGGCCGCGAGCGCGCCATTAATGTTCGGATCGACGGAAATGCCCGTGGATCTGCAACTGGGGGAATCGTCGGTGGCCACGCACACCACACGAACATTCTTTTCTATTTCTGCTCTTTCGATGATGGGCGCCACTTCCTCGGCACTGCCCGGAGTTAGCACCAGGGCCTGCACGTTCTGATTCAGCAATTCATTCACGGCTCTTGAGACCGGTGAGCTCAACTGCTTCACGCGACGGTAGACGATCTCCAGCCCCACATGCTGATAACGCTTGGCCTCGTTTGCAACCCCCTCGTTGAGGTGGTCATAGAAATGGTGGATCTCGCGCGGGATGCACACGCCGATGCGAAATGCCGACTTGGAAAAGGAAAGGGCTCGCGCGGTCGGATTCGGCGCGTAGCCGTTCGCCGCGGCGAGGTCAAGAATGCGCTCGCGTGTCTCCTGGTTGATTCCGCTGCGGCCATTCAGCGCTCGGTCAACAGTGCCCACTGAAACCTTCGCCAGCCGAGCCAGATCCCGAACCCCAAAGCGTTTTGTCTTACCCCTTATCATGACCGTATCCTCTGATTAGCCATCTCATTCCAGCGCCCCGTGATCCCGTCCGCAATACATCTGCGCCGGTTCGTTGCCGCGTCGATTGAATCTGCTCACCGGTGCTGTCCCCAGACGCCCCCCTTCAACCGACCGTTCGCAAGACCGCGTTATGGCTCGCTCTGCTGCGCGGAATTGCCTGGTTCACCCAGCACATCCACGCCGTTCTTGAAAAGTACTCTGCATCGCTTGAACTCCGCGGCTGCTTCCTCCTTTCTTCCCAGTTCCTTGTAGGTCCGTGCCAACAAAAAACTGGCCGGCTGCGACTCCGGATCGAGACGACTCGCGTTCTGAAGCAACGGCAAGGCCTTTTGGGGCTCGTCTTGATCGAGGTAGTCCTTTCCCAACGCCAACTGCACGGCTCGGTCCTGCGGCTTGAGCGCATACGCGTGCTCCAACAAAGGCTGGGCCTCTTTGTCGGAACCCTGGTCGACCAGCAGTGCGCCGGCGCAAAAATATGCAGGAAAGTAGTTCGAATCGGCCTTCCCCGCCTCTTCCCACTCCCTCAAAGCGGCGGGAAAGTCGTTCTGCTTGAAGTAGGTCGCACCAAGATAGAATCGCGGCTCGACTTGCGTTGGAACCATCGCCAGGCTCTTCTTGAGCTTCTCAACTGCCTCAGGATAATCTTGCCGGGTATAAGCCGCAAGCCCGAAGAGGTAATAGACCTGCGGGGAATCTGCATTGCTCTCGAGCACTGATGCAAGAATGCGCTCTGAGTCGGCTTCTCTGCCTGTCTCCTTGTAGCAACTCGCCAGGCCGATGAGAAGTGACACGTCAGTCGACGGCAGCAGCGCCTCGTATTCAGTCAGGGCACGTGCGTAGTCTCCGCTTTGCGAAAGAGAGATGGCGAGAAGCTGGCGCGATCGGCGATCTTGCGGGTTCTGGCGAATCACCTTTTCGAAGCTGCTGGCCGCATTCTTCCAGTCGCTCATGCGAAAGTAAGCCAATCCCATGTTGACGAGTGCCGCCGAAGCCTGCGGGGCGATCTTCAATACCGACCGGTACGCGGCAACTGCCTCGGTGAATCTGCCCTGCCGCGCCAGAACCACTCCAAGGTTGGTGAGCGCCGGAATCGAGCCAGGTTCGGCGGCAAGAACTTTCCGGTACCCGCGCTCGGCAGCGGCATAGTCTCCGCTTGCCTGGGCGCGCTTCGCCTGCTCAAACTGCTCCTTTTGCGCCAGCCCCATCTGCGAAAGAACCAGCAAAGCCAAAACGGCGGTGAGCACGGATTCAGGCAATCGCATGATTTTCTCAGTATGCTGGACCGCGCTTTCCGCGGTCCAGCATGTTTTCTTACTGCGATGAAGCGGCGCAGGTTCGCACCGCCGGGTTGAGTGTGAGATCCGACTAGAACTCGATCTTCATGTTCAGTTGCAGAATGCGAGGATCGTGAGCCGAGGTGATCTGTCCAATTCCATTGTCGATCGCCTGGCCACTCCCATTCGTTCCTGCAAAGCTGGTGTTCAATCCACTCCAGCTTGGATGGTTCAAAACGTTGAACGCATCGCAACGAATCAGGTAGGTGAACCGTTCCGTCAACTTGATGGACTTGAAAAGGGCAGTGTCCCAGTCTGAGATTCCAGGCCCCCGCAGGCTGTAGGGCTTAAGGGTGCCGAAGTGTCCTGGTGCCGGCGCCGTGTAAACGTTGGGATCGAACCACTGGGTCACGCTCTTGGTCAGCTTCTCGTGCGCCCCGGATTGCAAGTTCGGGCGAGTAGCAAGCCCTGGCGTAGATGTACCCAAACCAACGGTGAACGGAGTACCACTTTGGAATTGAACAATACCCGTCCACTGCCAGCCGTCCAGAACCGCTCTCTCCATGAAGCTGCGATGCTCTGCGAAGGAAGGAAGCTGATACAGGTAGTTGGCAATCAGCATGTTGGGCCGATCGTACGAAGCAAGGCTCCACTCCGCCTTGGGATTGTAGGCATTCTGGGGGCTGGAGCCGAACGATGGCGCATCGGACATGGTCTTGGAGAAGGTATAAGAAACCTCTGCCATGAGTCCGCGCGACAACTGGCGCTGTACGTGCGCCTGCAAACCGCTATAGGCCGTCGAGCCCTCGGGTACATGCTGGTTGATGTTGGTGTAGCCTGCGTATGGAACAATTGTGCTCAGAATGACGCTGCCGTCGTTGAGGCCCGGGTTGAAGTCATACGCCCCGTCGGGCAGCGGTTGGTTGATGTTGCGCGTGCTGTCGCTGTGGGAGCCCAGTGTGCCGACGTAACCGATAGACGCCGCGGTCTTCGAGGCAAACTGGTGTTGGATATCCAGGCTCCAACTCTGTACAACCGGTGTTGGATAGTGCTCTGCAAGAGACTCGACTGAGAATGGAAGCTGCGCTCCCGCAGCTCCCAGTGCCGGATTATCGATAGGACCGTGATAGACCGTGCCGATGTTGCCATTGGGCGGATTGCCTACCAGTCCGTAACTGTCATTACCCTGAATGCGGTAATAGCCCATACCATATCCGCCCCGTATGGCCCAGCGGCCTTGTCCGGTTGGGTCGTACGAGAAGCCAAAGCGCGGGCCAAAACGTACCGCCGTGTTCTGCACCAGATCGGTGGGCAGGCCCTCTGCTGGATTGATCAGGCCGTTATACCGGTCACCGGAATTGGGTGCGATGGTGCCATCGGGATTCACTGTCACCGCCTTGCCCGAGTTAAAGGCGGAGGGAACGAAGTTATACAGAATGCTGCCAGCGATATACAGATGCGGGATATCGAAGTAGCGGACACCGAGATTCAGCGTAAGCTTCCTCGTGGCCTTCCACGTATCCTGCGCATACGCCTCAAAGTGGTTGTAGTTGTACGACGGCATTAGGCTGGTTTGGAGTTGGCTATATTGCTGGAAGTTCCCCAGCAGGAAGTCAGCCATCGGATCCCCGGTCGAGTATCCCGTGAAGGTGAAGCCGCCCTGCGTTCCGGGATCGACCTGGGCCCCCACAGGAGTGACCGAATGCTCATATATGGCGCCTGCCTTCAGGGAGTGAGCCCCAATATTCCAGGAGAAGTTGTCTGCGCCTTCCAGTACATTGTGGTGTGCCCACCACGGATAGTAGGAAGTGTCGATGTCTCCCCAGCCGCCGCTAAATGAGAGGTTGGGGATTTTGATGGATCCTGTCTGCGCAAAGAGTGGGGTGATATTCACGCCACTCGGCATAAGATAGTCGCCCGATTCACTGACGGCCAATTTGCTCTTCGGGCCGTAGTTGCTGGCGTAGTCCAGGGACACTTCATTGAGCATGTTGGACGTGATGGTCGTGGAGACCTTGGCCAAAAAGCTGTGTCCGGGGATGTTGGTATATGTCTTGATGTCGGGGAATGCCTGCCCTGCCCAGAGCACGCCGGAAAGGTGGTGCGGTTCGGTGTCCTCGATGTAACGAACCTGAATCATAGTCTTGCTGGTGGCTTGGTGATTGACGTTGACCAGTTCCTGTCTCCACTTGTCGGTGTCAGGGGCGTTCTGGTTGAAGTTCAGAAAGCCGGTGAGGCCGGGCGTCGGCTCCGGGAAGTTGCTGGCCAGCATCAGCTTGGCATTGTTATTGATCCGCCCGAGCGGAATCTCATCGTTGAGAAACGGCTTGCCGGTCAATGGATCGACGATGTGTACGCCCGTGCGAGCATCCTCATCTGCGAATTTGCCTGTGCGCATATCGTCGGTGGGCGTAGCAGCCTTGAAGATATCTGTCGAAGTGTTGCTACGGAATTCCTCAGCGAAGAAGAAGAATGTCTTCGACTTGCTCCGGGGATAGAGATGCGGGATAAAGAAAGGCCCGCCAATTCTGTACCCGTAATCGTCGTAGCGCAGCTTTTCCTTGCTGTTTGAGAAGTAGTTCACCGCGTCCAGAGCATCGTTCTTAAAAAACTCATACGCGGCTCCGTGGAATTGCTCGGTTCCGGTGCGGGTAGCCACCAGCAGGCTGGCGCCGGCTGCATTGCCGTACTCGGCGGAGTAGTCCGTGGTGTTTACCTTGATTTCCGCAATGGCCTCCAGTCCTGGCGTCGTCAGCGACCCGGTGCCGTTACCCATATCAGTATTTTCAACGCCATCTACTTGGAAGCCAGTGGCCTGCTCCTGCTGGCCATTGAGGGCAAACCCTCTGGAGCTGTTGAAGCCAGTGCCGCCCTCGTCGCCCATGGTCCGCGAAGCGCCGGGCACCAGTTGCTGAATCTGCGTAAATTCGCGACCGTTGACCGGCAAATCGGTCATCTGCTGCGTCTCGATGGTGTCACTCAGGTCAGCCGTTTCTGTGTTGACCAATGGAGTGGCATCCGAAACGGTCACCGTTTCGCTCGCGCTGCCCACCTGTAGCTGGAAATTGATGGCGAGTTTGTCGCCGACGTTGAGTTGGATTGCGCTCTTGACTTCGGACTTGAAGCCTTGAGCCGCGGCAGAGACGTCATAGACCCCAACCAGCAGGTCGTAGACTTCATAGACGCCGTCGCTGTTAGTCACCGCAGTGCGTACCGCGTGCGTTCCTACATTCTTTACCGTCACCGCAACTTTGGGAACCACGCTTCCGCCAGGGTCCGTGATGCGGCCAGTGATGCTTCCCGTCGTCTGCGCGCTGCAAACAACGGTGAGAAGCATGATGAGAGAGCATAGAGCCAGCCCCGGTAGGACGGCTCTTGCCATATTGCCGAATCGGTTCATCGCATCCTCCTCCAATGAATTCCTGCAACTCCTCGCACTTGCATGCCAGAAGTCCGTTTTCGCAAGGGAAAGGCCGCCCATCTTCGCAGCAGGAGACCAAGCCAAGACGGTACCGAGCACGCATGGATTATTCGCAACCGTGTCCGGTACCGATGATTTGCCAATGTATGCTCAAGTGGATCCGGATGTCAAGCATATATTTTGCGATTGTTCCTTAATTAATTCGATTTATCTACAGGATGACTTATCCAGAAGAAGCGTTGTACGGTACCGGACACGGTTCACCCTTGAATCGATGTAAACATTTTCCATCAATGGCTTCTAAGGATTACAGGACATCGGAAGTCTCTTCGCGCGGGACTCTCCCGTCCAAATTCACCGAGCCTTTTTGGACTTCTCTCCGGTGTACTAAATTGGGCTATCCGGGGCTCCGCTCCGGGGGGCGCCGGTCATGATTCCGTCGCCTACAGCTGCGCGCCTTTTGGAGTATTTGAGTCCAGAGCTACAGGCGCCAGGCACGGCTTGCCCCCGCACAACGCGCCGGTTATTCCGCGACCCTCGGTGATGGTATAGATGCGATCGACGGCCGGCAACTTCACCGTCTCCACTGCGCCCGAGGGCCAGTGAATCTCCGCGCTCCCTGCCTCCGTCTCCTCGCCCAACCCAAAATGCGGTCTCCGGTCGTTGGCTGAAATATAGCTGCCGCTGGCCAGCACATCCTGACGCATCCGCATCCCGTTCGTCTTCAGATAAACCGTGGCGCAGGTTGCGTCGCGTGGACCTTTGGGGCCCCCGACCAGTTGCATTTCAACCCAGTGATGGTGGTCAGGGTTCACATTCCTCAGCAGCACGGGCGGTCCGTCAATGGGATTGATGATCACGTCGATCTTGCCGTCGTTGAACAGGTCGCCAAACGCCGCCCCGCGCGCCGCAATCACCTCCGACAGCCCCGATCCTTTCACCGGCGGCACGTATTCGAAGCGCCGCTCTTTTCCTCCCGCCACGTTGTGAAACAACAGCGGCCGCTCGGCAAAAGTGGTGCCCCAGTCGTGCTGGTCCACCTCAGGGTAAACATGCCCATTGACCATCAAAAGGTCCAGCCAGCCGTCGTTGTCGTAGTCGATGAAACCGTCGCCCCAGCCCACAAATGGAACCGTGCCCTGCGCGATGCCCGCCTTGTAGCTCACGTCGGTGAAGCTTGAGTCACCGTCGTTGTGGTAGAGAACCTTGTAGTCGTCGCCAAAATCCGTGACAAAAAAGTCCACCTGCCCGTTGTTCTCGTAGTCGCCGGCGGCAATTCCCATCGACGCAATCTCGCGTCCGTCTTTGTTCAGCGCAAACCCCGAGACATAGCTCTGGTCGTCGAAGGTCCCGTCCCCGTTATTGATGTAAAGATAATTTGGCTCCGAGTCGTTGCCCACCACAAGGTCTGGCTTCCCGTTCCCTTTCAGGCTCACAAAAATCGCCGTGAATCCGTAATAGCGATCCTTGTCCTCCACGCCGGCCTTCACCGTAACGTCGCTGAACGTGCCGTCGCCGTTGTTATGAAAGAGATGGTCCGGCTCCCCCTTCAGGCTCCGCGGCCCGCAGTTCACTGTCACCCCGCGATAGTTACAGATGGCATAGCCCATCGCCTTGGATCCGGAAATGGGCAGGTTATCGCGATCGAAGTGCACATACCCGGAAACGTACAAATCCAATAACCCATCCCCGTCGTAGTCGCCCCAGGCAGAGCCCGACGACCAGTTGCCCAGCGTGACCCCAGCCTTTTCCGCAACATCGGTAAACGTCCCATCGTGGTTGTTGTGGTAAAGCCGGTTCTTCCCGTAGTTGCCTACAAAAATGTCCGGCCAGCCGTCGTTGTCGTAGTCGGCAATGCTCACCCCATATCCCCAACGGTCGTTGGTAACGCCGGCCTGCGCGGCTACGTCGGTAAAGGTGCCATCGTGGTTGTTATGAAACAGCGCGGCATGAGGCGGCGTCTCTTTGCCATCCAGCGCATTGAACGTCGATCCGTTCACCAGGTAGATATCCAGCCAACCGTCATTGTCGTAGTCGATCAGTCCCACCCCGGATCCATTCGTCTCGACAATGAAATTCTTCTCGGGCACGCCCATCTTGTGGCGCCAGCCGGAAAGCCCAGCGGGCTTGGTGATGTCCTGAAAGACCACCGGGCCTGAATCGACAAATCCACCAGCGGTGATAGGGCGTTTCTGGTCGTCGTAAACCGGGGCAGCCACAACGCCTGAGGCGATGCCGCCCATCCCGCTCTGTCCAGGACCTGCTGGTGGTCGCTGCTCTGGTTGGGCTCGGCAATCTCCGACAATCGAAAGAGTGGTTACCAGAACACTCAACACCAAGCTGCGAATTTGCACAGACACCCTCCTCTACGGGCTGAAGTATAGCGCAGAACCAGGTCTTCATGACCCGTTACCTACAAGCCATCTGGCTCTGTTGACATCCTCGGCACACCTTTGATTCTGTTGGAGGGAATCGGGTTAATCTGAGGTTATTCTGGCGTTTCCGCCATGTTTTATGGCTGGTGTCGGGCTGGTGCGATTTGGGCGGCTGGCTCTGGAAGTCGGCCAGGCAGTCTTGCCTGCGCAGCGGACCAAGTTCAGCAAGCGGCTGTTCACGCAACCGCAGTTGCTGGCCGTGCTCTGCTTGATGCGTTACGAAGACTGGACTTTCCGCGAGGCCCAAGTCCGGCTGTCAACAGAGCCAGATGGCTTCTAGCCCGAGCGCGTACGTAAAGGCCGACAGGGCCTTCTGAGACAGTGAATGGAGCTAGCCATCGTGCGTACCGTCCGGATAGAGTTTGGGCCAGTCCTCGCAAAGCCCAGTGACGGGTTCTCTGGGAATGCCCTTTACAACGAAGACTCCGCGTCCCTCGCAATACGTCCGCAGCCGCCCCAGCCAAAGCGTGTACTTCTTGATGAGGTCGGGGGTCAATCCCTGGACCTTCTTGTCGGCGATAAACAGTGAGACGGCCCCGGCAATGGCTTGTGCATTGTTCTCGGTGGAAGGAGCGCAAGTGCGTCCGGCCAGTTGGTCCTCAAGCGTGCACTTGGCCTGTTCGGCGTCGGCCCAGGAACCAGTCCCCGCGGTTTTCCGGTACTGGACGCCGTTGTGCGTCCAGCGGAGGTGCTGGCGGCAACTCCACCGACGGTACAGCTCATCATCGGCATGCTTGCATTCCGCCGAGTGGCGGACGAAGATGCCGATCAGGG
>Ga0302320_10013005_pt1 | contig 17426 bp, 16 predicted proteins | sample Bog_T0_3_FD_202130 | JGI IMG/M metagenome (GOLD analysis project Ga0302320, IMG submission 202130) | Peat permafrost microbial communities from Stordalen Mire near Abisko, Sweden - Bog_T0_3 | ecosystem: Environmental > Terrestrial > Soil > Wetlands > Peat | place: Sweden: Abisko, Stordalen Mire...
ATGGTGCCCCAGTGGTACCGGGATGGCGGCATCTCCATCGCCAAATTCCTGCTGTTTAACGTGACGCCCATCATCATTTGGCAAGGCATGATTTGGTTCCTCGGGCAAAGAGCGGTTCCGAGTTTCTCGCTGGAGCTGCCGCGCGGCACGCAGGTGCGCTGGGTGCGCAGCGGTGAGATTAACCCGCCCCTATGAAGCGTTTGGGGATCTTGTGGGCGCAATACGGGCCGTATCATCTGGCCCGGGCGGCGGCCTTGAAACAGCGGGCCGGCCCCGGGGCCGTGCAGGCCCTCGAACTGGCCAGCCAAACCTCGACTTATGCTTGGCAACGCCCGGAGACGGGGGATTTGATCACCTTGTGCCCGGGGGCCGTGGCCGACCGCCTGTCGTTCCGGCAGGTGTTCCAAAGCGCCCGCCGGACGTTCGCGGAGTTAAAGCTCGAAGTGTGCATCCTCCCCAGCTATTCACCGAAGCAGCCGCTGGCGGCCCTGCTGGCGGCCAAGTCGCTGGGCATTCGCACGGTGATGATGAACGAAAGCCACGCCGGCACGGCCCGCGCGCAGGGCCTGGGGGCATGGGTGAAGCGCCGGTTGGTCGGGCGGTTCGACGCGGCGCTGGTGGGCGGCCAGCCCCAAAAGCGCTATTACACCGCCCTGGGACTGCCGCCGGAAAAAATCTTCACCGGTTATGACGCCGTGGATAACGACCATTTTGCTCGAAAGGCGGCGGAGGTCCGGAGCCAGGCGGCAGACGTCCGGCGCCAGTATGAACTGCCGGAGCATTATTTCCTCAGCCTGGGGCGGTTCGTGGCCAAAAAAAACCTGACCACCCTGATCCACGCCTATCGCAAATTTCTGGAGTCGAGCCAAACTTCCCAAACCCATCTCGTCCTGGTCGGCTCCGGCGAGGAAGAGCCGAAACTGCACGCCCTATGCCAGGAATTGAACCTGCCCATTTACGACAAAACTGAACTGAAAAGCGGAAAGCGGAAAGCGGGAAGCGGACAACAGGAGCGAGAAGGCATGCCCGAGACGCAATCCCCCAAACTCCAGACCCCAGATGCGAGACCCCGCCCCCCTGGCGTGCATTTTTACGGCTTCCGCCAAGTAGACGAAAACCCGGCATTCTACGCGCTGGCGGACGCTTTCATCCTGCCCAGCACCTGGGAGGAATGGGGGCTGGTGGTGAACGAAGCCATGGCGTGCGGATTGCCGGTGGTGGTCAGCGAAACCGCCGGTTGCGCCGAGGATTTGCTGGAGCCGGGACGGTTGGCGGTGCCGATCCCACTTTCGGCGGAGGTGAACCAGCGGTTGACCCGGCTGGCCGGGCGCATCCGGCAGAACGGGTTTGTTTTCAACCCCGCCTCCGCCGGCTCCCTGGCGGATGTGCTACTGGCTCTGGAGGCGACACCGGCCCTGCGGGACATCATGGGTCAGGCGAGCCGGCGCATTGTCGAAAAGTTTTCCTGCGAGAACTTCGCCCGCAATGCATTGCTGGCCGCGCAAGCAGCGCTGGGATAAAAACAGGGGAGTTAACCACGGAGATTGGGGAAAAAGCTGAAAAGCTGAAATCAAAAACAGGGGAATTAACCACGGAGGCACAGAGGCACGGAGGGAAAAAGAGCTTATTTAACCGCAAAGAACGCAAAGAACACAAAGATTGGGGAAAAAGCTGAAAAGCTCAAATGCTGAAATGCTGACATCAAAACAGGGGGTTCTAAACCACGGAGGCACAGAGGTGCGGAGAATGCATTTTACAGAAGTTAACGAAGTTAACGAAGGGGGCTAGAGACGGGGATCCTGCAGGGCGGGACCACGGATGAAAAGCAGTATATTTAACCACAAAGAACGCAGAGAACACAAAGAAAAGACGGGAAATTTTGACCGCGGATTACACGGATGACACGGATGGAAAGAGGAGGATTTCAGAGCCTCGTCACCTCGGCTGCTACATCTACGTTCATCCGCGTCATCCGTGAGGGGTTAAATCCCCATTATTTCAGCTTTCTTGTCGCGCCGAGGCTTCAGCGTAGGCGGATGCGTTCGCTGCGGTTAAATAAGCCGTTTTTCTTCCACTTATGCGCGTCGGCGTTTTTCATCCGGGCACACAGCATTCCTGGCAGACGGCCCTGGCTTTTCAGGAGGCGGGGATGCTCGGCTGGTATGCCACGTCCACCTTTTACGATCCGGCCCGGTGGCCTTACAAGATCGAGCGTTATGTGCCCCGCAACCTGTCCGCCCGGTTGAACCGCGAGTTCCGCCGGCGGCACAACCGGTTTTTGGACCCGGCCAAAATCCGGCAGTTCGGGTTGTGGGAATGGTCGGAGGTGTTGCTTCGCCGGCTGGGCCGGCAGGGATTGGCCGATTATTGCAATGAACGCGGGAATCAGGTCTTTGGCCGGCAGACCATCCAGTTGATCGAGCGGGAACCGGTGGACATCGTCTGGGGTTACAACACTTCTTCGCTGGAGGTCTTTCAATGGGCCAAAAAACGGGGCATCCGTTGCGTGCTGGACCAGACCATCGGCCACCCGGCGGCGCAAAACCAGACCATGCAGGTGGAACAGGAGCGGCATCCCGAGTTTTTTATCAAAGCCTACCGCGCGTTTGATCAGACGGCGATTGACCGGCAAAACGCGGAAATTGCCGCCGCCGACCTGGTGGTGGTCGGCTCGGAATTTTGCGCGCGGACGATGAGGGAGAACGGCTGCCCCCCGGAAAAAGTGCAGGTGATCAACTATGGCTTTGACGAGTCGCTCTTTCCCACCCAACCGCCCCTGCGGGCGCTGGCCGGCAACCGACCGATCCAGTTTCTGTTTGTGGGGGAAGTCGGGCCGCGCAAAGGGCTGGCCTATTTGCTCCAGGCGATTACGAACATCCCCGCGGACAAAGCCCAATTGACCTTGGTGGGCGGGCTGGCCATCCCGCCGGCCACCTTCAAGCGATTTGCGGACCGGGTGCGCCATGTCCCCCAGGTGCCGCGCAGCGAGGTGGCCCGGTTCTTTGCCGAAGCCGATTGTTTTGTGTTCCCGAGCCTGTTTGAGGGGAGTGCGATTGTTCTCTATGAAGCTTGCGGGGCCGGGTTGGGCATTATCCAAACCGACCGTTGCGGGGACGGCGTGCGCCACGGCCAAAACGGCCTGGTGCTGCGCGAAATCAGCGTACTTGCATTGACCGAAGCTCTGCAGCAGCTCGTGGCCAATCCCGTCCAGTGTGAACACTGGCAGGCCGCCTCCTGGGCGAGCCGCGGGGAACGGACCTGGGCCAACTACCGGCGCAATGCGGCCCTCCGGGCCGCTTCAATATGAGCATCGTTGCCGACGCCCACTTTCCTGACCGTCCGCCGGCGGGCGTTTCGCCAACGGCGGATCAGCCTGCCGCTCAGGCGAGTGGGCATCCACCGGTAGCCAACCCCGCCCGACTGCCCATTATTGATGCCGCCCGGGGGGCTGCGGCCCTGATGGTTTGCGCCCTGCATGCGCGGGAGATCATCTGGGTGGGCCTTCATTCGTGCATCACAGACCGGGCGCAGGACAGTTTTCTGGAGACCGTTCTGGGCGTCTTGTCCGCCCCGCTGGCGTTGGGTGGCACTGCCGTCTCCTTGTTCTTTGTCATCAGCGGCTATTGCATCCACCGCTCGTTCGCCCTCCAACTGGCGGCGGACCCCGCTCATGAACCGGGCTGGCGGGCTTATTTTATTCGCCGGGCTTGGCGGATTTATCCCGTCTTGATTGCCGTGCTATTGATCACCTTGTTGCTGGATCAACTGACGATCCACCGATACCCGGACGACATTAAATTGGGTTCGCTGTCATTTCAAACCATGCTGGTGAACCTGTGCGCACTCCAAGGCGTGGCCGGGCCTTACTTCGGTTCGAACGGCCCGCTCTGGACCCTGTCGCTCGAAATCCAGCTTTACGCCATGTATCCGGTGGTTTTTTACCTGACCCGGCGGCGGGGCATCAACGCGAGCGTGCGGACCACGCTGACGGTGAGCCTGATTTGTACGGCACTGGGATTGCTCCTTGGCTTAAGGTCTCTCACCTGGTTCGGACCTTATTGGTTTTGTTGGACCTTGGGGTGTGCGGTGGCTGAATTCGAAAGATCGGGCAAGAGCTTTAACTTGTCGCGCGGCCGGCTCATCGTATGGTTCCTGATCAGTGCGGCGGGTTTCGGGCTGTGTTTGAGCCCGTTGAGCGCCGTTGCATTTTCCTGCACCGGCTGCTTTTGGGCGCTTATCCTCCTCAAAGGCCTGCAGGCGCCGATTGCCGGCTGGTGCCGGCTTCCGCTGACCTGGTTGGCGAAACTGGGCCTCTTCAGCTATTCCCTTTACGCCGTGCACAAGCCGGTCTGTTTGTTTCTCCGCTCCCTGTTCTTTCATGGGGCGCCCGTGAGAAACATTCTTTTTGTGCTGCCGGTGATGGCCGGATGTGTCGGCGTGGCGGCCATTCTGTTCTTGCTGGTCGAACGTTACAGTCTCCGGGTTCCAAAATGGCTGCGCCAGGCCTGAAATTTATTATCGCCTCCCGGTCCACCTTCCCAGTAAAATATCGCGCAACGCCGGCGGCCGGCCGGCGATTTGGATCATGGCAACCATTAACCAGCTAATTTATGTTTAACCACCAGAAGGTGGTGGTGGTGATGCCGGCGTATAACGCGGCGAAAACATTGCAGCAGACCTATGACGAGGTTCGCGCGCAACATTTGGCCGATCATATCATCCTGGTGGATGATCACAGCCGGGACGAAACGGTGGCCATCGCCCGGAGCCTGGCCGGGGTGGACGTGCAGGTGCATACCGTCAACAAGGGCTACGGGGCGAATCAAAAAAGTTGTTACCGCCTGGCGCTCGCGGCCGGGGCGGACATTGTCGTCATGATCCACCCGGATTACCAGTACACGCCGCAGTTGCTGCCGGCGCTGGTGTGCCTCATCGGCAACGGCCTGTATGGCTGCGCGTTGGGCAGCCGGATTCTGGGCGGCCACGCCCTCAAGGGGGGGATGCCGCTCTGGAAGTATGTCGCCAACCGCTGGCTTACCGCCGTTGAGAATATTCTGCTGGGGGCGAAGCTTTCGGAATATCACACCGGGTATCGCGCCTTTTCCCGGGAGGTGTTGGAAACGCTGGATCTGTCCGGCAATTCCGATGATTTCGCCTTCGACAACCAGATGCTGGCGCAAATTCTCTGGCACGGCTTCACCATTGGCGAGGTCAGTTGTCCGACCAAGTATTTTCCCGAAGCCTCGTCCATTAATCTGTCGCGCAGCATCACCTATGGTTTCGGCTGTTTGAACACCGGGCTGCGGTTCCGGCTGGCCAAAGCGGGCCTGCTCCGCTCGCCGCTGTTCCCGGCCCGGGCCGCAAAAAAAGCTGAAAAGCTGAAAAGCTGAAAAGCTAAAAGGGAAAGCCAAGCAAAGGCTGAAGGCTAAAGGCTAAATTATAAAGTATAAATTATAAAAGCGGAGGGCTGAGGGGCAAATGCTAAAGGCTTCGTCGTTCCACATTTTCCCGAACACCATGCACATCGTCCACATTCTCAGTAGAACGTCGCGCAACGCCGGCGGCCTGTTCGAGACCGTTTCCGGCCTCGCCCATGCCTTGAAGCATTACACGCATAACGGCATCCAAACCAGCGCCATCGGCGTGTTTGATGACAAGTTCATCCCCGACCGGCACCAGTGGAAATGCCCGATCAATGTAATGCCGCCGGTGGCCTGGCTGCCGGAGAAACTGCTCTATGCGCCCGGGATGTATCCCTTTTTGCTCGCCGAGGAGGCGTCCGTGGTGTTCTGCCACGGGTTGTGGACCCATCACAACCTGGTGACGCTCCAGTGGGCGCGCAAGACCGGCCGGCCCTTCGTCATGGTCCCCCACGGGATGCTGGACATTGTGGATCTGAACAAATCCCGCCTGCAAAAATGGGTGGCCAGCAAATTGTACATGGATCAGTTGTTTCAAAAGGCGGCCTGCGTGCGCGCCATTTCCCAGTCCGAGGCCGAGTCCATCCGGGCGTACGGGGTGCGCGTTCCGATCTGCCTGATTCCCAACGGGGTGGATTTGCCGCCGGCCGGGGAGGTCGCCCCCCCGGCGTGGCGCCAGGCGCTCCCGGCCGGGGCGAAGGTGCTGTTCTATATCGGCCGCATCCATCCCAAGAAAGGTCTGCCCGCGCTGATTGAAGCGTGGGGGCGGGTGACGCCCGCCGATCCTTGCGCCGCAGGCTGGCACCTGGTCATCGCCGGCTGGGACCAGGCGGGCCACGAAGCCGAATTAAAAGCTCAGGTGGAAAAACTGTCCCTCGGGCGGACGGTTCACTTTGTCGGTCCGCTGTTCAACGGCGACAAGGACGCGGCCTTTCGGCATGTGGACGCGTTCGTCCTGCCGTCCAAAAGCGAGGGGTTGCCCACGGTGGTGCTGGAGGCCTGGAGCTATGAAGTGCCCGTGCTGATGACCCCGCAATGCAACCTGCCGGAAGGCTTCGCCGCCGGGGCGGCGGTGCGGATGGAAACGAATGCCGACTCGATTGCCGGGAGCCTGCGCCAGTTTTTCCGGCTGGAGGAGGCGGAACGGAAAAAGATGGCGGCCAACGGCCGGGCGCTCGTGGCCAACAAGTTCGCCTGGTCCGCCATTGCGGCGGAGACCATGGCGCTCTGCAAGTGGATTCTGGGGACCGGACCGAAGCCGGACTGTGTGGACATAGTGTAACAAAAGAGGCTGTGGGCTTCCGCCGCCATCCCACAGAGCGGGACTATGGCGTGACAAGCTGGGCTGTGGGCTGTAGGCAAATGCTAAAGGCTAAAGGCTAAAAAAAGCGGAAAGTAGCAGCCGAGGTGACGAGGCTCTAAATTCTCGTCTTTCCATCGGCGTCATCCGTAATCCATGGTTAAGAACCCTTCTTTTCCATGTATTCTTTGCGTTCTCTACGGTTAAATGAGCCTTTTTCTTTCCGTGGTCCCGCTCTGCGGGACGCTTTTTCCGCGCGTTTTGCGGTTGTGCGGGGATCAAAAACCAAAATCCCCGGGGGTCAGGCCGGATTGACGGATGATGGCGCGTGTCGTGCCGATGGGAAGTTCTTTTTTGGGATGCGGAACGATGGCCGTGCGGCCGTTGGCATGACGGTATTTGGTGTGGCTGCCCTTCTGCGAGGTGAACACAAATCCGTGTGCCTGTAGCACCCGGATGACTTCAGTCGAGCCAAGCCGTTTAGGCATTGACCAGTTCCTCACCCACGTTGAGATCGGCCACAGTGGTGAACGTGGAGTTCGGCTCGTTCTCGAAATAAAGTTCGACGGCTTCCTTGAGGTTGGCCACCGCTTCCGCACGGGTGGCGCCAAAACTGGATACATCCACGTTCAGGCATTGTGCCACCACGAATTCGTCCTCGCGATAAACCACGTAAGCCATCTGCTTCATGCGTTCAATTTAGCAGATGCGCCGCAAACGTCAACCGACGCGCGCAACGACGGGTTCAATCCGCGACATTTTTGCCCACGAATTGCACGGATAACACGAATCACCACCATCGCGGGGGAACGGCGCGCCCTACCTCACGAATGACAGGAATGGCTAACAAAAAAGGGCTGTGGGCTGGATGGCTGAATGATTGAACGTACCACCATCGTGCGCAATGACCGGTTCAGCCCGCGACCGGAATTGGATCGCGGGCGGCCCGCCGTCGTCGAGGCGTTGTGGTATGTGGCCAAGTGTTTGTTCCTTTTGTCACCGTGGCCATGGCCGTCGCGGTTCAAATGCGCCCTGCTGAGGCTGTTTGGCGCGCGCGTCGGCCGGGGCGTCATCATCAAACCCCGGGTCAACATTCATTTTCCCTGGAAACTCACCATCGGGGATCATACCTGGATTGGCGAAGAAGTGTTTATTTTGAACCTGGAACCGGTGGCCATCGGCAGCCACTGCTGCATTTCCCAGCGCGTTTTTCTCTGCACCGGCAATCACGACTATCGGGTTCCGGAAATGTCCTTCCGGAACCGTCCGATCACCATCGAAGACGGGGCCTGGGTGGGGGCGCAGGCCTTTGTGGCGCCGGAGGTGACCATTGGCGGTGAAGCGGTGATTGCCGCCGGAAGCGTGGTGACCCGCAGCCAGCCCGCCCGGATGGTCTGCGCCGGCAACCCCTGTGTGCCCGTCAAAAACAGATGGAAATAACGGAAGCGAAGGCTGTAGGCTGTGGGCTGTGGGCTGTGGGCTCTGGGATTTTAAGGGTAGGGACAGCGCGCTGCGCTGTCTCCGTCGCCGAGGGAAGCGTCAGGCGACGGAACCACACCACTGCCGACGGACGGCTCACCACTTCCAAGCCGCCCGCTGGGACGCGGGCGGGGACGGCGCAGCGCGCCGTCCCTACCTCCCAATAACCGTAGCAGCCGACTTGGGGGGCGGGTTGCCCAAAGACAAAAACGGAAAGAACAGCACACATTCCATCTGTCGGGCATACGACAAACCCAGCAACTGCATTGATTCCAACGTTGCTGTGCCCGAGGACGGGCACACTCCGGGGGTTGGGCAACACACCCGTGAGGAGGCTCTGGCTGAAATCGGTGGGGCTGGACGTCATGCCACGTTGAACCCGAAAATTTTAGAGCCTCGTCACCTCGTCTGCCACCCCAAAGCCTAAAGCCCAGAGCCCAGAGCCTAAATTGAGCCTTTAGCCTTTAGCCTTTCCAACCATGCCCCCCTCCCCGGTCACTGAAAAGGATTACCGCCGCATCCTGGGCATCCGCTTTTTTGTGGGCGATGCGCCGGAAGCGGTGGGGATTGGCGTGCGCGGCGGGTTGGTGGTGGTGCCGGCCGCGCCGGCCATGCTGGAACTGGGGCGGGACGCGGACTATCGTCAAGCCCTGCTGGAGGCCGACCTGGCCATTACGGACAGCAGCTTCATGGTGATCCTGTGGAACTTCATGACGTGGGATCGCATTCAGCGGGTTTCGGGTTTGGAATACCTTAAGTTGCTCCTGAAACGGCCGGAGTTTTACGAACCGGGTGCGGCCCTGTGGATAATGCCTTCCGAGGCCTCTTTGGGACGAAACCTGGTCTGGCTCCAGACGCAAGGTTGTTCCATCCGGCGGGAGGATTGTTATGTGGCCCCGAAGTATGCCAGCCGAGTCGCGGATGATGCCTTGGCGGCTCTGGTCAACCAGCGCCGCCCCCGCCACATCATCATCGGACTCGGCGGCGGCGTGCAGGAGAAACTGGGCCTGTATTTGAAATACCACTGCGCGGGCCGGCCGGCGATTCATTGCATCGGGGCCGCCATCGGGTTTTTGAGCGGGGATCAGGTGCGGATTCCCAATTGGGCCGATCAATGGATGTTGGGCTGGCTGTTTCGGTGCGCGGCCAATCCCGGACGCTTTGTGCCCCGCTATTTCAAGGCGCTGCAACTGCTGCTGATTCTCTGGAAATATCACAACCGTTTGCCGGATTTACGGGTGGACTTACGGGTTGAAACCTGAGTCCCAATAGATAATCTTTCCGCCCGTCATGCCTGATCCTTCCCAATGCCCTGCGCCGGCGGCAACCGCATTGCCGGCAGATGCGGCCATCGGCTCCCCCCGGTTTTCCTGGGCCAGGCTGGGGGACGGGCAAACCCTGGTTTTGCTGGCGCTGGGCGTCTGCTGGCTGCTGTTTTTCAACGAGCTGCGGGATGAATGGCAGGTTAATCCGCAATATGGCTACGGCTATGTCGTGCCGCTGTTGGGCGCGGCCTTGCTGTGGCGTCGCTGGCCGGACCGCCCCCTGGCCTCGCCGGGCGTCTCCACCGGGTGGTTATTTGTTATGGTCGTCGGCCTGCTCCTGCTGCAACTGCCGTTGACCCTTATTCTGGAGGCCAACCCCGAGTGGCGCATGATGTATTGGGTCAATGGCTTCCAAGTGGTGGGCCTGACCGGTTGCCTGTTGTACCGCTGGGGCGGCCGCCCCTGGGTCCGCCATTTCGGTCCGGCCGTGGCGTTCATGCTCATCGCCGTGCCGTGGCCGATGGAGTGGGAACAGGGGATCATCCAGGGACTCATGCGGTTTGTGGCCGGCCTGACGGTGGAAGTGGCCGGGGTGTTGAACATCGCGGCCCTCCAGCATGGCAACCTGATCGAAGTCGGGGCGGGTACCGTGGGCATTGACGAGGCCTGCAGCGGCATCCGTTCCCTGCAATCCGCGTTGATGCTGTCGTTGTTTCTGGGGGAGATGCACCGCTTCTCCGGGGTTCGGCGGGCGGTCCTGATCGGTGCTTCCCTGGTGTTTGTGCTGGCGGCCAATCTCACCCGCACGTCCTTCCTTGTCTGGGCGGCGGCCAACCGCGGGCTGCATCAAATGGAGGCCTGGCATGATGCCGCCGGCACGGTGATCATGATCATTGTATTGCCCAGTCTGATGGGCCTGGCCTGGCTCATCAGACCCAAGGGGTCCCCGGCTGAATTACTCGCGGAGGCCCCGGCCGTTCCCTTTTTACCCACCCCCCGCTGGGTGGGGCTGTGGTTGATCGGATGGTTGCTGGCGGTTCAAGTGGTCACGGAAGGATGGTACCGTTCCCACGAAAGGGAACTGGTCCCCAACCCGCGCTGGACCGTCGCCTGGCCGGTGGGGAATCCGCAGTTCGCCAAAACCACGATTCCAGAGGTTTCCCTCGCCATCCTGCGCTGCTCCGACAGCGAAGCGGGCGCCTGGCCGGATGACACCGGCGATCAATGGAGCGGTTTTCTGCTCCGGTGGAATCCCGGCAAGAACTCCGAGCAGCTTGCCAAAGGCCACCGGCCGGACATCTGTTTTCCCGCCGCCGGCGCGAAGTTGGTCGAAGATTTTGGCCGGGTGACGCTGGTGGCCAACGGCATCACGCTGACTTTCAGTCACCAAAGTTTTGAAACGGGCACGAAATTGATCCAGGTCTTTCATTGTCTGTGGGCGGATCGCATCGCCCCACACGAGGACCCGCTGGCGGATGACGGCTCGCAGGCCAGCCGCCTCCGGGCGGTGCTCGCGGGCAAGCGCAATCTGGGGCAGAAAGTCCTGGAACTCGTGGTGCAAGGCCCGGATTCAAGTGAGGCCGCGGTGGCCGCGCTGAAAGAGCAACTGGCCGGCCTGATCCGGCCGCAATGACTCCTTATTTAACCGAAGAGAACGTAGATTTTAAGGGAAAAAGCTGAAAAGTTAAAAAGCTAAAATGCTGAAATAAAAGACGGGGGGTAACCAGCGAGGCACGGAGGAAAAACGGTTTATTTAACCGCAGAGAACGCAGAGAACACATAGAAAAGAGGGGGATTTTAACAGAAGCTAACGAAGGGAACGAATGGGGCAAAAGACGGGGGTTTTAACGACGGATTACGGGTGACACGGATATTGGGGAAGAAGCTGAAAACTGAAATCAGGCTCCTTTTTTATGTTACAAAATGCGGAGTTTTGGCTGTTTGCAGCGAGCTCTGCACTTAAAGTGTTTTAATTGCAGTGGTTGCAAAGGTTTTCGGATGTCCAAATAATGCCGAAGGTTGTCTGGATTCAGATGGATAAAAGACCTTCATGCTGTCAAAGTGAGTCCAGTTCAAGATAAATTAACAATTTAACCATCCGAAAGGGAAACGAAACATGAAAATACTGAAGTTTCAGTTGGCGATAGCGGCCGCCATGGGCCTGGCGCTCCAGTCACAGGCGGCATTGTACGACATCACGTTTTCCGGCGGCGGAAGTGCCGCCGAGGGGACGATTGACGTGGTCGGCGGCGTTGCCACCAGTGGTACTCTTGATGTGACGGCTGGGGCGGCGCAAGGCACTTACGCCTTGTACACGTGGGCCGGGGGCGGGTCATCCAGTGTCCGGGTTACCGGCGGTACGGACTTGATCGTTGACAACTTGGTAACCATCGGGGCAAATCCTTTTCTCGACACTGACGGCTTGGCATTCGTTACAGTTGGCGACACTGAGGGAATTGACTTTTCGCTTGGTTCTGGCACCACCTATAATCTCGCTGGATTTGGGGCAGACGGATATAATCAGCCAAATGCATTTGGCACCGCCACCCTCGTCGCCATTCCTGAGCCGGTGTCAACGACCGAGTTTGCCGGCCTTTCAGCGCTGGGCGTATTACTGCTCGTCGGGGGCAGGATATCCCCCAAGACGGTTTGAAAGAGGGGTGTAACTCCAAATTCAGCCAGCGCCTCATTCCTCCTTCGTCCTGCGGAGCGGGACTACGGCGCGACAAGAACGTCGGCTGCTACTTCCTGATTTTTATCTGAGTTTCCCGCTTTGTGGGACGGTTAAATCGCCCGGTTTTGGACAGAATGACAGAATGCTCAGAATGCAATTTTGTCCATTCTGTTAATTCTGTCTAAAAATCAGGTTCGTCTTCCCATCCGCGCCACCCGTAATCCGCGGTTCCGCTCTGCGGGATCCCCTGTTTTGATTTCAGCTTTTCAGCTTCTTCCCCGATCCATGCGCCAACTGATCACCCGGCGGCGGGGTGGCCTGGCCGCGGGCGTCCTTTGTCTGGGCACCACCGCGGGCGCGCAGGAGGCCCTGACCGGCGCTTTGTCCTTCGACGCCGAGGAAGCGCAGGCCCAAGCGCTGAAGGCGCAGGCGACCAACGCTCCGGCGGTCGTCTTCCCGGACGCCTGGCACCTAGGACCGGTGCAATACAATTTGGGTGTTTATGCCGGGGTGGAACTTGACGACAATGTCAACGAGACCCAGAGCTCGCCACAGTCGGACACGGTGCTCTCCGGCGGACTGAATCTGGGATTTATCTGGCCGGCCACCGAGCAATCAGAGGTGGATTTGTCGTCGTCGGTGGGCTATGCCAAATATCTGAGATATTCCGCGCATGACCAGCTTCAAATCGCGCCGGGTTCGGTGCTCTCGTGGAAAATCGGCTTTGAAGACGGCAGCTTGACGTTTTTTGATCAATTCAGCGATTCGCAATCCGTGATCACCGTGGCCTCGGTCAGCGGGGTGAGCGGTCTGCCCCGGATTGATAATACGGCCGGTGTGCGCGCCGAATGGGATCCGGGGCGCTGGCTGTTTCAGCTTGGCGCCAGTTACGACTATTTCTTTTCCGATGCCGCGATTGATGACTATCTGAACCGGGGCACGGAGAATTTCTATGTCCGGGGCGGACACCGCCTGGTCGAGGACACGCAAGCGGGATTGGAGGCCAGCGTGAGCCTCACCCGGTACGACCTGCCGCTCCAGAGCAACAACACCAGCTACAGTCTGGGACCCTATTTTCAATGGCAGGTCACCCATTTCCTTCAGACCAGCGTCCGGGGCGGCTACACCATTTACGCGTTCGACGCCAACCCCAACGGGCAATCGGCCTATAATCTGGATTCCTACTATGCCAACCTGACCGTGACCCACCAACTGACCGAATTTGTCTCCCAAAACCTGGCGGTGGAGCGGGACATCAGTTTGGGGCTTGCGCAGGGAAACAATTATACGGAACAATGGTTCGCCAAGTATTCCCTCGACTGGACGGCCACCCCCCATCTGGGGCTGAATCTGAATCTGAGCTGGACCGCCGGCAATGAACCGCTGACGGGATATACCGCGGAGATAATTTCAGGCATTCCGGTGCCGGTGTATTTCCCCTACACCATCAACGAGAACTACCGCCAGACCGGGATCACTCCCGGCATCACGTATCAGTTCACCCAAAAGCTGGGCGGGACCCTGTCGTACTCGCATTGGGAACGGACGTCGAATCTGGCGGGGACGGGCTACCAGAACAACATCCTGAGCCTCCAGCTAAATTATTCGTTTTAAATGTAGGTGAATGGAATAAAATTATGAATGCCATGACCATCCAATCCCAGGACAGAAACAAAACGCCAGGAAATCAGCCGCTCCCCGCCCCAGCCCCAGAGCCCAAAGCCCAAGGCCCAAAGCCTGTCGGTGGCGCCAGCCACCGACCCTGGACCTTCCTTGCGCTATTGGCGGGCGGCTGCGCGTTGCTGAACGGCTGTCAACTCACTTCTTCGGAAGACCGGCCCAGTTATCCCGTGGCGGCGGACCATGGCGCCACTTCACCGGGCGGCCCCGGCATGGCGGCTTATGCCACCAATAATCTGGTGGAAGGCGATGTGGTCAGCATCACCTTCCAGTATTCCACCAACTACAACGCGGTTCAGAAAATCAGCCTGGACGGCACCTTGAACCTCCAGGGTGTGGGGCAGGTGAAAGCGGCGGCCAAATCGCCGCTGCAATTGCAAAGTGAACTGACCGAGCTGTACAAAAGCCAGGTGAAAGATGATCCCATCACCATAAAAGTCATCGGGGCCGAATCCGCCGTCTATGTTTCCGGCGCCGTGACCCGCCCGGGCAAGATTCCGCTGGAACGGCCCATGACCGTGCTGGAAGCCGTCATGGAAGCGGGGGGATACGATCCCTATCGAGCCGATCTGTCGAACGTGCTCGTGCTGCGGGTGGAGAACGGAAAGCAGAAAAGTTACCCGGTGAATTTGAAGCGGGTGCTTCGCGGGCATGACGACACCCCGTTTTATCTCAAGCCGTTCGACGTGATCCAAGTCACCACCAAAACCTTCAATTTCTGATCCCGAGGTAATAATTGCAATCAACTCAAATAAATAAAGTCCTATGAACAGTTTGATCAAGAAATTTGTGATTTTTGCGGCGGTAATGGCGCTGGTGGCCGCCGCCGCCTGGTTCGGGCGCAAGGCGTTTAAGCGATCGGAGGAACACCGGTTCATCGCCCAGGCCAATCAATATATTGCCAAGAAGGATTGGCGGAACGCCCAGCTTTGTTTGCAACGGGTGCTCCAGATCAATCCGATCAGCATGGCGGCCGGCCGGTTGGAGGCGGAGATGTTCGAGGTCAACGGCTCGGCCGGCGCGCTGACCTGGCGGATCCGGAACGCGAAGCTGGAACCCAACAATGTCACCAACCGGTTCCTCTGGGCCCAAACGGCGATCCGGCTGGAGAACTTGAAATCGGCGGCGGAGGCCCTGTCGGCGGTGGACGACAAATACAAATCCACGGCGGAGTATCACAAACTGTCCGGGGCGCTGGCCTGGAACCAGGGCCGGGCGGTGGAGGCGGAAAAGCAGTACGTGGAGGCGTTGCGCCTGGAGCCCGGGAATCAGGCGAACCTGCTCAATCTGGAAACCATCCGGCTGGCCTCCACCAACCCGGCGGTGGCCGCGGCGGCGGCCCAGTCCATCGAGAATGGCATCACCAATGCGGCGTTGCGGCCGGTGGCCCTGCGCCATCTGTTAACCGCGGCCATCGCCCGCAAAGAGATGATCGGGGCGGTGGGTTATGCCAAGGAAATAGCCGGCGATCCGGCGGCCACTTTTGCGGAAAAGATTGAATATCTTCAGATTTTGCGCGAGGCCAAAAGCAGCAATTACACCCCGCAACTGGCCGCGCTGAAAGCGGCGGCGCTGCATTCGGCGCCGGACGCCTTTGCGCTGGGCCAATGGCTGGCCAAGGCGGAGACGCCCGACACCGCCTTGCGCTGGCTTCAGACTTTGCCGCCGGAAATTCAAACCAACCTGCCGGTGCCGCTGGTGATCACCGACTGCCAGATCGCCCTCAAGGATTGGAAAGGGCTCCTCACCTTTGTGGACAAACAAGATTGGGGGGAAATCGAATTTTACCGGCTGGCCGTCACCGCCTTCGGCCACCGTTCGCTGGGCCAGAATGCCCCCTCGGAAAGCGACTGGCGCAAAGCGCTTCACCTGGCGTCGCACCGGGAGGTCCGTCTGACGCGGCTCGCCGAAGTGGCCGCCGCCTGGGGCTGGGTTCCCGAGAAAGTCGAACTATTGCGCCAGCTCACCGATGAATTCCCGGGCAGCCAATGGGCGGTCGCCCAATTGATGGCCCAGCTTTACGCCGACGGGAACACCAGCGGTCTGCAGAGTCTGCTCGCCAAAATTCACGCCGCCGATCCCGCCGACGTCCACATCGAAAATAATCTGGCCTGCGTGCTGCTTCTCCGCAAAACCGAGTTGGATCAGGCGGATTCCCTGGCGAAGGCGGCTTACGACACCGCCACCAACAATCCCTTCTATATTTCCACCTACGCCTATTCCCTGTCCGTGCAGAAAAAAACGGAGGAAGCGCTCAAAGTGCTGGCCGGCCTGAATGCCGAGGAACTCAAGGTTCCCGCCATCGCCGCCTATTACGGGGCCATCCAGGCGCAGGCCGGCCACAAAGACATCGCCCGCCCCTGCCTCGCCCTCGCCGAAACCGCGAAACTGCTGCCCGAAGAGAAAGAAATGGTCCGCTTGGCCAAGGCCCGCCTCTGACCCGTCGCCGCCCATTTAACACTTCTCAAATCCTGAAATCTCAAATTTCCCGCCCTTGGACTTTGGACCTTGGACTTTGGACTCCTTCCCCGCCCAAAGCCTGTCTACGGGTAGGGTCCCACGAGTGCGGGATGCGCGCCGTCACTTTTCCCCTCATCTGCGGTTAAGAATCCACTGTTTCAATTTCAGCTTTTCAGCATGTCAGTTTTTCAGTTTTTCCCCCAAAAATCCGTGTCCTTCGTAATCCGTGGTCAAAATTCCTCCCGCTCTTTTAGCCTTTCTTGTCGCGCCGTAGTCCCGACCTGCGGGACGCAGGCGGAAACCTTTGCCTTTCCCCTCACCTCCCCGCCAGGGCAAAGACTTTCTGGCGCGCATCCCGCCGGCCTTGCACCACGGTCATCGGGATTTCCACCATCGTCTGCCGACCCAGAAACTCCAGCAGGATGGCAATCCGCATCCGGCCGGGATAAACCCGGCTGACCAGCCCGGTGAGGTTCTGGAACGGGCCGGAGCTCACCTGCACCTCGTCCCCGGGGACAATCGGACTCTCCACCAGCTTAACGTCGGTTTCCCCCACGGCCTCCCGGAGCTGGACAATGGTCTGACCGGCAATGATGGGCCAGTAATCGCCAAAGTGAATGACCCGGCTGACGCCTTGCGCATAAAAAACCGCCCGAAGCGATTGCTGGAAAACAAAGCGGGCGAACAAATAGCCCGGAAAAAGCGGTTCGGTCACCAAAACGGGCTTTTGCCGCCGGGTGCGACGGAATTGCAGCATCGGTAGGTAGGCCTCCACCCCGGGCAGTTGCCGCAACGCCTGCGCGGCCATGGACACTTTCTTTGGCTGCGCCTGCACACAAAACCACTCCGCCCCGGTCAGGAGCGGATTTCCGGCAAAACCCACTGGCAGGGTGCGCCCAAGCACGTCAATTGAACTCATATCACCGTTGGTTGTTAATCTAGCCCACCAGTGCGCTTTTGCCAAGCATCGTCAGGCGGGAGGGCCGCCGCCCCCAGGTTGTCTGCTGACAAAATTTGGGTGGGGACGGCTCGTCCCCACAACCGGCCACCGCCTCGTCCCCCCGGCCCTTCGGGTTTGCCGTCCAGCGATCTCCCCCCTATGACTGGCTTGCAGGCTGGGCCCCACCCGGCGCAGCGTTTGCTCACGT
>Ga0302320_10013006_pt1 | contig 17425 bp, 15 predicted proteins | sample Bog_T0_3_FD_202130 | JGI IMG/M metagenome (GOLD analysis project Ga0302320, IMG submission 202130) | Peat permafrost microbial communities from Stordalen Mire near Abisko, Sweden - Bog_T0_3 | ecosystem: Environmental > Terrestrial > Soil > Wetlands > Peat | place: Sweden: Abisko, Stordalen Mire...
ATCTATGGCATGGGGATTTGTCTTGCCCGATATCATCCTCTGGGCCTGATCCTCAGGTTAATGGGGCTGGCGCTTCTGGCGTACGTCGCGTTCAAACGACGCTCCATCACAACCTGGATGTTCTTCGCGATCCTGGCAGGGACCGAGCTTGGTGCAGACGCTCCCAAGGTTGCAGTTCACCTACATGTCCTGGCGGAAATTTTCCTGCGGCTGGTGCGGGTGATTGTCGCCCCATTGGTCCTGGGCACGCTGGCCACAGGAATCGCAAGCCACGGGCACCTGCGCAGCCTTGGCCGCATCGCATGGAAGACGCTTCTCTACTTCGAGATTGTAACCACATTCGCGCTGGTGCTGGGTGCAATCGCGATCCACATTTCGCGCGCGGGCGAAGGCATCACTTTGCCCGCAACAATCTCCGCGAACGACAGCGTGGCCACCATGGTCACGCATCCGGGAGTCGAGAGCTTCCTTCTCAATATGTTTCCCGAAAACGTCGCTTTGGCCGTCTCCCAGAACCAGATCCTACAGGTTGCGATCTTTGCAATACTCTTCGGCATCTCCCTGGCGCTTCTGCCCGAGCAGAAGAGGGCCCCAATGCTGGCGCTGCTCACCTCGCTGACCGATACGATGTTTCAGTTCACCAAGCTGATTATGTACTTCGCACCAATTGCGGCGGGTGCTGCCATGAGCTATACCGTCGGCAGCATGGGACTCAGCACGTTGTTGTCGCTCGGCAAATTAGTGGCTACGTTTTACGGAGCCGCAATTGCGTTCGTGCTGCTTGTTCTTCTGCCCATCGTCCTGCTAAATCGTATTCCGCTACGCAGATTCATCGATGCAGTAAGCGAGCCGGCCGCAATCGCCTTCGCCACCAGCACCTCTGAAGCCGCGCTGCCGCTGGCTATGGAACGCATGGAAGAGTTCGGCGTACCGCGATGGATCGTCTCGTTTGTGATTCCGTCCGGCTACAGCTTCAATATGGATGGGTCGAGCATTTACCTATCCATCGCAGCGATCTTTGCGGCACAAGCATCTGGCATTCATCTGTCGCTGGGCGGCGAGGCGGTGATGGTCGTGACCTTGATGGTGACCAGCAAAGGCATTGCCGGTGTGCCGCGGGCTGTGCTGGCGATTCTGCTGGCGACCGCCGCCTCGTTTCACCTCTCCACCGCCGCGGTGATGATGATTCTGGGCGTCGATGCACTCATCGACATGGGAAGGACCGGCCTGAATGTCATTGGCAACTGCCTGGCATCGGCAGTGATCGACCGATGGGAGAATGGTGTCGCCCGTCCAACTTCGCCTGGGGATCTCGTCAGGCCTTAGCTTCGGACGCAAAACGCAGCGAATTGTCCATGCTGCGATAGAGCGCTTCGACCGCATCCAGCAACGCAAAGACTTCCTCCTCAGATTGGTTCAAAGCTTCCGTGTTTTTTCCCTGAGCAGCCACGATCACCGGCTCAAAACTCGTCCCGATCAGCCCAGCTTGAATGAAGTGTTTGCGGAAGGTTTCAAAGACTGCAGCGTCGGTCGGCGCCTCAATGCCGCGCGTGATCAGCAGAGCCCGCGCACCGCGCAGTGTAATGGCGTACAGCGCATCTTCGTCCTGCGAGTCGCCGGAGCGAATCTCTTCGCGCAGATGGCGGGCACTCTTCAGGTCGACCTCGATCAGATCGAACAGGCCGGCCGAGCACTCGCCCAGCCCCTTCCCAACCAGCGAAAACGTGTCCTTCGCGCCCCAGTCGTAGTAGTAGGTCTTGTCCACGCTGAACTCAGGAATCGCACGGAAGCGATCGGCAATGGTGCGAATGTCCTGAGTTCCCTCGCCATCGACATAGGCCGCGAACGATGCGTAGCTGTCCTTCTTGGTCACCCAGGTTTTCAGGACCTCGTGCACAAACTCAGGCAGATCGCGCGCACTCACCCGGTCGATCTGGCGCGCCAGCCGCGCTTTCCCTTCGCCGATCTCAGCGCCGGCTACCACCATGTACGCCGGGAACATCTGCTGCTCTTTGCGTCCCACGTTGCCAAAGAACCCAAGGTCGGCGAGCATGTGTTGTCCGCAGGTGTTCGGGCAGCCCGATAGATTCAGGCGAAACTCTGGAATCTGGTTGAGGTCCAGGTCGGAGTTGCTCAGCCTTTCCGCGGTCGCAGCCAGTGCTCCCTTCGAGAGGCAGATGCCCAACTTGCAGGTGTCCGCGCCGGTGCAGGAGATGGAATTTCCCAGCAGCCGCGGACCCGACGCAAGCTCCGTAATTTCTCGTACCAGATGGAAGACATTGGGCAGGTAGCTCGCCGGGATATTGCGCAGGCGGAGATTCTGGCCAAACGCAGCACGTATTACATAGTCGCCAAACGGCTCAAGGAAGTTCGCCAACAAAATCGCATCTTCGTTCTTCAGATTGCCGAGAAAGATCGGCACCAGCACTGAGACTAGCCCCGGTTGCCTCTGCGGCTCGACATATCGGGCTCGCCACCGTTCAAACTCGGGCGTCTCATCTACCTCAGGCGAAAAGGCAGGAATCGTGCAGGTCTGGGGCACCTCTTCGATCTGCAACGCAGGAAGATTCTCCGAACGCACCTGCTCCAATTGCTCCTCGTACAACTCGCGGAACCGGCCTTCTCCAAGTGAATTCCAGAGGAAGCGCAGCCGGGCCGCATGGCGGTTCTTGCGGTTGCCATGCTTATCAAAGAGCCGTTTGGCCGCCGTCGTCACGACATAAACATCCGCCGTTTGGATGAAGTCACGCAGCAGATGCCCCACCTCCGGCTTGGTGCCCAAGCCACCGGCCGCATACACTCGGAACCCCTTCTCGCCATCGCGAAGCTGCGCGACGAATCCCAGGTCATTGAATTCCGCATAAGAGCTATCCGCAGGCGAATTAGAGAAAGCAATCTTAAACTTCCTTGGCAGCATCCAGGAGTCAGCCTCGGCTATCAGCCTGCTCGTCAGCGCAAACGCATAGGGGCTCGGATCGAATACCTCGTCCAGCCCAACCCCCGCATCCGGCGAGACCAACACGTTGCGGACGGTGTTGCCGCCTCCCCCGCGTGCAGCCAGGCCCACCTGCAACAGCTCGCGCATCACCGGCAAAACGTTCTCCAGCGCAATGTCGTGGATCTGGAACTCCTGCCGCGTGGTCACGTGAATTGCAGGGTTTCCGTAGCGCGCGGAGACCTCGGCAATCGTTCGCAACTGGCGCGGAGTCAGCGCTCCACCGGTCGTCCGTATCCGCACCATATAGGTGCCGTCGGTGCGCTGCTCGTAGCAGCCGAAGGGAACGCGGCGCACCTTCAGCGTGGCGGCGTCAATCTTGCCGCTGCGATAGCGCTCGATGTAGAAATCGAGCTCTTCCAACTCCGACGCGAGGTTTTCCGGAACCTTGTAGAACATGGTCTCTCCAATCCGCAATTCGAGTGGGGCCCGAAGACACGGATGGCGATTCCGACCGCATGCCCGGTAGTCGGACGCCATCGAAACGTACTAAGAGACTATTTGGAGTTACTCTCTCGCCGGTGTGATGACGGTCACAGAGAGAATCCCATTTGAAAATCATCCGGTCCAATTGGACGATCCGAGAGCGGGTGTCAATCGGCAAGAACCGACCATAGCGCTTGTCCGAGCTCGGTCAACCCCAGCGGACTTTGGAAATACTCCAGCCACATGTGCCTGAAAGACACCAGATTCGCGAATGAAAAGACCGGGGCCAGTCGCGATTGATGTAGTCGATTTTGTGACGGTCAAAGCACCAAAGAGCTACAAAGTTCAACATGCGTGGGCGAAGAAGCAGTAACTTATTCTATAGAAACCACTTATTTCCACTCAGCTTCAACAGATTTCCACAAGCTGTGTGACCTGCTTTGGGAGCAGAGGGTCGTCAGTTCGAATCTGACCGCCCCGACCAATGTTTTGAGTGCTTTACAAATTGGCAGACTGGACCATCCGCTTATTAGTGCAGATGCGCTAGCACTGAAAGGCACCGTCAATACTGGCCTTTCGCGTTGCCTCGGATGCGAACCCGTCTACAAAGTCGACTACATCAAGTTGGTTTGCGAAAACTCCATCTCCCACCAGTAGAGTTTTCCGTGGGCAGGTCAGAGGGCACCTCCCGAAGAGGAATCATGTGGAACGCAACCATAGACCGGAGGTTTCTCAGATTGACGGAGACTGCATGCGGCGTTCGCCGGCGCTAGGAGGCAGGCGTGCTTAATGAGCGCATTCGCGATTTTGCATAAATCCAGAGACATTCACATAGGTGCAGGGGGCCAATCCTAGCGCGGCAACAACTGCGGCCTAGCGTGCCACGTTGTCACTGTGAAGCGAGGTCGCCGAACCGATACGCCGCTGAGACTCCGCCATACATAAGGAAGTCACTTCCGGTCATAGGCGCGCCGGAGGGACACATCAGCAGAGCTCCAACAGTCCCCACCTCGTCCAGTGTGCCCGCTCGACCGGCCGCGAATATTCGAGCCTGCGCCAGATAATCGGGGTCGCGAACCCATTCCGCATCCTGGTCTCCCGGGTAGTTGTTGATGCCGCCGATGACCCCGACGTCCGCTAAAGGTGAATCCATCCAGCACGGATAAGCGACAGAGATCCCACCGCGACAACGATCCATAGAACTATTCCTTGCAGCAGCGGCCGAACGCCGACCTCTTGAAGCGTTCTCTTGGAAAGGTCCGTTCCGATAAGGAAGAGCGTTACCGTCAAGCCGATGACACCGAGATGCTTGAGACTTGGATAGAACATGTTGAATGCGTGGACGTAGGTATTGGCCACTGCCGCCAGACAAAAGAACAGGATGAACCAGGGCCACTGAATACGCGCCTTGCTCCTCGTGGCCATAGCGGTTCCGATCGACAGAGGCACAATCCATAGAGCGCGTGCGAGCTTGACGGTAGTGCCGACGGTAAGCGCCACGGCGCCAAACTTCGCTGCCGCGCCAACGACGGAACTTGTGTCGTGAATGGCGAGCGCCGCCCAGAGACCGAACTGCGTTTGGGTCAGATGCAGCGCCGTTCCAATCGCAGGGAACGCGAGCAAGGCGACCGAGTTGAGCAGGAATACGGTCCCGAGAGACACGGCAATCCCCTCTTCGCTGGCGTTGGTGATGGGGGCGATCGCGGCAATGGCGCTGCCGCCGCAGATCGCCGTACCAGCCGTAATGAGAAATGAGGTTCCTTGTTTTACAACCAGCAGTCTTCCCAGGCCCCAGCCCAACAGCATCGAGAAGCTGATGCTGCAGGCGGTGTAGACAAACCCGGAGCGGCCAGCGTGAAGAACCTGCTGCAGATCCATGCCGAACCCGAGGCCTACCACGGATGCTTGCAGAAGAAGCTTGGAGAGCTGTCTCGCCGCGAGATGAAATGGATGGATGAAGGAGAATCCGTAGATGATGCCGCCTATGAGGGCAATGGGAGGCGACACGAGACCGCTCGCCGCGAGGATCATTCCGATGAAGAACACGTTCTTGGACATGCATACAGTGTTTCCGCTGAAACTGCGCTCGTCCAAGCAGTAGTTCTCATGCCGCATTTGCGTAACTTATGGGGGATAGCTATGACCGCTTGGTTCTGACCGATGACCGTTGTGTGCCTGCGCGTGAGAACAGGAACCTGCGGAACTCCTGAGCCAGCCCCTGCGGTTCTGGACCGGCGGGGTATGCGAGCAGTAACTCCCGTTTGATGCTGAGCCCCTCCACCTCGACAATCTTGAAACTGGCGTCCAGTCGCAGATCCTTGGCAATCGCCCAACGCGAGACGAATCCAACTCCGAGTCCCGCCTCGACGGCGGACTTGATAGCTTCAGTTGAATCTAGTTCCATCACAATCCGCAATGAACTGCCTTTGACGCCGTGTCGCGCCAGCGCCATCTCAACCACCCGGCGCGTGCCGCTGCCGCGTTCGCGCATGAGCAACGGAGCGGTGGCGAGTTCAGTACACGGAATAGATTTGAGTTCGGCCCACTCGTGCGCGGCGGCTACGATCAAGAGCAGTTCATCTTCCAGAAACGGCTCTGCCTTTACGTCGCGGCTTCGTGCCGGCCCCTCGATCAGGGCCAGGTCGATCTTCAGTTCTTCCAAGGCCTCGACGATCTGTTCTGTATTGCCGCTGATCATGGTGGGGTGAACGCGCGGATGCTCTCGCGAAAACTCGCCCAGCAGACGGGGCAAGACATACTGGGCGATGGTCGAGGAGGCGCCAAGAGAGAGTTGTCCGGCGTGGTCTCCGCTCAGCGCAGCAATCTCGTGTTCAGCCTGAACGAAGAGGGCATTCGCCTGTCGAGAATATCCGAGGAGAATCTTGCCCGCCTCCGTCAACGCGATACGTACTCCGGTGCGATCGAAGAGTTGGACGCCAATATCTTCCTCCAGCGCCTTGACCTGTAGGCTGACCGCGGGCTGCGTCAGGTACAGTTCTTCCGCAGCCTTGCGAAAGCTAAGCTGTTCTGCAACCGCCCTGAAGACGACCAAGCGGAAGTTGTCGAGACTCGCCATGGAACGATTAGAACATCGCTGCATGGCACACAAGGCGAGTCGCCCCATCCCATCGGAGGGTGCCTGGACGATCTATCCGCTCAGGCATGTTGGACGGCCGTTTCGCTCGTTGTCAGTTCAATCAGGATCTCAGGTGGCGACAACAGCGTGTTGTGGATGAGACAGCGATGTACAGCGCGCATCATCCCTGCGTTCTGGTCTTCGGTGAGGGAGATTGGGCATACGACGTTGACTTTGAAGTTGCCGAGCCGGGGAGGCTGCATCAGCTTATCGGCGGTCACCGAGACTTCCACACCTGTATCCGCGAGATTGCGGGCCTTTAGATACTGCACGGCATAGAACGCGGCACAGGAGCCCAATGACGCGAGCATCAACTCCGGAGGCGTCATTCCGGTGTCATCGCCTTCATTTTCAATCGGTTGGTCGCAAAAGATCGTGTTGGACCGCGCCTGAATGGAGAACTTTACTCGTTCAAGATGTTTGATCGTTACCTGCATGGCAGACATTACCTCTCATAGAGATAAAGACACGTGAGAGGCAATTCGTTACACCAATGCGGACATTTTTTCTGTGGTTGGCAGATTCAGCAGGCGCAGGTACTCCTGGGTGAGGATGGACCGCAAGCGGGGTGCGATGGCAGAGTCGCACGGAATCTCCAGCGAGCGGCAACGGTCGATGGCAACTCGCAGGTTTCGGAGGAAGGCAACGCAAGCTGGACACGCCTCGATGTGTCCGCGCATCTCTTCGCAGGTAAGGGGTTCAACTCGACCATCTAAGTATTCCGAGAGATTCGAGAATAGTTCACGGCACTCGGCGGGGCGCTGTCCGCCCTTGGTCTGGTTACGCTTAGACTTCGTCTTGGAGCGCTCTCGGTCAGCCGGCTGATCTGGTGCGTCTTCCAGCATCCTGTTCATCTCTTTGCGTACAGAGAGGCGTGCCCGATGGAGCCGAACCCTGACGGTACCAGACTGTAAGTCAAGAATCTGTGCGACTTGTTCGGTTGTCAGCTCCTCCATGTCGTGGAGCACAAGAACCATGCGCAATTGGACGGGGATATGCAAGACAGCCTGATGCAATAGGTAGTGCCGCTCGGCGTAGAGTAGATTGCCTTCAGGACTCTCGGCAGCATCCTGCAACAACCGCCCCAGTTCGCCCTCGTCGGGCATCAATTCATCCAGCGACAGGATATGCCTCGGAGCAGAGGCTACTTTACGGCGCATCCGCCAGCAGCGGTTTCTGGTTACGGTATAGAGCCAGACCGCGAGAGCTTGGGCATCTTGAATCTTAGCCAGATGCGCCAGGGATCGGGAGAGAACCTCCTGCATGGTATCTTCCGCATCTTGCCTGTGGCCGCAGACCTTCATACTGAAGGAATAGACCGTATTCTGCAGCAAACCGATCGCCTCTTCAACGGCTTCAGGTGTATTGCGATGCAGGAGTTCGGTAGCCTGGATCAGTTCGGGTCGCATCGTTGGGGTTCTTAGGAGCAAGCCCAGTATATTCTCCCGCCAACGATGCCAGTGTCATCTGGGGATGCCTCGTTTTGCAGGATATTGGGCACTTGCGACGCCATAAGTGCAGGCTCCTGCCTACTGAATGCACCGTTGGTCAGTGCCGCTCGTTTGTTGACTTGCTTCGATCATGGACAGGCAGATCGGGCAGATCTTCTTGAGCCAATCGCGCATTGCGGGCCGTCCGCGCCCGGAATTCGCGTCGAGCCATCCGCGCACCAAGGCAACTGCGAGATCCAGGGCGGCTCCTGGACGGTTTCCCTCAAGCCGGAACATGTGGCGATAGACCTTATCCTTCAGCCGTTCGTCGTGGGTTCGGCGAGGATTGTTCGGCCGGGTCGAAGCATCTCGTACGGTCATCGCTTCACTTCTCCTTTAACGAGCCACGAATAAAGACCAACACGTGCAACGGCTATATTCTGGAACCCTTGTGAGCGGAGTGCGTCTGCGGCATTAGATGAATCGAGGCGATGGTCGAGGGGCGGTCCAGGTTCAGGCGGAGCATCAGTTCGCCAGTCGAGGATCGCGACTTGGCCGCCAGCCTTGAGAACGCGGGCGGCCTCTTTGAGGACGGCACTGCGGTCTTCGAATTCATGCCAGACATTTGCAGCGAAGAAGAGATCGCAACTGCATCGCGGGAGGTTTGTGTTGCTAGCTTCTGCGTGGATCAGTTCCACGTTTAGTATCGCGGCATCGTCCAGCTTATGTCTCAGAAGCGCGAGCATCTCGTTCTGGGAGTCGACCGCGTAGACCTTGCCCTGGAGTCCAACAGCGTCAGCCAATGGCAGCGAGAAGTAGCCAGTTCCCGCGCCTACGTCAGCTATTGTTTGACCGGAATGCACAGCAATTGCCCCGAGCACATCCACAGGTGGAAGCCATAGCCTTCGTGCGGGGAGGTCAAGCCTATATGCTTCGGAAGAGGGGAATCGCCTGTTATGCATCTCGCTCCTACTTCGTCGCGCCGCAGTTGGCGTCCTTCAAACCGATGCCGCGCAGGATCGCCATGGCTGGGCACCAGTTGGTGAATGCAGATTGCAACAGGTTGAGTCCGACGAATACCGTAAGCCACAGCCAGTTGGGAGAGAGAAAATGGGCAAGTGCAAGCGATAGGAGCACCATCACGCCTGCCATCAGGCGCACGCCGCGTTCGACTGTCATAGGGAATCTCCTTGATCGGTGTTGGGTTGAGGATCTGGTTCGGACTGGCGCCTTGAGTGGACCATAAAGTAGAGCACTGGAATGGTAGGCCACGAGAGGAAGGTTGAGGCAACTGCTCCGGCAATCAGCGATATTGCAAGGCCCTGAAAGATGGGGTCAGAGAGAATCACACACGCTCCGACGACAACGGCTGCGGCGGTGAGGAGCATGGGCCGGAAGCGGACCGCGCCGGCATCGATCACCGCTTCTGCCAGAGGCATTCCCTGGCGGCGGCGAAGCTCGATGAAGTCGACAAGGATGATTGAGTTACGCACGATGATTCCAGCGCCGGCGATAAAGCCGATCATCGAGGTGGCGGTGAAGAACGCGCCCAGAATCGCATGGGCTGGCAAGATGCCCACCAGCGTCAGCGGGATTGGCGCCATGATGATCAGCGGCACGATGAAGGACCGGAACCAGCCCACTACGAGGACGTAGATGAGAACCAGCACTGCGGCGAACGCAAGGCCCAGATCGCGGAAGACCTCGATGGTGATGTGCCACTCTCCGTCCCACTTCATCGAGTAATGGTCGGTAGAGTCGGGCATCACGGCGTTGTAGCGGGCGAGCGTGTATCCGCCGGGCAGAGTGAGGTGGTCGAGGTCCTTGTTCATCTTCAGGATGGCGTAGACAGGACTCTCTTCCGCGCCGGCTACGTCTCCCGTGACGTAAACGACGCGGCGCAGATTCTTGTGATAGATACTGGGTTCGATCGTCTTGTGTTCGACGATGACCAACTCCCGAAGGGAAACCATGCCGCCGTCTGCGCCGGGCAGGCGGATATTCTCCAGTCCTTGTTCGGAGGATCGATCGGCACGGTCCAGTTCGACGATTGTGGGCACAGGCTCTCGCGAGGCCTGATCGTGGATCAGGCCAACCTGCGTTCCCGAAATAGCAAGCGCGAGTGCCTGGGCGACATCGGAGACGGCGATGCCATGCTGTGCGGCCTTGACCTCATCTACGCGCATTACCATTCTCGGTTGAGGGTCTTCGACGTACCAGTCGGTGTCGACGACACCCGGAGTGTTCTGGAAAATCGACTTGATCTGCTGGGCGACGTGAGTCTGACCAGCCAGGTCAGGGCCGTAGACCTCCGCCACCAGCGTCTGCACGACGGGCGGCCCGGGCGGAACCTCGCTCACCTGGATGCGTGCGCCGTACTGATTGCCGATGGCATCCATCAATGGACGAAGCCGCTTTGCTATCGCATGGCTTTGCACGCTCCGCTGTTTTGCAGGCAGGAGGTTGACCTGGATATCGGCCTGGTTGGGCTGGCGGCGCATGTAGTAGTGGCGCACCAGTCCGTTGAAGTTATAGGGGCCCGACGTGCCGGTATACGTCTGGTAGTTCAAGACATCGGGCTGCCGTGCAAGCTCGTTACCGAGGGCCTCGACGACCCGCGCCGTCTGCTCTAGCGGCGTTCCATCGGGCATATTGATGATGACCTGCAACTCGCTCTTGTTGTCGAACGGCAGCATCTTTACGCGCACCAGTCCGGTGGGCACCAGTGCTACCGAGATCAGCAGCAGCACTGCGACCCCGATGAAGAAGAAGAGGCGGTTGCGCGGGGAGCGGATCAGCGGCGACATGATGCGGCGATAGAGCCTGGTCCGCCAGTTCTCGGTCTCGAATTCGAGCACCTTCTCACCGCCAAGGTGCTTTCCGAGAAGGCGTAGCGCGGCCCAGGGCGAAACTACGAAAGCAACCAGCAGCGAGAAGAGCATCGCTGCCGAGGCTCCCACGGGAATGGGACGCATGTAGGGCCCCATCAGGCCGCGGACGAAAGCCATTGGCAGGACTGCTGCGATAACGGCGAAGGTTGCAAGGACGGTGGGGTTGCCCACTTCGGCGACCGCCTCGACCGCGACCTCGCTCATCGGCCGGCCGTGGCTCTCCGGGAGCCGGAAGTGGCGCACCATATTCTCGACGACAACGATGGCGTCATCTACGAGGATGCCGATGCTGAAGATCAAGGCGAAGAGCGTGACGCGATTGATGGTGTAGCCGAGAAAATAGAACACCGACATGGTGAGCGCGAGCGTGACCGGAATTGCCAGCAGGACGACTCCCGACTCACGCCAGCCAAGGAAGAGTGCGACCAGCAGGGTCACGGAAAGCGTCGCTAGCAGCAGGTGCTCGAGCAGTTCGTCGGACTTGTCCTTGGCCGTCTCTCCGTAGTTGCGGGTAGTGGTGACTGTCACGTCGTTGGGTACAGTGACACCCTGCATGCGATGCAGGCTCGCGAGGACGGCATTCGAAATGTCCGTGGCATTGGTGCCCTTGCGTTTCGCCACCGTGATAGTCACGGCCGGGTATTGCCCCACTGCCGACGTACCTGCATTGCTGGAGTGTGCCGTGCCGAAGACGACGTAGTCCGCTGGGTCGGCAGCACCATCAACGATCTTGTCGGCAACGTCGCGCAGATACACGGGCTGCCCGCGAACTACACCTACAACGACGGCTTCGAGGTCTTCCTGGCGGCTGAAGATGTTGCCGACGTCGACTCGGATCTCCTGGTTATTCTCGGCGAAGTTGCCCGCCTGCAGGGTTGCGTTTGCGGCTTGCAGATGGCCAACTATGGCCATGGGCGAGATGCCGTAGGCATTGAGCTTCGCAGTGCTGAGTTCGACGCGCATGGTCCGCGGCAGTCCGCCGATGATCGTCGTTTCCGAAACGTCCGAGATCTGCTCGAAGTTGTGTTGCATCTCAGCCGCGATGGCGCGAAGTTGATAGCCGTTGTAGTGCTGGCCCCACAGAGTGAGGGCCAGAATCGGAACGTCGTCGATCGAGCGCGCCTTGATGAGCGACTGCGACACTCCGGGCGGCATACGATCGAAGTTGGAATAGAGCTTGCTATAGACCTTAATCAGCGCATCTTCCTGCTGCGTGCCGACCAGAAAGCGGACGATCACTAGGCTCTGCCCGGGAGCCGAAGTGGAGTAGACGTACTCGACGCCCGAGATCTCGTGCACCAGGTTCTCAATCGGAAGCGTTACGCGTTGTTCTACCTCAGACGGTGACGCGCCTGGCATTGCGGTGGTGATGTCCAGCATCGGGACCAGGATCTGCGGCTCCTCTTCGCGAGGAATGATCGCAACCGCGAATGCTCCGATTGCCAGTGACGCAGCGATGAAAAGCGGCGTCAGCTTGGAGTTGAGAAAGGTGTGAGCCAGTTTTCCGGCGATGCCAAGATCCTGCTTCATCGCTGGACCTCGATGCGCTTGCCGGCGATGTCACGGTCAGCGGGGTCATCCACGAGTTGTTCGCCGGGGGATACGCCCGACAGAACTTCTACGAGATTGCCCTGTGCCGCGCCGAGGGTGAGATAACGGAGTTGCGCGATTCCCTGGGCATCGAGAACATACGCACAGACCAGCGATCCGCGGGAAACGACAGCGGAACGCGGAATAACAATCGCCTGGCGGACGCCGTTGGCAAACTCCGCTGTTCCATACATGCCTGCTCGCAGTTGGCTTGAGGAAGGCAGGTCAATTTTGACAGTAAAACTATGGCTGTTGGGATCGGCGGCTGGGTCGATCTCCGCAACCGTCCCCGTGATATTCGCAGACGAAGTTCCATCGATCGTGACCTGCACCTTCATCCCTTTGTGGACGGTGGCGATCGCCGACTCATCGACCGTGGCTTGCAGTTGCAGGGCTCCTGCCTGATCCACCTGAAGCAACGGAACGCCTGGCGACGCCAGCGTCCCCGGATCGGCCATCCGTGCTGTTACAACTCCCGCAAAGGGCGCCACCAGATGGGTATAGCCAAGCATCGTGTGGGCGCCGGTTTCCTGGGCTCGCGCAGCGTCGGTTTGCGAGCGCACTGCCTCGAGCCTGGCGGAGGCAGCAGCAGCCCGCTGCGCAACTTCATCCATCTCCTGCGGGCTGACGCTCTTCTCGGCCTGAAGTTGTCGATATCGATCCAGCGTGCTGGCAGCCAGCTTTGCATCGGTTTGCGCGGCAGCCTGCTGCTGTTGAGCGGCCTTTACCCCTGCTTGCGCCTGGTCAACCGACGCGCGCAACGCAGCGTCGTCGAGCACGGCCAGAGTTTGTCCCGCTCGCACGTTGTCTCCCTCGCGAACCAGAACCTGCTGGATACGGCCGACAACTTGCGCGGACACAATCGCCGTCTCCCGTGCGTGGACAGTCCCCGTCGAACGGATGTTCAGGGGAACCTGTTGCTGCTGGCTCTGGACGACCCGCGCCTGCATGGATTCGACGACAGCCGGCGATGCCGATTCGCTGCTATGACAGCCGGCCATTGTTGCCGCGAAAACGGTAAGCAAACTCGTTCGTAAAACTATCTTCATTGCAAATCCTCCGCCGCAACGGGAGTTAGCGTCCCGGTTGCGTAAAGTAGCTCAGCATCGGCCATGGCATTTCTATATACCGCATGCCAGTAGTTCGATTGACTCTGTCGCTCCGCGTCTTCGGCCCGCAGCAGATCGGTGATGTTGGCAAGCCCCGCGCCGTAGCGGTTCTTGAGGATGCGAAGGCTCTCGGCCGACTGGTTTAGCGCGGCCTGCGCGGCTTCCAGCGAGAGTTCCGCTGTCCGCCGGTGAATGTGCGCTTGACTCACTTCGAGCCGAACATGCTGTTGCGAGGCAGATAATTGGGCGTCGATCTTCTGTTTCGCAGCGGTCTGCTGTGCGAGCTGGGCGCGTTTGCCGATCGGCAGAATGTCCACGCTGATCTGTACGCCGACTACCCAGTTGTTTCCACCCGAACTGCCCAGCGATCCGCGGTCTTCTTCCCAATTGCCGTAGGTATTCACGACTGGGCCGAAGTTCGACTTCGCCGCCCGCAGGCCCGACGCTTGCGCCGATTGCGCCTGCGTCAGCGCCGTCAGATCGGGACGAGTCTTTGCGGCTGTCGCAAGCTCCTGCTCGAGCGGCAGTTGGTCGAATGTATGCGGCTCAATCGGTTTCAGTTCCGATGCTTGGAGATCCGGGGTCCCCATGGCCTCGCGCAATTGTGCCCACGCAAGGTCGAGGTCGCCCTGAGCAACAATCAGTTCCTGCTTGCGCGCGGCGACGTTGACCTGAGCCGACATCCTATCCGACTCGACAGCCAGACCGGCTTTGACGTGGTCGTCCACGGAAGCCAGCAGCGCCGATGCGGTCTCCTGCTCATGCTGTGCTACGTCGATCTCCCGTTGCGCGTACAGCACCGACTGGTATGCCCCGACCACATTAAGCACGATCTGCTGGTCGACCGCCTTGTCGGAGGATGATGCGCTTGCCCGGAGAAGATCGGCGCTGTGAATCTCCCTCTGCGTTTTGAACGAATCAAATGCTGTCCACGAGCCGGAGAAACGGGTGGAGAAGTTGCCGATCGATGGAGGATGATTCAGTGCATCGAGCGCGAAGTCTGCTTGAGTGAACTGTCCCTGTCGCAGCCGGGTACCGAAGGCGTAGACGGGATCGTCTCCGCGGGAGATGTCTTCCGTGAAGTTAAGATGGGGCAGCAGTTGGGTGCGCGCCATCGTGGCCGCCGACTTCGCTTCCTGGTCACCGGCGTGAGCGATGGCAGCCTGGGGGCTTTGTCCGAGAGCCTGATCTACGGCCTGACGTATTGTTAGAGGCTCTTGCGCGGATGCGGCCGATGCTCCCATGCAAAGGAGGAGGAAAAGGCCCAGAGCTCGAAACATTCGATAAATCATTGGATGAAGTGTCCTTCGATGATGCGTTCATAGAGATAAAGTCACGGAACATCGAATTCGTTACAAAACGGGTCAGATTAAATTTGCGCACGGTCGCGAAGCTCCAGACCGATACGGGTCCCCGAAGCCACTAAGTCGCACTATGCCTATGACATGGCGATCTACGTCATTGCCGAAGGGGAAGTATGGGATTTTGATATCTGGAGGAAGATGGGGATCAAGGCAGGGAGAGATTGCGGCTCTGTGATTGCCGGCAATACCCGGTTGCGCTTCCCAAAATGTCAATTGACCCCACTGGGACTCGCCCGGAACAATCGATTCACAATGAGTCGGTGAAAGGTCTGTCTAGCGGACGAACAGGAGGTACAGAGTCATGCCTATTCCGACAAGTGCTAGCAGTATCGCTAACGCCACCGCACCCTTTGAAACCTGGCCGGGAATCGATGTGCCACTCTTCAATTGGCGGACAACAGAGATGTGACTCAGAACAGCAGTTAAATTGACGATCACTCCCAATGCGACAAGTGCAACTCCCGACCACACGGACAGGCCCGTGGTATGTACTGGCATATGCGTCTGGTCACTCTGCATCTCGCGCAAGAACAGGCCGAAGCGCGCGACTGCGAACCCCACGCCCATTAGGCCCAACCCAGTCCGAATCCATGCAAGAAAGGTTCGCTCGGCAGCGAAGTAGACTCGTGGATCTCGTTCTCCCTCTTCTGGATTTGCCATTTATCAAGCCTGCTTCATTTCACGTGACTCATCTGCGGATTGGATGCTAAGAAGCCGCACCTCGGGCGACCGTTACGACAGGGCATTTCGCCTTAACGATGATGGGAAACGCCCCCGAAGTGCGATTTTGCATGCCGAGGTGCGTATTTCGATGTAAACCAAGAATCAGCAAATCGATCTCTCGTTCCTCAATGTGTTTAAGGATGTCAGTGTGTGGCTTCCCCACACGGACAAATGTATGCGGGTGACAGATTTTGCCAGCGTCATGGGGCATGATCGCCGCCACAGCGCCATAAAAGTGCTGCTCAAGTCGATGAAGTCGCTCAGGTTGGTCAATATCGTTCGAATGAACGACGTTCAGCACGTCGAGGTCTGCGGAAAATGCTTCCGCAAGAGCGACGGCAACGGGAGCAGCATGGGCGGCTTCGGGCGAACAATCGGTCGCATAGAGAATTCGATGGATATTCAATGCTCCCGCATGGAGTATGTTCACGTTCGGACCGACGGTGAGCGTAGATCCGATTGAATGACTGAGGATTTCTTCCGCGGTGGAACCCAGAATATACCGGTCGATTGAGCCCCTGCCGTGGGTCCCCAAAACGATCAACGCAGGGCTTCTACTCCTCAAAAACACCGGGATCACTCGGCAGGGGTCGCCTTCGAGCAGAACAATTTCTGTTGTTCCCCTCCCGGCATCGAGTATCTCCGCGGTCAATGCCAGATCGTGATTGAGATTTCTCCTCTGCTGACTTGCGAGCGGCTCCTCAGTCTCCGCTTCGAGCGCAGCTTGCGTCAGGGTGAATGCATGTGCGACAACCATATTGGTGCCGAAGCGCACCGAGATGGCCGAAGCGTAAAGGCCAGCATTTTGCGATGCTGGTGAAAAGTCCGTGGCAAAAACAACAGTATCTAGCTGAATCGCCGAGTGCTTACCAATTGTGGGCATCATTGCCCTCCCTGAATCAAGCTGTGGATCACGGCTGCACGCCCGTCTGAAAGCTGATGGTTGAAATGGCGAAGTTGTACTGCGATCTCGCATTGGCGTTGCTGATGGCGGCTTCCGTCTGTTGTAGTTCAGCCTGGCTCAATTCAACGATTGAGCTGAGCCCCAAATCGTATCGGGTCTTTGCCAGATCCAAGGCGGTGTTTGCCTCTTGAACGAGTTCGGACGTTACGGTCACACGCTGCAAGGCGGTATTTGCATTGAGCCATGCAGTCCGGACATCGCGAGCAACCTGCTCCTGAAGCGCACGCGTCTGCTCTGATGCTGCTTGGGCTTGCAGTGCAGCCTCGGAGGCCTGCGCGGTGAGCCGAAAGCCATTGAAGATCGGGATGCTTATGTTTCCCCCTACTGCCCCATACCAGGTAGTTGTGAAATATTGCGAGGAACCCGTGGGGGTGTCTCCGACCACTCCAAGCGCGCTGACGGTCGGAAGCAATTGCTCATGCTGTGCTTTGCTGAACTTTTGCGCTGCCTGCTCGCTAAACTTCAGCGATTGAAGATCGGGTCGATTCTGGATGGCCTGGGCGATGAGCATCTCGGGATCAGGCGCGAGCGGAGGCAACGGGCCTGAGTCGTCGACAAGTTGAAAGTTCATCAACTTGTCGTACCCCAACACTGCGCTAAGCGTCGCCTTCGCAGCGTCGAGATCGTTCTGCGCATTCAGTTGCAACAGTTTTGCCTGAGAGAGGTTGACCTGGGCGAAGCTGAGATCCAGATCCGACCTCAACTTCGACGATGCAAGCGCGCTCACTTGGTCGGTGAGATCTTGCCGCGCAGAAACGGTTCTGGCCGCGACTTTCAGCGTATCCTGCGCTTCAATA
>Ga0302320_10013007_pt1 | contig 17424 bp, 12 predicted proteins | sample Bog_T0_3_FD_202130 | JGI IMG/M metagenome (GOLD analysis project Ga0302320, IMG submission 202130) | Peat permafrost microbial communities from Stordalen Mire near Abisko, Sweden - Bog_T0_3 | ecosystem: Environmental > Terrestrial > Soil > Wetlands > Peat | place: Sweden: Abisko, Stordalen Mire...
CGAGTAGGTTTCGGCGTGCACGTTCGCCGTCTGGTGGAACTCGACCCACCGGCCTTCGGCTTCAATTCCGAAGTGGCCGGTGGTTTCAGCATCGACAAAGCCGCCCACGCCCAGCATCTTGCGCGAACCGTATTGGAAGGTGTCGCCGGAGCCGATGACGCCCGCCGACAACTTCAACGTTCCCTGGCGGCCCGCCGGAACCACCTGCGCGTGAAAGACGCTTGCCGATGCCAGAAGGAGCGCCAGCGCCAGTAACTCAAAAAATACGTTCACCCGCTGCGGGAAACGCGGCTTTTCGCTGCGTTGCACCACGAAATCAGGAGAATTACCCATCGGATTTTCTAAACTGTAAACCATTTTCTGCACGCAACCCATCTTCTTGTGTCCCGGCTACTTGGTAATGTCGAGATTGACGTTTTGAAACTCGATCACATTGCTGGTCGCGCCGGTGCCCGTGACCTGAATGACGTAGGTTCCCGGCGTCGCGGTGGCCTGGCTGAAATTGCTGCAACCGGTGGCGACGAATGCGGCCAAGGTGAGAACCAGGATCAAAGCCGAGGTCAGAAGCCGGGCATGGCGGCGGCGCATGCGCCAGAAGATGCATCCGAAGCCCAGGCTCAGCGGCAGGAACAGGCCTGCCACTAAGAATTTGCCGCCTCCCGCGGGGCCATTCATGGCGCTGGCGCCACCGCTCAGCGGATTGTTGGTGTCGATCGTGAGTTGCGTGCTCACCGTGCCGTTGGCTGGGAGAACGAGGCTGATGGAGGCGAAGTGGCAGTTGACCACCGCCGGCAGCGACGCGCAGCCCAGCCCGATGGTGTCGGCAAAGTTGCCGTTCGAAGTGATCGTGACCGTGACCGTAGCGTTTTGCGAGGTAGGGATGGTAACGGTCGCGGGCGTGACAGTGACCGTGAATCCAGAGGATGTGCCGGAGATGCTGATGGTTTGCGACGTGGAAGGATTATGCGCGGTATCGCCGCTATACACGGCGTCGATGCTGTAATTGGTGCCGCTCACCAGGTTCGGCGTCAGCGTAGCCACGCCGCTCGCGCTCAGTGTAGCCGTGCCCAACGACGTGGCGCCGTTGAAGAACGTGACCGTTCCAGTCGGCTCAGACCCCGCACTGTTGTTGATGACCGCTGCCACCAGAATCACCTGCGGATTGGGCCCCGATGTGGTGGAAGTGCCCAGCACGGTAGTGGTGGGAATCAGGCTGATGGTCTCGCTGACGTTGGGCGATGTGCTGGTGGCTTCCGTGGCATTGCCCAGATACACGGCGCTCATGGTGTAGCTGCCGGCGGCCAGTGCCGAGTCAGTGAACGTCGCGGTGCCGCCGCTCAGGGTTGAAGTGCCGACGACGACTCCATTGGCCAGGAAGTTGACGCTGCCCGTGGGCGCCGCGCCGCTGCTCGTCACCGTTGCGGTAAACGTGACGGCAGTGAGAATCACAGCCGGGTTGGGCGTAACGGTGAGCGCGGTTTGCGTGGTTGCCAGCGCCACAGTGTAGGACAAAGCCGCCGACGCACTACCCGCGGTGTTGGCGTCGCCAGAGAATGTGGCGACGATCTGGTAGGGTCCGGCCGCCAGCGTGGGTGTAATGGTGGCTACTCCCGAGGCATTCACCGCGGCGCTGCCCAGCGTCGTGGCCCCTGACGTAAAGGTGACGGTGCCCGTGATCGGCGCCGCGCCGGCAGCCAGCACCACAGTCGCCGTGATGGTCTCCGAGGTGCCGGCGATTCCAGGCGTGGGTGCGGCCGACACTGTGGTCACAGTCGGAGCCTTGCTCACGACCTGGGGAAGTGCCGCCGCGCTCGAACTGGCCCCGTTGAAGTTGTCGCCCGCGTAGGTGACCGTGATGGGGTGCGTACCGACGGCCAGAGTCGATGTCGTAAAGGTGGCTACTCCGGGATTGCCGCTGAGCGTTCCGGTTCCGATCGATACGCCGTTATCGAGGAAGGTCACTGTGCCCGTGGCGGGAGACGTCGCGGTGGATGTGATCGTGGCCGTGAATTTGACCGAGACGCCGTAAGTCGAGGGATTCAGGCTGGAGACAACCGTAATTGTCGAAGGCGCCAACACCTGCTGATTCACGATGGGCGACGTGCTGCCCTGTATCTGAGCAGCCGCGTTGCCGTTGTAGACAGCGGTCATCTGATGCACGCCGTTGGTGAGCGTCGCCGTGGTGTACGTTGCCACGCCACTCCCGTTGATGGGGAACGTGCCGAGGGAATTGGCGCCATCGAAGAATGTGACCGTGCCGGTGGGACTGATGCCGCCACCTTTGCTGGTGACCGTTGCGGTAAAGGTGACGCTCTGGCCGACGGTCGAGGGATTCACGCTGGAGATAAGACTGACGGCGGTCGCTTCCAACACAGTTTGAATGATCGGCGGCGCCGACGTACTGCCCTGATGGTTGGGATCGTTGGTCGCGTCATACGTTGCGGTGACGGAGTGTTGCCCGACACCCAGCGTGGAGATGTTGAAGGTGGCCACGCCCGACGCGTTCAGCGCAAGTCCGGAAGCGATCTTCGTGGTGCTGCCGCCGTAGGTGTCGGAGATGCTCACCGTACCGGTCAGCGGGCCGGTGCCGGTGCCGGTGGCAACGGTCACCGTAAAGACAACGTTCTGCTGAAATCCGGAAGGATTGGGGAGGGAAGTGATGGTGGTTGTGGTCGAAGTCAGCGGTTCGGCCGTGCCGACGAGCTGGATATCGAGAGGCGAGTTGGGCGCCACCACGGTGGGTTGCGTATTCTCTGTGACGTCGATGCTGGGCGTCTCCACCGTGTTGGCAGCCAGAACAGGCGATGCCTCGGGAGCAAAGACCGCGCCCACCACGCAGTCCGCATTCACGCCCAGGCTTTCGCCGATGCTGCACGAGTTGGCGACCGTCGCGTCGACCGCGGCGTTGATAGCCGGAAGGATGTTCGTCAGGTTGAGCGAGGCATTGCCGTCGTTCTCCACCGTTTGCGGCACCGTAGGAGAAGTGTTGCCCTGGCGGACCGGGGCGACGATGTCGAGGGCCACATAGTTGCCCTGCAGTTCGTCCACCACCATATCCACCGTGTCGGCAATGTACAGATTCCCCATTCCGTCGAGATAAAGTCCGGTAGGCCCATAGAGCGCCCAGGGCGCAAACACGCCGCTGGATGCCGCATAAGAACTGCCGCATTCGTTCTGCACCACGGTGGAGATTTCGTTCGTGGCCGCGCTCACTTTTTGAATGGCGGCATTCTGCGTCTCGGCGATGTACACGTTGCCGGCCGCATCCACGGCTACACCGGAGGGAACCCATACGATGGCCTGTGTGGCCGCTACCGGGGCTGGCGCACAGGCCGTGGAGCCTGCCTTGCCGGTCCCGGCAAAGGTAATGATGTTGCTGGACGCGGTCGTGACGCCGCCCGACGCCATCACTTCGCGCACGCGATTGTTCAGCGAGTCGGGAATGTACATGTTTCCGGCGGCGTCAAAGGCCACCGTGTACGGTGAGTTGAGTTCCGCGGTTCCCGCCGCAATGCCGTCGCTGTTATAGCCGCCGGCGCCGTTGCCCGCGATGGTGGTGATCACTCCCGTAGCCAAATTCACTTCACGGATGCGATTGTTGCCGGTGTCGGCGATGTAGAGATTTCCGCTGGCGTCGAGGGTGACGCCTTGCGGCAGGTTGAGGGCGGCCTCAGTGGGCGGGCACCCGTCGCCCACGGAATCGGTTCCTGCCCCGCACACCGCGCTTGTGGCGTTGCCGGCGATGGTGGTGATGACGCCGGTAACCGCGTTGATCATGCGGATGACGCTATTGCCGGTGTCGGCAATGTAGAGATTGCCCGCGCCGTCCAGGGCCACGGATCCGGGAACATTCACCGTGGCGCCCACGGCGGGCCCGTTGTCTCCCGTGTAGATGGGATTGCTGTCGCCCGCGATGGTGTAGATGATGCCCGCACCGGCGCAGGCGGTTCCCTGAATCGTGGGAGTGGCCGTGGCGCCGCACACCATGCGGATGCGGTTGTGCGCGGTGTCGGCGATGTACATGTTGCCGGCGCCATCCAGCACTACCCCGCCAGGAAGATTGAGTTGCGCTATTGTGGCTTTCCCGCCGTCGCCCGGTGCTCCCAGGTATTGTCCGAGCTGTCCTGCCACGGGGATCAGATTGCCCGAAACCAGGACTCCCAATCCACCTGTGCCCGTCCCGGAAAGGTACGCCGTGCCCAGAACGGTCTTTACGCCGCCGACCATGCCTGTGAGCACCACCGCTCCCCGACGCAATCCAGGCGTAGCAGGAGTGAAGGTGACCGACTGCGTGCACTTGCTGCCAACCGACAGGGGCGCCGAGGAGCAGGTCGACGCGCCGGAACCCGCGGCAAAATCTCCGCTTGCCGCACCCAGGGAAAGCACTTCCACGTTGCTCACTGTGCCCGCGACCGTGGCCGTCACCTGAATGCTCTGACTGCTCGAAGTCGAGCCAACCGCCACGGCGCCGAACTGCGCGCGCATACAGGTCGCCGCCAGCAGCAGCCACACAGTCCAGGCGATCCCTGAAAGGCTTCTGCGCCACACGGCGCGCTGCGATGAGGATGGGGGAGTCAATGCGTCTACCTTGCGAATGTCAAGGAGGGGCGTGCAACCAGAAACACAATTCATGTACAGCTCCGATTACGTCGTACCAGGCAAGCTCATGACCCGTCGCGCATACATCGCCCGGATCGTAAAGGGAAGGCAGCAGGGCGCTGCCGTCTCAAATCGCACAGAGAATACGTGGGAAGCTGCAACCTCCGGGCCCGATGCGAAAGTGGTGACTTATCGTCTCATAATTACCGGGGTCCGGGAATCAAAATCCTACGGTTAATGTTACGAAAGACTCAAAGGTAGTCAAGGGATCGGAACACCCAGACCTCGAGGAAAGTGTCCTCTGGATACACCCAGGGGATTTGGGGCAATGCCTGCGGTTCTTGCGCCCAGAGCTGTGAACCCTGCTTGGGGAACAAAGTCTCGATGCTCTCCGGTCCGAAAGGGCGTTGCTTTGCGCCTGAGCCGGATTCTCTCAGATTTTCCCGTTAACTGGCCAGTTTGCCCTGTGCTACACTCGTGCTACTTCCCCCGCGGACAGGGTCCGCATCTCGTCAATACTTCTTTGGAGCACCAGCGGAGGTCCCGCGGATGGCATCAACGTCTGAAGCTGCCGTACAACTTCGCGTGCCTGCGATCACCGGCCGGAATGGGCTGATTGACAGGTACTTTTATCTCTTCGCCTCGCTGCTTATCGCTGCGATCGTGGTGTGGGGATTCAGCCATAGCATCGATCAGAACCTCCTCCACGCTTCCCCTGCGCGGCCACTGCTGCTGTGGTTTCATGGCGCGGCATTCTCGGCCTGGGTGCTCTTCTTCATCTTCCAGTCGGCACTGGTGCGCACCCACAATGTCAAGCTGCATCGCTTTCTCGGCTGGTTTGGAACCGCACTTGCAGCCGTCATGGTGGTCCTGGGATGCGTCATCGGCGTGGTCATGGCTCGCTTTGACTGGTATACCCTTCACGCGCCGGGCACCGACGTTTTTCTCAGCGTTCCGTTTGGCGACATGCTGGCTTTCGGGACGCTCGTGGCACTGGCTATTCTTTGGCGCAAAAAGCCGGAAATGCATAAGCGCCTGCTCTTCATCGCCACCTGCTGCCTTCTCGATGCCGCTTTCGGCCGCATCGATTATCTCTTCAATCACGACCTCTACTACTGGTGTGCCGACGGGGTGATTCTCCTTGGCGTGGTGCGCGACCTGCTGGTCAACCGCAGCATTCATAAGGTCTACCGCGTGGCGTTGCCCGTGCTGGTGGTTTGGCAGGCTCTCTTGATTCACCTCGACCGCGACGCTCCCGCGTGGTGGCATACCGTGACCAGCCGCATCGTGGGATAGCGACAACCGGGACGGCGAAGCCGTGGCCCATGGGCCGGGGTTGCTTTCGGACCTTCTCCTGGGGTCCTCGCATCGCAGGATTCGCCGGGAACTGCCATAACGTCAGGAAGGCGATGACATCTCTCAACATCTCGCTGCCCGATCCGCTGCACGCCTACGTCGAGGACCGTGTGGCCTCGGGCGACTTCGGCACGCCCGAAGAGTATGTGCGCAGCCTGATCCGTCAAGACAACGAGCGACGGAGTGCCCGTCTCGAAGAGCAACTCCTCGATGCATTAGAATCCCGGCTGATCGCCGTTCTGCCGGAAGAGCTGAATGACCGTTCGCTGGTTTCGGCCTTGCGGGAGAAGCTCGCGCGGCCCTGATCGCCGCTCGTCTAAAGCAGCTTGAGAAACTCGTCCACAGCTAGACCAGCGGTGCGGATAAGCCCTCGCAGAGTGCCTGGGGCCATCTCTGGGTGTTGGGGAACAGTAAGGTTTGCGCGAACCCCTGGCTTCGTTAGGACGAGATGGCTCCCGACCTGACCGCGGACTTGCCAACCGGCCTTCTGGAAGGCTTTTGCCGCATCTTTGCCCGAGATGTTTGCCAGTTTACCCACGCGAACTCCACATTCTTAATGGTATGCACACGTTCAAGTGCACAATCGCTGTGGAAATCCGGGCGGTTCGCGGGAAAACCAGACAACTGCACTCAATGGAGCGTACTTAGAAGCCCGGTGGACGACTATACCGCAACGACGAGTGGGGCCTCGTCGTCCGGGAGAGCCTCAGCCGCTTTCTGATCCTCAGCCCAGAGCCATGCCGTAATGGCCTCTTTGACGTTGGACAGCGCCTCTTGCTCCGTCTTTCCCTGAGAAAAGCAACCGGGCAGAGCGGGGCACTCTGCCACGATCCAGCCATCTTCGTCTTTCTTCAGGACCACGTGGAACATCATGGGCGAGCTCCGGCGCGCCAGCCGCGCATACATATTTATAACGCAACCGGAGTGGAAAGTCCGTCAGGCCGTAGGTCTTTGCGAATCCCGACCGCTCGGCTAGGTTCCCCCGCCGCCGGCCGCATTTAAACTAGACAGGTTATGGCCACTCTGAAAGCCGTGCGCGGCACGCGCGACCTGCTCCCCTCCGAGACGGAGCTGTGGAACCGCATTGAAGCAACCGCGCGCAAGGTCTTTGCCCGCTACAACTTCGGCGAAATTCGCACCCCGATCTTCGAAGACACCGGGCTTTTTGCCCGCAGCGTCGGCGAAGAGACCGACATTGTGTCGAAGGAGATGTACACGTGGGAGGATCGCGCCCGCGCGCAAAGTGAAAAAACGCAGTCCCTCACCCTGCGGCCTGAGAATACGGCCGGCGTGGTGCGCGCCTACATTGAGCACGGACTAGGCGAGAGCGGCCAGTTGCTGAAGCTCTATTACATTGGCCCGCAGTTCCGGCGCGAACGGCCGCAGAAAGGCCGCTACCGGCAGTTCTGGCAGATCGGCGCAGAGGTGATCGGGCCGCCATCGGCAGGCAGCGAGAGCCCGTTGCGCGATGCCGAAGCGCTGGAGATGCTCGCGTCGCTGCTTGACGCGCTGGGCATCGGAGGCTGGACGCTGGAGCTGAATTCCGTCGGTTCTGCAGCGGACCGCGCCCGCTACAACGATGTGCTGCGCGCGGCTTTGGTTCAGGTCGCACCGAAGATGTGCGCAGACTGCCAGCGCCGTGCCGTTACCAACCCGCTGCGCGTACTGGACTGCAAAGTGCCCGAGGATCAACCGGCCATCGAGGCGCTGCCCAGGATCACGGACTCTCTCGATCAGGAAGCGAAGGATCATTTCGCCGCCGTGACTGCGGCGCTCGATGCCGCCGGCGTGCCATACCAGCTTAATCCGCGCCTGGTGCGCGGCCTGGACTACTACACGCGCACCACGTTTGAGTTCACGCACGGAGGCCTGGGCGCACAGAATGCCCTGCTGGGCGGCGGCCGCTACGACGGCCTCAGCGAGGCCATCGGCGGACCGAAGGCGCCAGGCATCGGATTTGCGATGGGCCTCGACCGGCTGGTGCTGACTCTCCAGGCGCAGGAAGCGGCGCAAGCCGCCGCGGCAGCTGCGCCTAAAATCGACGCGTATGTTGCGCCGCTTGGCGAAAAGTTGAACCCGGCGGCACTGGTTCTGGCGCGCGAATTGCGCCGCGCGGGGCTCAGCATCGAGTTGGGCGACGGCAGCTTCCGCTTGAAGAAATCGTTTGAGGCCGCCGACAAAGTGGCCCGCCGCATTGTCATCCTGGGCGAAGACGAGCTTCAATCCGGTATTCTGACAGTCAAGGACTTTGCGAGCAGGGTGCAGAGCAAGATTCCGCGCGCCGAACTGGCAGCCTTCCTTGCCAAATGACAGGCAGCGACTTTCGCTCCACGCGAAATAAGGACATAAGGTAGTGCTCGACTTTTTAGGCAATTTGGAACGCACCAACATGTGCGGTGAGCTGCGCGCTGTAGACGCCGGCAAGCAAGTGGTCGTGATGGGCTGGGTGAACCGCCGCCGCGATCACGGTAATCTGATTTTTCTCGACCTGCGCGATCGCACGGGCATCTGCCAGATCGTTCTGGACAAAGAGCTGACGCCCGACGGACACGCCAAGGGCGAGCAAGTGCGCCCGGAGTACGTAGTCGCCGCGGTGGGCAAAATTCGCCTGCGCGACAAGGACGCCATCAATCCCAAAATGCCAACCGGCGAAATTGAGATTGAGTCGACCGAGCTGCGCGTGCTCAACGATGCGCGATTGGCGCCGTTTTCGCCTGCCGAAGAAGCCATCCAGAACGAGGAAGTGCGCCTCAAATATCGCTACGTGGACCTGCGCCGGCCCGAGATGCAGCACAACTTCCGCCTGCGCCACGAGATTACGCTCGCGGTTCGCGAGAGCCTGAGCAAGCAGGGCTTCCTCGAAATCGAAACGCCGATTCTTACCAAGTCCACGCCAGAAGGAGCCCGCGATTTCCTGGTTCCCAGCCGCGTGCATGCGGGCGAGTTCTACGCGCTGCCGCAGTCGCCGCAGATTTTCAAGCAGATTTTGATGATCTCCGGCTTCGATCGCTACTTCCAGATCGCCCGCTGCTTCCGCGACGAGGATCTGCGCGCCGACCGACAACTCGAGTTCACGCAGGTGGATCTCGAGATGAGTTTTCCGCGCCAGGAAATGGTCTTCGGCGTAGTGGAACAGTTCATGAAAGCCGCCTTTGCCGCGGCCGGTGTCGATCTGCCCATTCCCTTCCCGCGCATGAGCTACGACGATTCGATGCGGCGATTTGGCACCGACAAACCCGACCTGCGGCTTCCAGGGCTCACTGATGTGCGTTCGGCGTTCACCGACGAAGCATTGGCGACGCTGCAAATCGATCCCGCGCTGCCCGTTGTGGCGCTGCGCATTCCCAAGGTCGGCGAGCTCAGCCGCAAGGAGCGCGAGGAGAATCATCCGCTCTTCGACCTGAAAAAGGGCGCGAAGTTTATCGACGATTTCAAGCGGCTGGCCAAGGGATTTCCCGCGTCCGCCACGAAGGTGCGCGAATTGTCGAGCGCAGCCGACGAAGACTTTGTCATCGTTGTGGCTGGCGATCCGGCGCATCACATTAAGGCCAGCGACACCAAGTTTCCCGGACGGCTTTCGGAGCGCGAGATCAACGTGTATGCAGCGGCCGGCAACTTCCGCGCCGAACTTGCGAAGAAGTACGCCGACAAGCACGGAGCTTTCCGTATCACCGACGAGGTTGTCCAGAAAGCCCGAGTGCGGAGCACCGATCTGGTCGACGGCAGCGACGCATTCCACCCTATGTGGCTCACCGATTTTCCAATGTTCGAGTACGATCTGGCCGCGGGCCAATGGGTTCCAGCGCACCATCCCTTCACATCGCCGATTGAAGCCGACATGAAGAATCTTGAGAGCGATCCGGCGAGCGTGCGCGCCAACTGCTACGACCTGGCGATGAACGGCCTCGAACTGGGATCGGGTTCCATCCGTATTCACCGCAAGGACGTGCAGCAGGCGATCTTCAAGGCGCTCGGCATCGGCGAGCAAGACGCGCGCGCGCGCTTCGGCTTCTTTCTCGACGCGCTCGAGTATGGAACTCCTCCTCATGGCGGAATCGCGCTGGGACTCGATCGCATTGTGATGCTGCTGGCAGGCGCGTCGAATCTGCGCGAAGTGATTGCGTTCCCCAAGACAGCCAAAGCCATCGACCTGATGGCAGAAGCGCCCACAACGGTGAGCGAGCAGCAGTTGAAAGAGCTGCACATTCGCGTGGCGCTCAAGAGCTGAGAATCGCAATCCAATTTATACTCATTGCAAACCTCCGAGGAGACTGATTCGGTTTGCGTGGACGATGCGCGGCGATGCCTTGCCGCAATATCTTCCGCATCTGAGACGGCGGAAGGAGCGCTGAGCCATGAGCAACGACCTCGCAGTGCAAGCCCCAAGCTCCAGCCGCGAACGGCTGATAAAGACCCTTCGCCACGAACAGCCGGATCGCATTCCCATCGATTTCGGCGGCTCGGCGGTGACTGGCGTTCATGCCAGTTGCGTCGCGGCGCTCCGCGATTACTATGGCCTGGAAAAGCGGCCGGTTCGCGTGCACGAGCCGTTTCAAATGTTGGCGCTGATCGACGAAGATCTGCGCGCGGCGATGGGCGTCGATGTGACTGGCGTTTTCTCGCGCTCGACCATGTTCGGATTTCCCATCGAACGCTGGAAGAGCTGGAGCTTCAACGGAATCGAAGTGCTGGTTCCCGGAGAATTCAACACCATCACCGACGCGAAAGGCGACACGCTGATCTATCCCGAAGGCGACCGAACTGTGCCGCCGAGCGGACGCATGCCGAAGGGCGGATTCTTCTTCGACTCCATCATTCGCCAGTTGCCGATCGACGAAGAGAAGCTCAATCCCGAGGACAACCTCGAGGAGTTCCAGCCGATTGCGCCGGCCGATCTCGATCATCTGGCTAGCGCGGTGCGCGAGGCAGCCGCAACAGGTGCAGGAGTTCTGGCCGGATTTGGCGGAACTGCTTTTGGCGATATTGCATTGGTTCCAGGACCGTTTCTCAGGCATCCCAAAGGCATTCGCGATGTGACCGAATGGTACGTCTCGACGAGCAGTCGACGCGATTACATCCATAAGATCTTCGCGCGCCAGTGCGCGGTTGCGATCGAGAATCTCGAGAAGATTTACGCCGTCGTCGGCGATCTGGTGCAGGCGGTTTTCGTTTGCGGCACGGATTTTGGAACGCAGACTTCGGCGTTCTGCTCCGTGAAGACGCTCGATGAACTCTACTCTCCTTACTACAAGCAGGTGAACGGCTGGATCCACGCGCACACGACGTGGAAGACCTTCAAGCACAGTTGCGGCGCGGTTTCGAAGTTCATTCCATCGTTGATTGATGCGGGTTTCGACATTCTCAATCCCGTGCAATGTTCGGCAACGGGCATGGAGCCGGAAAAACTGAAGGCCGCGTTTGGCGAGCGCATCGTGTTCTGGGGCGGAGGCGTGGACACGCAGAAAGTTTTGCCTTTCGGCACGCCCGCGGAAGTGCGCGAACAGGTGCTGCGCCGCTGCGAGATCTTCGCGCCGCATGGCGGATTCGTTTTCAACTCGATTCATAACGTGCAAGCTGCTACGCCCGTTGAAAACATCGTCGCCATGCTCGATGCGGTGCACGAGTTCAACGCCGGAAAATAATTTCTGCGCAGGTTGAGAACGGCAATTTTCGCGATAGAGAGCGAGCAGAGAACAGGCCGAATCGCCTTGGGTTGGGAGTCGTTTCTGTGGTATATTTTTTAAGGTGCGAGAGAGATTTTTTCCTTTCCGCGCGCGCTGCGCAAGTTGGCCTCGAACGCGGCGCCTCACCATTCAAGGACGCGTAGCTCAACTGGCAGAGCATTCGGCTCTTAACCGACAGGTTGTAGGTTCGATTCCTACCGCGTCCACCAGCCTTCGCTCTCTTTCAGAGAGCTTCGGCTCGGCTTGCCAGCCTACTCCACTTTGCAGATTAGATTGCCTGTACGACGGCGAAGGCTGTCGCGCCGGCCGATGTCCCCAGGCTGGCACCTGGGGCTACAGCGGTTTCGATTCTTTACAGAAACCTGAATGCCCAGTGGCATTTTCCTCAAGAAAATGCCACCTCGTACGATCTTCCGGTGTCAACATGTGAATCGAAACCGCTCTAGCGTATTTCGCCCGCGTTGCGGGCTGGCGGTTGGCAAGCGTCGCGATCCTCAGTCTGGGGTGGCTGAATGGGGGTATGGTGCGCCCGGAGAGATTCGAACTCCCGACCTAACGCTCCGGAGGCGTTCGCTCTATCCAGCTGAGCTACGGGCGCGCCTATTCAGGATACCGCAGTTTGAGGATTCAGCGACTTTGAGGATGATACGCATGTGCGGGTCGGGCCAATTCGTCGGCCTGAAGGCCCCTGCTCCCTCCGGATACACATCTGAAGGAAAGATGCTGTAGCGGAGGTATCATTGCGCCATGTCTGCAATCAGCCAGATACCTGCCACGCACACGGAATCTTGGCTGAAGCAGCATAGGCCCGGCGATCTCGAAGACTGGCAGAGAGATATCCTGCAGTTTTTATTCCCCCTCTTTCTGAATAACGCGGAGACAGAGGCGGCGCGCAGCGTGGTTTCGATTCCGCTGGACAAGCCTAGAGAAGAAGTCTTCCTTCCAGACGGGTCGCCGAGGCCCGAGTACGTTTTTGCGATGGATAAGAGACCGCGCCGGTATGCGGGAGACTCTACACTGGATCGCGGCCGCTACCATGTCGTCGCAAAGAATGCGGCCGGCTACGATGACGGCACGCTACTGAGCGAACTTGGCGCCTACGTCCGGGACGATCTTCCTCATCCTATCCAACTTGTCGATCTGTGTTTCGAGGAGAATGGCTACTTTCCGCCTCAGCCTGCGATCTTCATCATCCTTGGGCCTCCGGAACGCGTGCCGGCCGAGATTCGAGAGGTAATTGACGCGGTTCAGCCTTCAAAGCACGTGGGGATGGTGATGGGTCCGGCTGGTGAGAGCTGCGCGGTGCGTATCCCCTACAAGGTTGAAAGGCTAAGCCTGGAGAACGTTGTGGATCTGCGTTTGCCGGAGACACAGCAGTGGTTCTGGCAGGCATTCGGGGTGGAGAGATTCCACTGCTTTAGCATCGCCACCAAGCTTGATAACGCCGCCGTTACTCGTATTATGCGTGCCACGCACAAGGAGCATTTTCGTTCGCCTGACAGTTTTCTGCATATGCTGCCGGGGCTGCTGGGCCAGGGGTTGGGCGACGACAACGGCGTGACCCAGGCGATTGGAACGTGGCTGCGGATCAACGATGTGGCAGGCCTGATTTTTCCTTCCGCACGGATGGACTGCGCCTGCCTTTTGTGGGATGGGCACTTCAGCGATTTTCGCGGCTGGAACTTTGTGGATTACCGTGAGACGTTGACGCCGAGTGTGAGCAACGTGATCGTCCCCTACGGAGATTGGCCGGGATTCGACGGATTCCCTAAGGTCGGCGTTGTCACGGCTACGGAAGGGCGCAATGTTGGCTCATGGCGGGTAAAAGGCCTGAGTGAATGGCAGACTCGCGAGAAAAACATGGTGGTCGGGTCGCGGATCACGGGCAGTGGCTCCGCCTCTCTCGCGCTCGGCGGGGAAACGGACACCATCAAGGTGAAAAGTGCCGCTGGCCGGAAGTCCGAATTCCCTGCCTTCCGTGCGGACAAGAATAGCCTTTCTGCTCCGCCCGTATTGGACGTGTCGAAGTTCGAGGCCGGCCCGGACTGGTTTCTTTTCAGGCCAGGGGGGCAGTGCGTCGAAATTCTCTGTCCATCGTGCCATTGGGGGGATGTGTGGGATCGTGGCGACGAGCAGCCGCCCGAGGAGTGCCCGCGCTGTGGGTTTCCAAAAGAAAAATAGAGTCTGCGGAGTTTGGAGATAACAGGATATGGCATTCAGAATGTGGCGCTTTCAGGCTGGGGCCACCGTCCGATTCTCTGTGCGGGCTTGGCAAATTGACCGGCTGCCGATGCGTATCTTTCGTTGACGTGCCCCGGTTTTTCCGTTATTCTAAAGTCCTTGCGCGGTGTTGCGCCTGGGGTCTCGGTGTGCTCACCCGGACTCTTCTGATGGATGCCCTGGAAGTGGATGGAAGGGCTCCGATGGAACAGGCAATTGGCTGTGGGGCCGGTGGAATGTGGTCCGATGCAGCCGGGGCTCCCGAGGGGAGCTGACTCCGGCAACTTCTCACCCGAACAGATTTGTTTGGCAGTGGGTAGGGTTTAGGCCCGTGCGTGTTTGGCATGGGCGGTCGCGCTTCGCGCGAGCTTTTAGCTGTTAGCTCTCAGCTCTCAGCTTGTTTGTGGTTGTGCGAGCTGTGGATGGGTTCCTGAAGCGGCAAATGAAGCAGGAAAGAGCTAGTGGCTGATAGCTAAGAGCTAAAAGCTCACTTTCAGAGGGAAGAATAGAGATGTCGACATTTATTCCGAGCGGCAAGGATATTAGCCGCAAGTGGTATGTGGTGGATGCGGACGGCCAGACACTGGGGCGCCTCGCCACCAAAGCCGCCAGTGTGCTGAGCGGCAAACTGAATCCGCAGTACGTGCCGTACATCGACATGGGCGACCATGTGATCGTGATCAACGCGGAAAAGATCCGGTTGACGGGGCTGAAGGATCAGAAGAAGCTGTACCGGCGCTACACGGGATTTCCGGGCGGCCTGCGTGAGGAGTCGTTTACGCGGCTGATTAACCGGAAGCCGGAGATGGTGCTGGAAATTGCCATCAAAGGGATGCTGCCCAAGACGAAGATGGGCCGGCAGATGGCTACGAAGTTGAAGGTGTACCGCGGCGACAAGCACCCGCATGGGGCGCAGATGCCGGTGGCGCTGTAAAGCAGCTATTAGCTTTTAGCCATTAGCTCTTGGCTTGTTGGTGCAGGAGCGAAGCGCTGAGGTTGAAGCAAAGTACGGAATTCAAGCAAGACGAGCTAAAAGCTAAGAGCTGATAGCTAACGGCTAGGAGAAGGAATGGCAGATCTGGTGCAGTATTACGGGACGGGACGGCGCAAGAGTTCAGTTGCGCGCGTCTTTCTGCGTCCCGGCACGGGCGAGTGGAAGGTCAACGGCAAGAAGTTTGACGAGTATTTTGTGACCGAACAGCAGCGCGTGGCCGCCAAAAAGACCCTGGTGGTAGCGGAGATGACGGCGAGCTTCGACGTGCTGACCACGGTAAGCGGCGGCGGCGTTGCCGCACAGGCCGATGCCGTGAAGATGGGCATTGCCCGCGCTCTGGTTGAGTTCAACCCTGAGCTGCGCAAGCTGCTGAAGGCCGAAGGCCTGATGACGCGCGATGCGCGCCAGAAGGAACGCAAGAAGTACGGCCAGAAGGGCGCCCGTAAGCGGTTCCAGTTCTCGAAGCGCTAACGCGCTTGGAGAGCTATTGGCTCTTGGCTTTTAGCTTTTTCTCGCCGTTATGCGCTATATCGGGTTCCCGATGCAGCGAGGAGGGCAGGGTCAAGCTAAAGGCTAATGGCTAAAAGCTAACGGCTTGTTTATTCAAATCTCCCGCCAGAGCGGGATAAATCCGGGCCACAGAAGTGATACCCGGATGCAGTCCACAAAGGAGGACCATTGGCGACCATCACGATGAAGGAACTGCTCGAAGCGGGTGTTCACTTCGGGCATCAGACGAAGCGCTGGAATCCCAAGATGAAGGAATACATCTTTGGCGAGCGCAACGGCATTTACATTATCGACCTGCAGAAGACGCTGAAGCTGTTCAAGGATGCGTCGAAGTTTGTGGTCGAGCTTTGTGGCAGCGGGAAGACGATCCTGTTTGTCGGCACCAAGCGCCAGGCGCAGGATGCGGTTGCCGAAGAGGCGACGCGCGCGGGCATGCCCTACATTAACCAGCGCTGGCTGGGCGGCCTCTTGACCAATTGGGTGACCGTGCAGAAGAGCGTGAAGCGCCTGCAGGAACTGGATGAGATGGCCACCGACGGCCGCTACGACCTGCTGACCAAGAAAGAAGTGATCAAGCTGGAGCGGGAGCGCAAGCACTTGCAGGCCAACCTGGCCGGCATCAAGAGCATGAAGCGGCTGCCCGACGCACTGTTCATCGTGGACTCGAACAACGAGACGATCGCGGTGAAGGAAGCGCGCAAGCTGGGCATTCCCGTGGTGGCGGTGGTGGATACCAACTGCGATCCCACGGTGGTGGATTACGTGATTCCGGGCAACGACGACGCGCTGCGCGCCATTCGGCTGTTTACCTCGAAGATTGCCGACTCGGCTGCCGAGGGCGTGAATATGCTGAGCGACAAGGCCTTCCAGCAAGAAGCTGCGGAAGCCGCGGCGCCGGAAGCCAGCGTCGAAACGGTGGATGCCGCGCCGGTGGAAGAAGTGGATCTGGAAGCGGCGTTGGGCGGCGGCATTCGCAAGGCGCCTGCCGGCGTAGAAGTTTTGGTGCCGGAAGAGGATGAGGCTGCCGGAGCTGCGTTGTAGCTGATTGCTGCGCGAGACCATGCGCATACGAGGTTGAGCGTGGCCGCTTCGATGATCGGCCACGCTTTTCTTATGCCGGAAACATTTGCGGCGTAGAGTTCGATCGAGAAATCATATCCGCAACGTATTTGCGGAGCCGGCTGCGGCCGGGGAAAAACAGAGAGAGATAATGACCGTGAGCGAAAAGATTGATGCCAAGCAGGTGAAAGAGCTTCGCGAAAAGAGCGGCGCGCCGATGGGCGACTGCCTGAAGGCGCTACAGGAGAGCAAGGGCGACATGGAAGCGGCGTTTGTGGTGTTGCGCAAACGCGGCATGGCTTCAGCGCAAAAGAAAGCCGCGCGCGCTACCAACGAGGGCGCGGTGGGCTCGTATATCCATGCGGGCGGCAAGATTGCCGTGCTGTTGGAACTGAACTGCGAAAGCGACTTTGTGGCGCGCACGCCGGACTTCCAGGAACTGCTGAAGGACGTGGCGATGCATATCGCGGCCAGCGATCCCAGGTACATCAAGCCCGAGGATGTGACGCCCGAGGACATGGAGCGCGAGAAGGAGATTTATCGCGCACAGGCCGCGGCAACCGGCAAGCCCGCGCCGGTGATTGAGAAGATTGTGGACGGCAAGATGGCGAAGTTCTACGAAGAGGTTTGCCTGCTGGAGCAGCCGTTCATCAAGGAACAGACGGTGAGCATCAAGGAACTGATCGCGCAGAAGGTGGGCAAGCTCGGCGAGAACATTACGGTGCGGCGGTTTGCGCGCTTCAAGGTGGGCGCGGCCGACTGGACCGTGTCGCAGACGAAGGCGACGGAACCGGCTGCGGAGTAAGTTTTGTTTTGCTGGAACTCGAACGCCCGAGGGGGATTTTCCCTTCGGGCGTTTTGCTTTGGGGGCAGTGATTTTTCAAAGGAACTGGGGAAAGAGAAGGGGCAATCCGCGCCGGCGGATTGCCCCAGGTATTTTGGCCTGGACTGAAGGCCGGAAGTTACGGCATGTAGTAGCGGAGCGAGGTCCAGAACATGTTG
>Ga0302320_10013008_pt1 | contig 17424 bp, 13 predicted proteins | sample Bog_T0_3_FD_202130 | JGI IMG/M metagenome (GOLD analysis project Ga0302320, IMG submission 202130) | Peat permafrost microbial communities from Stordalen Mire near Abisko, Sweden - Bog_T0_3 | ecosystem: Environmental > Terrestrial > Soil > Wetlands > Peat | place: Sweden: Abisko, Stordalen Mire...
CCCCGGCAGGTGCGCGCGCGTTTAGGGCGTGCGCAACCTCACCACGATGGCATCGCCGGATCGATCCACGGCAAGCGCCGGGTCACGCGCGAGGACCTGCACCAGCGAATCGGCGTCATCCGCATCGAACACGCCCGTATAGACCCGTTCGAGCACGCCGCTGCCCTGCAGGCGAATCGGCTCCGAGCGGTAACGATTGAACTCGCTCACGATCTCACCGAGGGTCTGTTCCCGGAAGATGAGGCGGCGCTCGCGCCAGGCCACGGTATCGGTCACGTTGTTCACCTCGCGAACGTTCATGGATCCCGCGTGGCTCACCTGGGCTTCCTCGCTCGCACCGAGACTTCGGCTGCCCGTTGTCCTGCGGGCGGTCGTGCCGGCTCCTTCGCCGGGCCCCGGGCCGCGGGCGGCCTCCGAGCCCGCGTCGGGGCCCGCAGGGGTCACGTTCACCCGGCCCTCGAGTACTGAGATCACCGTGCCGTCCTCGCGCCGATAGACGTCGAACTGAGTGCCGACCGCTTGCACCACGGCATCGTCGGTGTACACGCGGAAGGGCCGGTCCGTGTCGTGATGAACCCTGAAAAGCGCTTCGCCGCGCAACAGACGCACGTCGCGCGCATGAGCTGCGAGCCGGACGGCGACTCGTGAGTGCGTGTTCAAGTACACCACGGAGCCGTCCGCAAGCTCGAAGGTTCGTTGCTCGCCGGTGGCCGTTTCGAACTCCTGCCATCCGCCCCGGCTGATCGACAGCCAAGCCCAGCCGCCGGCGGCGAGCAGCACTGCTGCCGCCATCGCGGCCGGCAGCCACCGGCGTCGTGCGGATCCGCCCGGCGCCGCCGCGCTGCGTGCCGGGAGCGGCGTGACCCGTTGATCCATCTTGGCGACGAGCGACTCGAGATCGTGCACGCGTTGCGCATCGAGATCCCCGAGCGCGTGATCGAGCGACAGCATGAGCATAAAATCGCGCACGTTGCGGGGAGATTCCTTGAGCCACGCAACGAAGCGCTGTTCATCGCCCGGTTTTGGATGACTCATGGTCTCGACCCAGCTCGATGCCTGCTGGGCATACAATGATTCGAGTTGGCGGGTCTTCTGATCCATGCGCGGACTCTAAGGGGTTTCCGCCAGAATGACGCGAAGCCGTGCGCGCGCCTCGACCACATACTTTTCGATGGTATGGACCGAGAGACCGGCGGCACCCGCTGCTTCCGAGTAGGACAGGCCGTCGCGCTTGACCAGCAGCAGCACGAGCTGGTGAGCGGGCGGCAGCTGCTTCAGCGCCTTGTCGAGCCGCTCCCGAAGCTCGAGCTGCTCTGCCATGCCGGGGGCTTCGAATTGCTCGGAGCGATCGCACAGATCGTCGGTCAGATCGGAGTCGAACAACACTCGTTCGTGCTGTTTGCGCTGCCGGAATTCGCGTACGACGTGGGTCGCGATGCCGAGGAGGTAGGATAAGGGATTGCGGACCAGATCGGCGTTCCGAACCCGAAGGAGTCGTGCAAATACTTCCTGGGCGAGATCGTCCGCATCCTGTGCGTGCGCCACGCGCCGCGCCAGAAATCGCTGCAGCTCGCCGGCGTGCTCGCGAAACGCGGTTCCGGCGAGATTCGATGCGGATTCGGGTTGGCTCGACATCATGGCTATATCTTAAGTGCGGTTTCAGCGCCAAACCCGGTAGTCGATGAGGGAACTACCGGGTTTTGTCACATGAGATACACATAAGGGACAGGCCCGGCTTTTTTGCCGGTGACGATGAACCTCGGCACCCGAGAAAATATTCAAGTGCCACGCAGGGGAGGGGATGGATGAACTCTCGCACGACGCCGCTGGTGGCCGTCGGCGCCGTCCTCCTGTGGGCAACGGCGGGCGCCCAATCTCCCGGCACGGGAGTCAAGAATTGGAGTATTCCAGCGGAACCGTTGGCCAATGCTCTCAATGACTTGGCGCAACAATCTGGACTTCAAGTGATGTTTCCGTCCGAGCTCGTCGCGCGGCTCAGGAGCCCCGAGGTCAAAGGATCGCTCACCGCGACGGAGGCGTTGCAGCGGCTGCTGAGCAACACCGGATTGCGATTCGAGTTCGTCAATCCCCACACCATCACCATCGTCGGACCCGAACCTTCTGACCCGTCAGTCAAACCCAAACCGCCGGTCGGCGACGACCACCCGATAGATCAGACCACCGCCTCACCGGCCACTTCAGGAGAGAAAATGCCTCGCAGAAGTTTTTTTGCCCAGCTATTGGGATTGTCCGCCGCCTGCGGCGCGGCGTTGCATGGAGGCGCTGCGTGCGCTCAGGACGCTTCGGGCGCGCCGGCGGCGTCGGAGACCGCGACCTTGGACACGGTCATCGTCACGGCGCGCAAGCGCGACGAGTCGTTGGCCCAGGTTCCGGTGAGCATCACCGCCTTCACGTCGCAAAACCTCGAGGACTACAACATACAGTCGTTCGATGACTATGCGACCAAGACCCCGAACATCTCCTTCGCTTACGGAGGCGGCCCGACCGGATTTGCCGATGCGCGAACGGTCGCGATCCGCGGTATCACGGGCCAGAATTTGTTCGGCACGGCGGGTGCGACGGGCTTCTACATAGACGACACGCCGATACCGGGCTCCGTCGATCCTCGAGTTCTCGATATCGACAACATTGAGGTGCTGAAGGGTCCCCAAGGAACCCTCTACGGGGAGAGCTCGCTCGGTGGCAATGTGCGACTGGTGACCAAGAAGCCCGGGTTGACCGCGGACGACATCGGCTACATGGCCCAAGCCGGCTGGACCACCAGGGGCGGCAGCGCCGATGGCGGCGCCGGGGTGATGGGTAATCTCGTGCTGGTGCCGGACGTCCTGGCAGTTCGCGCGGTGTTGTTCGGCAATCACGACGCCGGGTATCTCACGCGGACATTTCCGACGGATCCCTCGAGCCCGGCCACCGGCGATCCGGACCTGGTCGTGCCGCGTACCAGCGTCGGCAATCAGGGCGCCCAAACGACGTACGGCGGCTCGGTGTCCGTGCTTTTCAAGGCGAGTGACGCTTTCGACGCGCGCTTGCGCGTGATGTACCAAGACACCGATATGCACGGATTTCCGGCCGCTTTCGCGCCGCTGCCGGCATTCCAACCCGAATACACCCTCAATCGGGCGTTTGACGTGCAGCCCGACGCGATAGATCGTTGGGCACTGCCGTCGCTCGAACTGAACTATCGCGGCCCCGGCTTCAGTATCGTGTCCTCGTCGAGCTACTTCTACCGGCATACCCACGATCTCGAGGACTCGACCTACGGAACCGAGAGCATCCTCACGGCCCCGGCTCCCGGCGGCTTCTACCAGGCGACCACGCTGCCCAATCAGCCGTTCCTGTGGGACGGCGAGCGCTATCACAACCAGGCGACCGAGGAACTGCGCCTCAGTTGGGACCCGATTTACAATTTCAGCGGCACCGTGGGCGCGTTCTACTCACGCACGCGTTCGCTGTTCACCATCCCGAATACCTACGCCACGGGACTGCCGGCGGCCTCCGTGGGCAGCACGGTCGGTCCCTGGCCCAACGATCTCATCTGGACGCAAAACAATCCGAACACACAGAACGACACGTCGGTGTTCGGCGAGGTCTATTACAAGTTCCTGGAGAAGTTCACGCTGACCTTGGGTGCGCGAAAATATTGGCTGAAGCAGACCACCGACTACACCGCCGATGGGTTTTTGAATTTCGGGACCACGCCGAGCAATCCACAAGAAAACAAGGAGTCCGGGGTCGACCCGAAATACGGGCTCGCGTACCAAGCGAGCGACGCGACCATGGTGTACGCGTCCGCATCGAAGGGGTTTCGAGCGGGTGGCGCGCAGGCGAATTTCCCGGGCTGTCCGCAACCGGGCCTGACGGTGGACGCCATCACGCACGTCAAATCCGACACTCTGTGGAGCTACGAAGTCGGATCGAAGACCCAGTTGTCCGATCCCGGGATCCTGGTGTCGGCCGCGGCCTTTCACATCGATTGGAAAAACCTGCAGCAGCAGGCCGCGCTCGACTGCGGCTTTTACGTGCTGCTGAACGGAGGCGAGGCGAAGATCAACGGCGCTGAGCTCGACGTTTCCGGCCACCTGGCTCCCGCGCTGCAGGTGCGTTTCGGCCTCGGCTTCGAGAAGACCGAGATCAACGATCCCGGCATCTTGTCGGTGGTCGGAATCGCCGCCGATCAGCGCATTCCGGAGACCCCGGCGTGGACCGCAACGGTGGGCGGCGTCTATACCCGGCCGATCAATTCGCAATACGACGGGTTCGTGTCCGCCGACTACAGCTACACGGGAGACAGCGTTTCCCTGCTGAACGGCGGCGGCGGCTCGGGAGCCGAACGCTCGCCGTACTCGTTGGTGAACCTGCGCTTCGGGGTGCAGCGTGAAAAATCGGAGATTTCCCTGAACCTGCGCAATTTGACCAACTCAAAGCCAAACCTGGGCGACATCGGCTATGTCGGCTATGCTCAGTTCACGGCGGGCGGGACAGTCTTGCCGCAAGTCGCGACGCTGCAGCCATTTACCGTCATCCTTCAATACAAGAACAATTTCTGACCACAACTTCCCGATTCATCGAGCAGCGGTCGATCGATTACGTGCCGATCGCGGAGCGCCACGGAAAAGTGTGGCACCTGTGGGCGGTGTGGTTTTCGGGCGATGCCCATCTTGCGACCGTGGCCGCGGGCGTGGTGGGCATCGCGCTCGGCGGCACCTTCGCCTGGATGGCGGTCGCGGTGGTGCTGGGCTGTGCGTTCGGCACGTTCTTCATGGCCTTTCACTCCACGCAGGGGCCGCAGCTCGGATTGCCGCAGATGATCCAGTCGCGGCCTCAATTCGGTTATCTCGGGGCGCTCCTGGTATGGGGCGTCGCGCTCATCGCCTACATCGGCTTCAACGCGTTCAACCAGATTCTTGCGGCGCAGACCGTGCATGCCCTCTATGGGCTCGAATCGATGCCCACGATGTTGGTTTTCACCCTGCTGTCGGTGTCCCTGGCGGTCATCGGCTACGACTTGATCCATCTCGCGCAACGCTGGATCGCCTACGTCCTGATCTGCGCGCTGCTGGTGTTCACCGCTGCGGTTCTGGCAAGGTCGCCGCTGCCGGACGCCGCTCTTCATTGGAGGGACTTTCGCGCGGTCGCGTTCCTGGCGCAGTTTTTCGCCGCTGCGTCCTATCAGATCGCGTGGTCCATCTATGTCTCGGATTATTCGCGCTATCTGCCGCGCAATGTCGGCGTGAGCGCCTCGTTTTGGTGGACCTTTCTCGGCGCCTTCATCGGCGGGGCTTGGACCATGCTGGTTGGCACCATCGCCGCCGCGCTGTATCCCGGGGCAGAGATTGCGGCGGCGCTGCGCGCGGCGGCGGACCTGGTTTTGCCGGGATTCGGCAAACCACTGCTGCTGTGCTCCCTGCTCGGCCTGGTGACCGTCACTTCGCTCAATTTCTACGGCGCCTCGCTCACGCTGCTGAGCGTCATGGACTCCTTGAAGCCCGGACGGCCGACCGTGGCCAAGCGCGTGGCCACGCTGGTCTTTGCCGCGCTCACGGCGACCGCCATCGCGCTCGCGTCGACTCATAATTTCGTGGAGAAATTCGGTGCGTTTCTCTCTGTGCTGCTCTATCTGTTCACGCCCTGGACGGCCATCAACCTGGTGGATTTCTACTGGGTCCGCAAGGGACATTACTCGGTGCGCGAGATCTTCAACGCGCACGGGATGTACGGCCGCTGGAACTGGCGCGGGCTGCTCGCCTATGGAGTGGGTTTCGTATCGATGATTCCGTTTTTCAGCACCGCGATTTACACGGGTCCGGTCGCGGCGGCGCTCGGCGGCGCGGACCTGGCCATGGTCGTGGGCCTGCCAATCTCCGCGCTCGTCTATGTCGCGGCGTGCCGGTCGCTCGATCTGGATGCGGACCGGCGGCGCGCGCACGATGCGGATGTGGGGCTCGAACCGCAATCGCCGGGCTGAGCGGCGCTCGCCGTCCTCACGGTTGTCAATCGAAGCGCATCGACAGGTCGATCGCGCGCACGTGCTTGGTGATGCTGCCGACCGAAATGAAATCCACGCCCGTGTCGGCAATATTGCGAACCGTGTCCAGGGTCACGCCGCCGGAGGCCTCGAGCTTCAACGGACGTTTCGATTTTCGATTGAGCGCGACCGCATCGGCCATCGCCTCGGGCGAAAAATCATCCAGCAGGGCGATGTCGGCGCCGGCGGCGATCGCCTGCTCGAGCTCATCCATGCGTTCCACCTCCACTTCGACCGGAACTGCCGTGCTGGTGGCTCTCGCGGCGGCTACCGCGCGCGCAATGGAGCCCGCCGCCATGATGTGATTTTCCTTGATGAGGATTCCGTCAAACAGGCCGATCCGGTGATTTTGGCCGCCTCCGACACGCACCGCATATTTTTGCGCCGTGCGCAGACCCGGCAGGGTCTTGCGGGTATCGAGCAGGCGGCAGGCCGTGCCCTCGAGCCGCTCGACATACGCATGGGCGGCTGTGGCGGTGCCGGAGAGGAGCTGCAGGAAGTTGAGCGCAGTCCGCTCACCGGTCAGCAGCGCCCGCGAGGGGCCCTCAATCTCGAATAGCGCCTGATCGGCGGCGACGGCGGCTCCCTCGCCGGCGTTCCAGTCGATCCGCACCTGGGGGTCGAGGCGCGCGAACACGGCCTCGACATACGGTATCCCGCAGAGGATGGCCGCCTCCCGGGTAATGACGGTCGCCCGGCCGGCCGCCGCAGCCGGGATGAGGGCGGCGGTCAAATCGCCGCTGCCGATGTCTTCTTCGAGGGCCCGGTCGATCTGGAGCGACAAATCGGCGGGAACCGGGACTGAAATCATGAATTTAGGCGTCCAATGAGCGGAAAGGCTGGAAGAATAGTCAACAGCCCCCAATACTTCAAACGATGAGCGAAGTGCCGCCCGAGTCCCCCTGCATCAACGTCTGTGTTCTCGATGCAAGCGGATATTGCGTGGGCTGTTATCGTACAATTGGCGAAATAGCCGGCTGGCGGAGCCTATCGGTCTCCGAGCAGCGGGCGGTGCTGCGGCAGTTGCCCGAGCGCGAAGCCGCCCGCGCGCCGAGATCGGAATGAACCATTTGGAGATTGACCATGACTGCGATTGATCGAATCAAGACTCAGCTGGCCTCGGCCCCGGTCGTGCTGTACATGAAGGGCACCCCGGATTTCCCGCAGTGCGGGTTTTCCGCCCAGACCGCCGGTGCATTGCGCGCCTGCAAAGCCGAGTTTGCCCATATCAATATTTTCGAAGATCCCGAAGTGCGCGAAGCGCTGAAGAGCTATTCGAATTGGCCCACGTTCCCGCAGCTCTATGTGAACGGCGAGCTGATCGGCGGGTGCGACATCGTCGTTGAGATGTACAAGAGCGGCGAGTTGAAGCAGCTGCTGTCCGAGGCGGGCGCGGTCGCCGCCTAAGAGTTCCGGGCTAACCCCGTCCGAAATCGCCCGGTGGATCGGGCGGGGATTCAGTGTCGATTTCGAGCGGCCCCATGGCCGCCAAGCGGCGTCTGCTCGCATCAAACACGCCTTGGAACTGATTGCAGACCGCGCAGAACAAGTCTGCGGTGCGCTCCGCATCGTACGCCGCCGAATGCGCGGAACCCGTATCCCATTCCAGCCCCGCGGCGAGCGTCGCGCGCATCAGCACGGTCTGGCCGAATGCGACGCCGCCCAACGTGGCGGTGTCGAAACAGGAAAACGGGTGGAACGGATTGCGCTTGATTTGCGTGCGCGCCACCGCGGCGTTCAGGAAATTCAAATCGAAGGAGGCATTGTGGCCCACCAGCACCGCGCGGGTGCAGTCGGCATTGCGCACGGCGGTGCGTATTTCGCGGAATATCCGCTGCAGCGCATCTTCCTCGGAAATCGCCGGGCGCAGCGGATGATGGGGATCGATCCCGGTGATGGCGAGCGAGGCGGGCTCGAGATTCGATCCCGGAAACGGTACGACGTGGTAGCGGTGAGTTTCGCCGCGCGCCAGCGTGCCGTCGCTGCGCATCTCGATGAGCACGGCGGCTATTTCAAGAAGCGCATCCGTCCTCGAATTGAAGCCGCCGGTTTCGACATCGATCACGACGGGTAGAAAGCCGCGAAAGCGCGTTGCGTAGGTGATGGGCGGCAATTGCGTCATGCGCACTCCCGGTCGGCGAGGCGCCACGCGATCGTCTCGCCGCCCCGATACGGCACGAGCTTGCCGGGGCCGAAATCGTAAGAGGGCGGCGGAGACCACGCTTCCTTGATCAGGCTGATGCGCTCCGCGTGCCGCTGCAGGCCGTAGAAATCCGCTCCGAAGTGGCTCGCGAAGCCCTCGAGCCGATCGAGCCGACCCGCTTGTTCGAAGGCTTCCGCGTACAACTCGAGCGCCGCATGCGCGGTGAACATGCCCGCGCAGCCGCAGGCGTTCTCCTTGGTCGAGCGTTCGTGCGGCGCGCTGTCGGTGCCCAGGAAGAAGCGCGGGTTGCCGCCGGTGGCCGCGGCCACCAATGCCTCGCGGTCGCGCTCACGCTTCAAGATCGGCAGGCAGTAGTAGTGTGGCCTGATGCCGCCGGCGAAAAGCGCGTTGCGGTTGTGCAAAAGATGCTGAGGCGTGATGGTGGCGGCCACGCCGGGGCGGACGCCGGCGACGAAAGCGGCGGCACGCGCCGTGGTGATGTGCTCGAACACCACCTTGAGCCTCGCGAACCGCTCGAGGAGCGGGGCCAGAGTCTCGTCGATGAAATACGCCTCCCGATCGAACACATCGACATCCGCGCGCGCGGTTTCGCCGTGCACCAGGAGTGGCATACCGAGCGTCTCCATGCGTTCGAGCACGGGGTAGGTGTTGGCGATCTCGGTGACGCCGGCGTCCGAATGCGTGGTCGCGCCGGCCGGATAGAGTTTCACACCCTGCACGAAGCCGCTCGCCGCGGCTCGATCGATCTCCTCCGGCGCCGTGGTGTCGGTGAGATACAGCGTCATCAGCGGCGTGAAACGGCTGTGCGCGGGCAGCGCGGCCGTTATGCGGGTACGGTAGGCGGCGGCCAGCGCCGTGGTGGTGACCGGCGGCTTCAAATTCGGCATGACGATGGCGCGTCCGAATTGGGCCGCGGTGAATCCGACCACGGCGGCCAGCGCCGCCCCGTCGCGCAGATGTACGTGCCAGTCGTCAGGCCGTTGGATCGTCAGCGTGTTCATGATTCAGTTTGCCGGCCATCCCCGACGCAAAAGATCGAGCGTGTAGCGCACGCCGAATCCGGTGATCTCGGTACCGATGTGCGCGAGACCGCCGTGGCGGCTCCCGGCAGACAGGTCCAAGTGCAGCCATGCGATGGGTTTGGGCACGAAGCGGTTCAAGAAACGGGCGGCGAGAATGTGATCGCCCTTCGAGTCGGGCGAGCACTGCATGACGTCCGCGACCGCGCTTTCCAGGTCCGTGTCGAAATCCTTGTCCATGGGAAAACACCACACGCGCTCGCCGCTGCTCGCGCCCGCAGCCTCGATCAGATCCCGAAGTTCCGGCCGATTGGTGAATGCCCCGCTGTAGCGTTCGGTCAGGGCGTAGACGCAGGCGCCGGTGAGCGTTGCATAGTCGATGATGCCGCGCGGCTTGTTGCGCGCGGCGAGGCTCAAGGTGTCGGCGAGCACCAGGCGGCCCTCGGCGTCGGTGTGAATCACCTGAATGGTCGTGCCGTTGTGCGCGCGCACAACGTCCTGCGGCTTATAGGCGAGGGGACCGGCTCGATTCTCGGTGATGGCCAGCCAGCAATCCACCGCCAACGGTGAACGCAGCGCGTGCAGCGCATAGAGGCTTCCGACGGCGACGGCGCTGCCCTCCATGTCGGTATGCATGTCGAGCATGCCCTTGTGCGCCTTCAAGTTGGTGCCGCCGGTATCGAAGCAGATGCCTTTTCCCACCAGACTCACCGCGGGCGCACCCGCGCCGCGCGGACGGTAGGTGAGCCGCACGATGCCGGCATCGCGGGTGCCGTTGCCCTGCGAGACCGCGAGAAATGCGCCGGCGCCCAATCGGCGCAGCTGCCCCTCTCCGTAGAATTGATAGGTGAGGCGCAAGTGCCGCGCAAGTTCCTTGAGCAACCGGCGGTATCCGGCGGCGTCGAGGGTGTTCGGCGGCAGCGCCGTCAGCCAACGGGCAAGATTATTGCCCGCCGAGGAGGCGAGCGTGACCTGCAGATCCGCGAGCTTGTGCCCGAGCGCGACATCCACGCGCGCGAGCGGCGCGCGAGACTTGGGTTTGCTCTTGAAGGTGGCGAGGCGGAACGCCGCGGCCTGAACGGCGGCGAGGGCGGCGTGCAGAGCGGCATCCGCGGTCTCCCGGCTGCAGCCCTGCTGCCACATGAGCAGCGACTCGGGCTCGGTGTCGATGATGGCCCGGGCGATTTTCCCCGCGGTTTGCAGCCGCTCGAAAGCGCTGGCCCGCGCGGCCGGGCACACGGCCACCAACAGCGTCTCGGCGCGCGCTCCGACGCGCAGATGGCAGCAATCGCCTTCCTTCTGAACCTTGCGCGCATACAGTTGGCGCAGCACCTTGCCGTGAGGCACCGCCGCCCAATCCTCGTCCGAGGGCTTCAAGGGCAACAGGACGATGGCGGCGGAGTAGCGAGAGAGCTTTGCCGCTGCGATGCGGGGCGCGATCTGCCGCACCGGTACCAGCAAGGAGTTAAAGGGTAGGCGAATCGGCATAGCTGTAGGAGGCAAGCATAACGCGGGACTGCGTGGGCGTACCCCACTCGAGCGGCCAGCATGGTGCAAGAATTCTGCCGGCTGATCCCCTTTGCTTGACCGTGAAAAACCAAACCCCGAAGATAGTGCCGCGATATCAAGCGGCAGTTCGCGCAGGGACGCTGTAATGTGCCTGCTATCTTAACAGGACACGTGGGGGCGTGCATGGGCACGTGCCTATTTGCAAGGTTTTCCTCTATGACCCAACATTCCCCGTTCGAAGATATCGATCCGACTGAAACTCAGGAGTGGCTCGAATCGATCGAGTCCGTGTTGCGCGCACAGGGCCCAGAACGCGCGCATTTCCTGCTCGAGAAACTGGTCGACTTCACGCGTCGCTCGGGCACCTACCTGCCGTTCAAGCCGAACACCGCCTACCTCAACACCATCTCGCGCGCGCAGCAGCCGGAGTATCCCGGCGACCGGTCCCTCGAACGGCGCAACGAGGCGTACATGCGCTGGAATGCGCTTGCCATGGTCGTGCAGGCCAACCGCACGAGCTCCGAGTACGGCGGCCATATCGCAAGCTATGCATCGGCCGCCACCCTCTACGAAGTCGGATTTAATCACTTCTGGAGAGCCAAGAGCGCGTCGCATCCGGGCGACATGGTGTTCATGCAGGGTCATTCGAGCCCGGGCATCTATGCGCGCGCCTATCTCGAGGGGCGGCTGAACGAATCGCAGCTGCAGCGCTTTCGCCAGGAAGTGGGCGGCGACGGCTTGTCCTCCTATCCGCATCCCTGGCTCATGCCGGATTTTTGGCAATTTCCCACGGTATCCATGGGACTCGGTCCCATGATGGCGATCTTCCAGGCGCGGTTCGTCCGCTACCTCGAACACCGCGGGATCGTGCCGCCCTCCGACCGGCGCGTATGGGCGTTCCTCGGCGACGGCGAAATGGACGAACCGGAGTCGATGGGCGCGCTCACCATGCCGGTGCGCGAGAAACTCGACAATCTCACGTTCGTGATCAATTGCAATCTGCAGCGGCTCGACGGCCCGGTACGCGGCAACGGCAAGATCATCCAAGAGCTGGAGGCGGCATTCCTCGGCGCGGGTTGGAACGTCATCAAGGTGATATGGGGATCGCGATGGGATCCGTTGCTCGAACGCGATCAGAAGGGGCTGCTCAAGCGGCTGATGGAAGAGTGCGTGGACGGGGAGTATCAGAACTTCAAATCCAAAGGCGGCGCCTATACGCGCGAACATTTCTTCGGCAAGTATCCCGAGTTGAAGGAAATGGTCGCCAACATGTCCGACGAGGAAATATGGCGGCTCAACCGCGGCGGCCACGATCCGGTAAAGGTGTACGCGGCGTATGCGTCGGCGGTCGCCAACAAGGGCACGCCCACGGTGATTTTGGCGAAGACCGTGAAGGGATTCGGGCTCGGCAAGTCCGCGGAAGGGCTCAACGTCGCGCATCAACAGAAAAAGCTAGGCCCAGAGGACTTGAAGGCGGTCCGCGACCGCTTCAACATCCAGGTCTCCGATGAGGAGCTCGCCGGGCTGTCGTTTCGCAAACCCTCGTCCAACAGCGAGGAAATGCAGTATCTGCAGGAGCGCCGTGCGTCCCTGGGCGGCTATCTTCCGGCGCGCCATGCCTCGGCGCCGCCGCTGGTGGTGCCGCCGCTCGAGACCTTCAGCGCGCTGCTCGAGGGGACGAACGAGCGCGAGATTTCCACCACCATGGCGCTGGTAAGAATTCTGACCATGCTGGTCAAGGACAAGAACATCGGCCGGCACGTGGTGCCGATCGTTCCCGATGAGGCGCGCACCTTCGGCATGGAGGGCATGTTTCGCCAGATCGGCATCTATTCATCGGTCGGGCAGCTCTACACGCCGCAGGACGCGGACCAGCTCATGTTCTACCGGGAGGACAAGCAGGGACAGATCTTGGAGGAAGGCATCAATGAGGCGGGGAGCTTGTGCTCCTGGATCGCCGCGGCGACCGCGTATGCGAACCACGGCGTGAGCATGGTGCCGTTCTACATCTACTACTCGATGTTCGGATTTCAGCGCGTCGGCGATTTCATCTGGGCCGCGGGCGACAGCCAGGCGCGGGGGTTTCTCATCGGCGGCACCGCCGGGCGCACCACGCTTGCGGGCGAAGGATTGCAGCACCAAGACGGCCACAGCCAATTGGTCGCGACCACGGTTCCCAATTGCGTCGCCTACGATCCGACCTACGCCTATGAGCTGGCGGTGATCATCCAGGACGGTTTGCGGCGCATGTACCAGGAACAAGAAAGCGTCTTCTATTACATCACCTGCATGAACGAGAACTACGCGCATCCGGCGATGCCGTCCGGGGTCGAGCAGGGGATCCTGAATGGCATGTACCTGCTGCAGATCGGCGGCCGAGGCAAGGTTCGAGTGACGCTGTTCGGTTCGGGCACCATTTTGCGCGAAGTGCTGGCGGCCGCGGAAATATTGGAAAAGGATTTCGGCGTGCCGGCCGATGTGTACTCCGTGACCAGCTTCAGCGAGCTGCGCAAGAACGCGCTCGACATCGAGCGCTGGAACTTGATGCATCCGACCGAGCCGCAGAAGCAAACCTACATCCGTCAGGCGCTCGGCGACCACGCAGGCCCTTTCGTCGCGGCGACGGACTACATGAAAACCGTGCCGGATCAGATCCGGCAATGGGTGCCGGGCCGCTACGCCGTGCTCGGCACCGACGGCTTCGGGCGCAGCGACTCGCGCGCGGAGCTGCGGCGCTTCTTCGAGGTGAATCGCCACTACGTCGTGATCGCGGCGCTCAAGGCGCTTGCGGACGACGGCAAAATCGACGTTCACACCGTGACCAAGGCCATGATCGCTTTCGGGATCGACCCCGAGAAACCCAACCCGCTGACCGTCTAGGCAATCATGGCAACTCCCCTCAAGGTTTTGGTCCCGGACATCGGCGGATTCAAGGATGTGAGCGTGATCGACGTGCTGGTCAAAGACGGCCAGCAGATCGACAAGGAAACGCCGCTGATCACAATCGAGACGGAGAAGGCGGCCATGGATGTGCCCTCGCCCGAGGGCGGCCGCATCTCGCAGGTCAGCCTCAAGAAAGGCGACAAGGTGTCCGAGGGCAGCCTGATCTTGCTGCTCGAGGCAGCCTCGAGTTCGGAAGCCGCGCCGGCGGCGCCCGAACCGGCTGCCGAAGCCGCGGCGGCGCAAAAGCCCTCTCCGGCAGCCAAACCTGCGGACGCGGAGCCTCAAGCGCCGCAATCCGCACCCAAGTCGTCCCCGGCGGTGAAACCCGCGGCCGCCGAGCCGCAAGCACCCCCGCCGGCTGAGAAGCCCGCGCCGGCGGCGAAGCCACCGGCATCATCGGCTCCGATCGATGAGCGTGCATTCTCGACGGCCTACGCGAGCCCGTCGGTGCGCAAGTTCGCGCGTGAGCTCGGCGCCGATCTCGGCAAGATTCAAGGCACCGGATCGAAGGGCCGCATCACCCACGATGACGTGAAAGCCCACGTCAAAAAGCTGCTCGCGGAGCGCGCATCCGCGCCCGCTGCGTCGGCGCTTCCCAAAGTGCCGGAGATCGATTTCGCGGCCTTCGGTGCGGTCGAAACGCAGCCGCTGTCGCGAATCCAGCTCATTTCCGGCGCCCGCCTGCAGGCGAGCTGGCTCAATGTGCCACACGTCACCCAGCACGACGACGCCGATATCACCGATCTGGAAATCGCGCGCGTGGCGCTCAAGGGCAAGGCGTCACAGGAGGGTGTCCGCTTGACGCCGCTCGCCTTCATCGTCAAAGCCTCGGTGGCCGCACTCAAGGAATATCCGCGGTTCAACTCGTCTTTGGACGCGTCGGCAAATAACCTGATCTTGAAAAAATACATCCACGTCGGGTTCGCCGCCGACACCCCGAATGGTCTCGTCGTGCCGGTGATTCGCGATGCCGATCGGCTGAACGTGTTCGAGATCGCCCGCGCGCTCGCCGCATTGTCGGAGAAGGCGCGCGCCGGGAAGCTCACCGCCGCGGAGATGCAGGGCGGATCATTCACCATTTCGAGCTTGGGTGGCATCGGCGGCACGGCGTTCACTCCGATCATCAACGCGCCGGAAGTCGCCATTCTCGGAGTGTCGAGATCGAGCCAAAAGCCGGTTTTCGAGCGCGGCGCCTTCGTTCCGCGCCTGATGCTGCCCCTGTCCCTCTCGTATGATCATCGGGTGATCGACGGCGCCGCCGCGGCTCGGTTCGTCGTGTTCCTGAGCCAGGCCTTGGGCGATGTAAAGGCGCTGCTATGAGCGTCGTGGAGATTCGGGTGCCCGATCTGGGCGACGCGAAGGACGTCGCCGTGATCGACGTTCTGGTTGCGGTGGGCGCGGAGATCCGCGCCGACGACCCGCTGATCACGCTCGAGAGCGAAAAGGCCACGATCGACGTACCTTCGCCGATCGCAGGCACCGTGGAATCGATTGTCGTCAAGAAGGGCCAGCAGGTATCGAGCGGTACCGTGATTGCCACGGTGGCGGAGAAATCCGCCGCGCCGCTGCGAAAGCCGGCGGCCGCCGCACGCGCGCCCGCCGCGCCGGCCCCGGCAGCGGTGTCCAATGCGCCGGCGCCGGCCCCGCCTGTGCAGGCCGCGCCGACGGCGGCCCCGCCCAAGCAGCAGGTCTCGCGCGGCGCGCCGTCCGAGGCGCCGTCAGGTGCGCTCGACCTGGTCGTGCTCGGCGCGGGGCCGGGCGGCTACACGGCCGCGTTTCGCGCTGCGGATCTCGGCCTCAAGGTCACGCTGATCGAGCGCTGGCCGACGCTGGGCGGGGTGTGCCTCAACGTCGGCTGCATCCCGTCCAAGGCGCTTCTGCATGCGGCAAAGGTGATCGAGGACGCGGCCGACATGGCAGCCTGCGGCATCGTGTTTCCTCCGCCGGACATCGATTGGGAAAAATTGCGGGCTTGGAGGAGCCGGGTCGTTGCAAAATTGACCGGCGGACTCACGGTGCTCGCGAAACAGCGCAAGGTCGACGTGCTGCGCGGCGAAGCAAAATTCATCGGACCGCATGCGCTCGAGCTGAAGTCGGCCGAGGGGATCAAACGAATTGATTTCAAGCAGTGCATCGTCGCCGCGGGCTCGGAATCGGTGCGATTGCCGGGCTTTCCGAATGATCCGCGCGTGATCGACTCCACCGGTGCTCTGGAACTGCCGGCCGACTGCAAACGGCTTCTCGTGGTCGGCGGAGGCATCATCGGACTGGAAATGGCCTGCGTCTACGATGCTTTGGGAACGAGGGTCACCGTGGTCGAGCTCAGCGACGGCCTGATGCCGGGCACCGATCGCGACCTCGTGCGTCCGCTGCAAAAGCGCATCGAGAAGCGCTACGCGCACATCATGCTGAAGACGCGGGTCGCGAAGCTCGAAGCGCATGCCGATGGATTGCGCGCGACCTTCGAGGGGCCGGAGGTGCCCGCTCCGCAGGAGTTCGATCGAGTACTGGTCGCCGTCGGCCGCAGCGCCAACGGCAATGCCGTCGATGCGGCTGCCGCGGGCGTCACTGTGGACAAGCGCGGCATCATCGCGGTCGACAAGCAGATGCGCACCAATGTGGCTCATATCTTTGCGGTCGGCGATATCGCCGGGGCGCCGATGTTGGCGCACAAAGCCACGCATGAAGCAAAGGTCGCGGCGGAAGTGGCGGCCGGACACAAATCCTCTTTCGACGCTCGCGGCATTCCGTCCGTCGCGTACACCGACCCCGAGATCGCGTGGGTCGGCGTCAATGAAACCGAAGCCAAGGCGCGGGGAATCGACTACGGCAAGGGGATGTTTCCCTGGGCTGCCAGCGGCCGCTCGCTTGCCATCAACCGCGACGAGGGCTTTACCAAGCTGCTGTTCGACAAGCAGACACATCGCGTGATCGGCGGCGGCATCGTCGGCACCAATGCGGGCGACCTGATCGCTGAGGTCGGTCTCGCGATTGAAATGGGCGCCGATGCATCGGATATCGGATTGACCGTCCACGCCCATCCGACCTTGTCGGAAACCGTGGCGTTCTCGGCCGAGGCGTTCGAGGGGACTTTGACCGATCTCTACATTCCGAAGCGCTGAGCTACGGGGCGCTGACGCAGTCCTTGATGAAGGCGGTCTTTTGAGCCCCTATCAGTTTCTTGACCTTGGCCTCTTTGAGGCAGTTCGTGCGCTTGGCGTGTTTGGCGGCATCATCGCTGTTGGCGGCCGCGGGAACGGCCGGAGGGGCCGCGGCGGGGTTCGCAGGCGCAGTTCCGCCGATCGGTAGGGCCAAGGCCATCGCAAAACTTGCTGCGAATGATGAAAGCACGAGGCAGGCTGAAACCGCCGGAAGCAAGCAACGCATGGCAAAGACCCTCGAGCGTGGCCGCCGTCGCGCCATCCGCTGGCCGGCCGCTCCTATTTTTTCGAGCATAGCGGCGCTCGGTCGGCGGCCCAATGAAGCGCGGATGAAGCTTGCTTAACCTTGCCGGATTAAGTCAGCCGTCGGCGGGCCAGTTCCAGATATTGGGCTTCATCCGGCGGCCTGCCGGCACGCTGCGCCTCCCATAAGGTCTGCGCCAAGGCCTCCATCAGCACATGTTCGGCATCGTGAGCGTCGCCGAGATGCGCGGTGAGCAATTGGGTCAGCTCCCGGATCCCCGGCGGCCGATCGATGGAAAGCTGCTCACGCACCGCGATGTGAAGCCCCATATGTAAAAA
>Ga0302320_10013009_pt1 | contig 17422 bp, 9 predicted proteins | sample Bog_T0_3_FD_202130 | JGI IMG/M metagenome (GOLD analysis project Ga0302320, IMG submission 202130) | Peat permafrost microbial communities from Stordalen Mire near Abisko, Sweden - Bog_T0_3 | ecosystem: Environmental > Terrestrial > Soil > Wetlands > Peat | place: Sweden: Abisko, Stordalen Mire...
CCAGGTCCAAGCAGTCAGGGCACCCCACTGCTCGGGACTGGGGCGGGGCTGGCCCTTGTTGACGAGGCCGATGACCCCCTGGGTCAGGCCCGCGCCGTTGTCCTGCTGCACGCTGATGGGATTGAAGATTGCGTAGCCCCATCCGCGCGAGAGGACCTGCTGCATGGGATCCGGGCCGGCCGGACCGCGCGTCCGGCTGCCGGCTGCAACGGGCGCGTCGGCCGCTGCGGCTCGTCCCCGCCGGCCGTCGGCAGCGCCCCCGGGCGCGACAACAACCATCACGGGCACGGGACCCGACGCGTTCGTCGGCAATGTCAGGACAAGGGTGATGACCGGCGTTGTCTTCGGATAGCCGGAGTTGTCGATGCGTCCGACGATCGTTTTTGTCGTAAAGGCATCCCTCACCTCGGTTTTGACCTCCCAGGCGACCTTGGGCGTATTCTCGGGAACCCGGCCATAGACCTCGTTATAGAAATCGCCCAGGATCTCCGGACGGCGCCGTTTCCACCAGGTGTCGGCGTCCTCGACCCGCCGGCCGTCCTTCAGGACAAGCGCATCGGGTATGGGAAACGGGTCCGCATTCGCCTCGTCGTAGTTGCTCCAGGTGCCAAAAGGCGAGCGGATGTACCGATTGTAGATGTTTCCGGCGTCGTCGAACCCGGCGTCGTCGACCCAGACTCTTGGCTTGAGGAGCCGCGTGTCTTGTGGCCGTCCTGGGTCTTCCGCTTCGGGCGGGAGGTTGGTCCTTGGCGTCACCGCCAGAATCGCAGCGATGCGGTCGGAGGCGGGAGCATCAGCCGCCAAGGCCTGCGGAACGAGGAGCAGCAAGCCGGACAGTCCGACAAAGCCGCGAATGGAAATAATCGGGGTCTCCATGAATGGGGTGCAGGGCAATGGGAAATGCACCGGATTCAGACATCGATGCCGACCACTTCATGGGCGATGATCGACGGCACGGCGAGGTCCAGCCATTCGCCGGTCTGGCGCCAATCCGGCGCCGTGCCGGCAACGAGCAGGCGCACGTTCCGCGCCTTCAGGCCGTCCGGGAGCCTCACGCGCACGCGCTGACAGGCAAGCGGCAGCAATTCGCGAACGGGGCCCTTCATCATCATGGGGTTGGTCAGGTTGACGAGGTGGACAGTGAGCGAATTCCTCTGGCGCCAGAAGGTCACGTCGAGGAGTCCCGGCCCGTCAACGGCCACGGGAGGATCCTCATGGGTCGCCCAGGCGACTGCATTGCGGAGGAGCTTGCCGTGATCCACCGCCAGGATTTCCCAGTACGTGCGGTCGATATCCCAGGGGAAATAGACGACCCGGCCGGCCGTCGGAAACTCGCGGAGAAAGACCTGGGGAACATCCGTCCGGGGCTCCCGCGCGAATACCTTCTCCATTGGGAGATCGGGATAGGACGGAATCAGGGTGAGCGGAGAGAAGAAATGCGGCGCCGTCGCGGCGACCTTCACCCGCCAGGCCCCATGGATGATCCGGGGCGCGTCCTCCAGCCCGGCCAGGAGCGGGTGCGAAGGGGCGGTCTCGTGTTCAAGCCGCACGTAGGCGTTGTGCATCGGCCCCTCGCCGCCCCCCTCCCATTTCGCGCCATAGAGATCGCCCAGGCCAAAGTCCTTCCGAAGCGCTCCCCGCTCGTCGCAAAGGGAGGTCTCGGAGGTGGCCACCAGGCCGCCGCCCCGGGCGACGAACTGGCGGAGCTGGTCGCATTGGGCGTCGGAAAGGGCGGCGATGTTCGGCAGGATAAGCGTCTTGAACGGCGCAAGGTGTTCCGCGTCGAGCAGGCGATCGTGCACCATCTCGAATGGAACGCGCGCCTCGATGAGCGCCTGATACCATCCCATCGCCGCGTCCTCCACACTGCCGGGTTCGCCTCGTTTTCCGCGGTAGAACCAGGCCGTCTGCTGCGAATAGACGATGGCCACGCGGGCAAGGGGGGCCTCGTTGCGCAGGTAGCGCTCCGCGCCCTTGCACCAGGTGTAGATGTCCTGGACCGGCTTCAGCCAGCGCGGGTCATTGATTGTGCCGCCGAATTTCGTGAACCACGGCCGCATCCCGTTGGCGATCCCGTCGGCCACCCAGAGCCGGATCTCGTCTGGGCTTTGGACGGAATCCTTCCAGCGATAGGCTTCCTCCAGCCCGACGCTGAAGCAGCCGATGACGGGACTTCGCCCAAGGGCCGCCCGGAATTCCTTGCCGCTCTTGCCGTTGGCCCAGGGCGGAGTGAGACCGTGGCGGGCCTGGCGGTCGGCCACGAGCATGGGTGCCAGTTCGCCGATCTGCCTCATGTCGAGCGAACTTGTCGCGCCTCCGCCCGTGTTGGGGACCACGCACGCATCGGGGTTGACCTTGCGCACCTCGCCGTTCCAGAGGCGCCACAGATCGAACAGCCTGTTCTGGCGCCACGAGGAATAGGCCCGGTAGACGGGATCCTCTGGGTCGCTCGTTCGCGGCAGGTCGTGTCCGCTCGCCGCCCTGAAGTTCTCCCGGCAGTGCTCGCAATAGCACATGCCCGATCCGTCCCATCGGTTGATGAAGATCCCGTCCACACGGTAGCGGTTCATGATCTCCTTCTTCACCTCCGTCATGAACTCGAAGTTGTAGGGCCCCAGTCCGCAGGTGACCCACATCTCCGGCGAAGCCCAGTGGCGCCTGGGCTTGCCGTCGGCGGTCACGGCGATCCAATCGGGATGCGCCGCCTTGACGTCGTCGTAGGTCGCATGCGGGTCGGTGCGCGCGACGACAACCATTCCAAGCTTGCGGGAGCCCTCCACAAGTTCTCCGAAGACGTCGCGGTCGCCGAGCCATGCGCTTCGGTGATGAAACGGAACGCCGGTCGGATAGTAGGCCACGCAGCCCCCGCCGCTCAGGCACACGGCGTCGGAGTGCGTCGCGCGAAAATAATCGAACCAGAACTGCGGGCTGAATCTTCCGGGATCGTTTTCAACGAGCGTCAGCTGCGCCCAGCGCATGGGCTTGTCGGCCCACGACGGCGCGCTTCGGGGCCCCTCGGGCAAATCCGTCGCTCCCATTCCAGGACGGGAGGCGATCTCGCCCAGGGCGAGCGTGGCACCGGCAAATGCCGAGGTTTTGAGAAAATTGCGGCGGGTGACGTCGGGCACGGCGGAGGCGGGCTGTGGCAAACCTTGTCCGAATGGAGGCAACGGGCAAACGCTTTCAGCCGCGAGCCGCAAAACAACGGCAACGCGCGAATAAACCGATCCCTCGCCGTATGATTCTGCGTCTGGCTGGGGGCTATCCTCCGCTGGCCGCGCTCAATCGAATTCCCCTTTCAAACCTTGAACGACGACCTCCCGCCCCCCCCTTTCGCCGGCGAAACCCGTCGCGACTTTCTGAAGACGACCGCCGCAGCAGCCGCAGTCCTCGCGGGCGCCAGGCTGGCTCATTTCGCATCCGGCGCGCCGGCGAACGGCGAAAGGGCTCCCTGGTACCGGCGTGCGATCCGCTGGGGCCAGACAAACATCAACGAGCTCGACCCGACCCGTTACGACGTTGCGTGGTGGCGGGAGCAGTGGCGACGAACCCGTATCCAGGGCATCGTCGTCAACGCGGGCGGGATTGTGGCCTATTATCCGACGAAGGTGCCGATGCACAGGCGTGCAAAATTCCTGGGTGAGCGCGACCTTTTCGGCGAATTGTCCCGGGCTGCGCACGACGAGGGATTGGCGGTCTTCGCGCGGATGGATTCCAGCGGGGCAAATGAAGACTTTTACAGGACCCACCCCGATTGGTTTTCGGCGGATGCCGCCGGGCAGCCGTACCGGTCCCGCGACCTGTACGTCCCCTGCATCAACGGGCCCTATTACCACGAGCACGTCGCCGCCATTCTGCGGGAGATTGTGGCGGAGTATCATCCCGAGGGATTCACCGACAATTCCTGGAGCGGGCTCGAGCGCAGCCGGATCTGCTACTGCGGAAATTGCGCTCGGAAGTTTCGCGCCCAAGCCGGCCGGGATCTTCCCCGCAAGAAGGACTGGCAGGATCCGGCCTACCGAGCCTGGATCGAGTGGGGCTACGCCTGCCGGCTGGAGGTCTGGGATGAAAGCAACAGGGTCACCCGGGAAGCGGGCGGTCCGGATTGCCTGTGGGTCGGGATGAACGGGGGCTCCCCCTATGGGGAGGCGCAGGAGTTCAGGGACTTCAAGCGGATCTGCCGGCGCGCCGAGATCATCATGCTCGACGACCAGCGGCGAATGAATGCGACCGGCTTTCAGCGAAACGGCGAGGTGGGCAAGCTCGTCCACGGGGTCCTCGGCTGGGACAAGGTGCTTCCGGAGAGCATGGCCATGTACCAGACGACCGAACCGACCTTTCGGCTGACCGCCAAGCCGGAGCCCGAGGCGCGGATGTGGATGCTCGAAGGCATTGCCGGCGGCATCCAGCCCTGGTGGCACTACGTTGGCGCGTACGGCGAAGACCGCCGGGCCTACCGCACGCCGGTCGAACTCTGCCAATGGCACGCGGCCAACGAGGCTTACCTCGTCCATCGGCGTCCGGTGGCCGGCGTCGGCGTTGTCTGGTCGCAGCGAAGCGGGGACTTCTTCGGCCGCGACGACTGGTCGGCGCAGGCTGTCCTGCCTGCAAGCGGGTTCATGCAGGCGCTGGTCCATGGGCGCATTCCGTACCTGCCTGTCGAGGTCGACGACCTTGAGGGCGACGGTGCCGCCCAGTTCCGCCTGCTGATATTGCCCAACGTCGGCATCCTGTCGGACGCGCAGGCCGCGAGCGTCCGCCAATTCGTCAAACGCGGGGGCGGGCTCCTGGCGACCGGCCAAAGCAGCCTTTGCGATGAATGGGGCGATCCTCGGCCGGATTTTGCCCTGGCGGACCTGTTCGGCGCGCATATCCCGCCAGCCCATGGAGGCCGCGTCGAGGCGACCCGGCGGCGATGGGCTTCGGAAACGCTCCACAGCTACCTGCGCCTGAGCCCGGAATTGCGCGGGAGGATCGACGGTCCCCATGCGGGCGCGGAGCCGCTGGTCCGCGGCGAGCGCCATCCGGTGCTGGCCGGATTTGACGAGACCGATCTTTTGGCCTTTGGCGGCACGCTGGAGCCTTTGACCATGGACGCCTCCGCGCAGGTGCTGGCAACCTACGTCCCTTCCTTCCCGGCGACTCCGCCCGAGGACGACTGGATGCGGACGCCGAAGACTGACATTCCCGGCATCATCGTGAACGAAAGACCCGGCTTCGGGCGGGTCGCATTCCTTCCGGCCGACCTGGACCGGCGATTCACACGGGACAACCTTCCCGACCACGGGCGCCTCCTGGCCAACCTGGCGCGCTGGGTGGCAAGGGACCAGCCGCCTCTTTCAGTGGAGGGGCCGGGCCTGATTGACTGCCATCTCTACCGCCAGCCCGGTCGAATGGTCCTCCACCTGCTCAACCTGACAAACGCCGGTGCGTGGCGCGCGCCGACGGATGAATTGGTCCCGGTCGGTCCCTTGCAGGTGCGAGTGCAGCTGCCAAACGATGTGCCCGGCCGAAAACTGCGGCTCCTCGTTTCCGGCCGCCCAATTTCGATCTCGGCAAGGGCTGGATGGGGCCGCTTTGAGATCACCTCCATTCTCGATCACGAGGTGGCGGTGATCGAGTAGGCCCAGCGAACTCGTTGGTTGCAACAGCAGGTCGCGGTCCAATCGGACTTGCCGTCCGCAAGGCGGCTAATCACACTCATCCCGTCAGGGAGTGGCAGGCAAACCCCGGCATCAAGGCAACCCCTTCGCCTGCAATCCCACACCCCATCCAACCATGCATTCGCAATTCGAAGAATCACGTCACTGCCCGCCAGCCGCCCGGATGGCGCTGCGGGGCTTCCTCATGTCGCTGGCGATGCTTGCCGGTTCCGCCGTCGCCCAGCCGGTTTCACCGGTCAAGCTCAACTGGCTCGACGGGCAGCCGCCTGCCGTTCCCCAAGGCGTGAGCTGGGGAGTGCCTTGGCCCAAGGGGAAGCTGCAGCCGACCGACAAGCTGGCCCTGACGACGGCGGACGGCAAATCCGTCCCCATGCAGACCTGGACGACCGCCTATTGGCCGGACGGTTCGGTCATGTGGAGCGGACAATCGATCGCGGCTGCGCCGGATCTGTCCGGGCCGCTGACCCTGGCCGTGGCGGACGGGGTTGATCCGTCCGTGAAGATCACCTGCAAGGAGGATGCAACGGGCATCGACATCGACACCGGCGCCATGCAGGCGAGGATCCCAAAGGAGGGATCGGCCCTTATCGGGTCGCTAACGGTCGGCGGCCGCCAATTGGCCGGGAACGGCAGGCTGGTCCTGCTGCTTGAAGACCGCTCGGAATTCGCAACGCGCCGGAGCGTGCGCGAGGAGGACTTTGTCAGCCGGATCAAGAAGGTCACGGTGGAGCAGTCCGGCCCGGTCCGGGCGGTGGTCAAGATCGAGGGCGACCACAAGTCGACCACCTCGGACCGGGGCTGGCTGCCCTTCGTCGTGCGCCTCTATTTCAATGCCGGCCTGGGCTCGATCCGGGTCGTTCACACGATCGTCTTCGACGGCGACGTCCAAAAGGATTTCATCAAGGGCCTGGGCCTGTCCATTGACGTGCCCCTGCGCGAGGAAGTGATCAACAGGCACGTTCGCCTCGGCGGGGAAACGGGAATGTGGGCCGAACCGGTCAAGCCGATGGTGGGCCGGCGCGACATCACGTATGGCGAAGGTCGCGGAGCCTCTTCGCCTGATCAGGCGCCGGACGGGCGCGTCCCGATCGTTTCGAGGGATGAGCACGCGGCGGGACGAGTGATGGTCTTCCCCGATCAGGCGGCGGGCAGGCGCGTCCCCAACCTGGACCAGTACTCCCGCGCGGAGCAGGCCTACATCCGCGACATTGCGCAATGGGACGACTACCGGCTGGACCAGCTCAATCCCGATGGATACACGATCGAGAAGCGGACGCAGGACAGGAGCTCCTGGGTGCATGTGCTCGACGGGCGGCGCGCGATGGGTCTGGCGTTTCTGGGCGACATCCAGGGCGGAGTGGCGGTGGACGTGAAGAAGTTCTGGCAGAAGAGTCCGGCCTCCCTGGAGATCAACGGCGCGACGACATCCAATGGCCGGTTGACCGTCTGGCTCTGGTCCCCGGAGGCCCAGCCGATGGACCTGCGGCACTACGACGTCAAGGGCCACGGCCTGGACATGGCCTATGAAGACTGGAAGGAGGGCTGGGACAATGCGCTGGGTACAGCCAACACTTCCGAACTGACGCTGTGGGCTCTCCCGGCCATCCCATCAAACGAGCTCCTGGTCAGGATGGCCAAGGCGACGGCGGAGCCGGCCATGCTGGTTTGCACGCCGCAGTACTACCACGACCAGCGCGCGTTCGGCTTCTGGAGCCTGCCCGACCTTTCCACCCCATTCAAGCAGCGCATCGAAAACCGGCTGGCCAACGCGATCGAATTCTACCGCAAGGAGGTCGAATACCGTTCCTGGTACGGCTTCTGGGATTACGGCGACATGATGCGCATGTACGATGAGATTCGCCACGAGTGGCGCTACGACATCGGCGGCTGGGCATGGACGAACACGGAGCTGCTCCCCGACTACTGGCTTTGGTACAGCTTCCTGCGCACCGGCAGGGCCGACATCTTCCGCCTGGCCGAGGCCATGACCCGGCAGACAAGCGAGGTGAGCGTTCACCACATCGGGCGATTCGCTCCCCTGGGCTCCCGGCACAACGTCAATCACCTGGGCGACGGCGCCAAGCAGCCCCGGGTCAGCCAGTCCGGACTCAAACGCTTCTATTATTTTCTGTCCACGGACGAGCGCATCGGCGACCTGATGCACGAGCAGCTTCCGGCGGATTTCACGTACGCCGAGGTCAAGCGGACCGACCCGATCCATCCCGAGAACATGGGCGAATACACCGGCGCGGGCTGGCTCGATTGGGCGGCCTACTGCAACAATTGGCTGACCGAGTATGAGCGGACCCGTGATCCGCAGTGGCTGAACAAGATCAAGGCGGGCATGGATTCCCAGCTTGCCCTGGGGGCCGCGGCCGGCCGGATGCTCGAACTCGGGGCGTACGATCCGAAGACCGGCAAATTCATGCCCCGTCCCGAGGGTTCGCGCCGCGGCCGGCGCGAAGCCAAGGGCGGCGTCGCCGATACCGGCGGCCCTTCCGGCTTCGACCTGCTTTTCGGAACCATGGAAGCCATGTCCGAGATGGAACTGGTCGTCGATTATCCCAAATACTGGGATGTCTTCCACCATTCCGTCACCAACCAGACGGACCAGCCGCTCGCCTATGCGGCTTACAAGCTCAACGACCCGGTCCTGGGCGCGCGTGTCTGGCAGGAACCCGCCGGCCGCGGCGGCCGGGGCGGCAGGGGCGATCCATACGACACCAAGCCCGCCCTGCTGGACGGACCAGATGTTCCCCATTCGCTCCAGGAAGCCGCGGGGCGGCCCCAGGCGGCAGGCGACGGCCACCGCCTCCGCGTCCTGATCGAGGAACTGGAATGGGCCGGGCAGTGGGCGCCCAAGGACTAATCCAATATCAGCAAGCCCGGCCACCACCGGGATCCGCCGTCAACGCGGGCGGGACCGGGCGGTAGAACAGCGCCGTCTGCCCGACGGCGCCCACGCATTCGCTCCCGCTTTCCCGGGCGATGCGCGGGCACAGGGCGGCACGCTCCTCCCGGCCGAGGCCCGCGAAACGGAGCTTCACCAAGCCCTTCGCCCTCAACTGGCGCTGCAGTTCGGCGGTGAAGGCCGCGGTCAGGCCGCCCTTGCCGAGCCGCACTGTCGCCTGCAGGCGCTGGCCGATTCCACGAAGCCGAGCCTTCTCCGCCCCGGTCACGATTGCTTTGTCCATAAGAAGGGAGCCGCCCGGGCGCAGTCGTCCGTCGGCTATTTCACCGCAGCCCAGACCCGCTGCACGTCGTCGTGCTCCTCGAGAGCCTGGAGAAATTCGCCCACCTTTTCACGGGCCTCTTCATCCAATTCCGGGAAAATCTTGGCCACATAGCCCAGTTCGCTTGTCACCACCGACCAGCCGTGCTGCGAAAGCCAGGATGAGGCTGAATGGACGGCCGAACGATCGGTGATAAAACGCGCGCCCGGGCGCCCTTCCGGGATGTCGTCGTTGCGCTCATGGGTGAGCGCCTCGAAGTCATTCGCCCCTGCCTCGATTGCCGCCGCCTCGATGTCGACCGCCGGATCCGGATGGTGGGCTTCGACAAGGCCGACGTGGTCAAAAAGGAACTTGTTGCTCCCGCTCTGGCCGAGGACGCCCTGCTTGAAAAGGACCCGGATTTCCGGCGCGGTCCGTTGAATGTTGTCGGTGTAAACCTCGACGATCACCGGCACCTTGTGCGGGGCATAGCCTTCAAATACGACGTGCTCCAGGGTGGTCTTGTCCTCCCCGCCGCCGCCGCCCTTCCTGATCGCCCGCTCGATGGCCTCCCGGGTGACGCTCGCCTTCCGGGCCTTTTCGACCGCGGCGAACAGGTGCGCGTTGGCCGCGGGATCGGCTCCGCCCAGCTTCGCCGCAACAGTGATCTCCTTCACCAGCTTGCCCACGGCCTGCCCTTTCTTGAGGTTGACGATCGCTCGTTTCGCGTGAAGCCATTGGCGTCCCATAAGACATCCAGATTGATGTCCGCCGGAAATACGGCAACGTGATTCCGGCTCAAAGGCCACCCTGCCCCATGAAAGCTCCCCTGCTCACCCGCCGCACCTTCCTGCAAACCAGCGCAAAGCTGACGGCGGCGTCCGTTCTCGGCGCCTCGCTCGGGCTGCGCTCGCGCGCCGCGTCCGCCGGCGCCCCGGGCCGCCGGGTGTTCGACGTCGGCGACTACGGTGCGCTCGGCGACGGCAAGAGCCTCGACACCCTGGCCATTCAGCGCGCGGTGGATGAGGCTTCCGCGGCCGGCAACGGCCAGGTGCTTCTCCGCGGGGCCCGGCGCTACCTCATCGGGCCCCTGGTTCTCAAATCCGGGATCGATTTTCACCTGGCCGACGACGCGGAAATCCTCGTCGCCACCGATCCCGGCCAGTTCGGCGAGCGCGCGGCCATCACGGCGATGAATGCGCGGGGCCTGAGCATCACCGGCACCGGCACGGTAAACGGGCGCTCGCCCGAGTTCATGGACCATTACGACTCAGCCAATGAATGGTGGCGGCCGAAGGGCTTCCGGCCGAGGCTGATCGTGTTGACCGGCTGCACCGATCTGGAGATCCGCGACGTCACGCTCCTTCATGCCCCCAGCTGGACCCTGCACCTGCTCGGCTGCCGGCACGCGCTTGTGGACGGAATCAAGATCCGCAACCAGCTCGACGTGCCCAACTGCGACGGCATCGACCCCGATCACTGCCGCGACCTGGTCATCCGCAACTGCAACATCGTCTGCGGTGACGACGCCATCGTCGTGAAGACCACACGCCAGGGCGCCAGCTACGGCCCCTCCTCCAATATCCGGGTGAGCGACTGCGTCATCGAGACGCAGGATGCCGGGGTCAAGATCGGCACCGAAACGACGCAGGACATCAGCGACGTGCGCTTCGAGCGTTGCGACATCAAGACGAGCAGCCGCGGCATCTGCATTCAGCTTCGCGACGAGGGCAATATCTTCGACGTCGACTTCCGGGACATCAAGTTTGTCTCGCGCTACTTTTCGGATCCCTGGTGGGGCCGGGGCGAGGCGATTTCGCTGACGGCAATCCCGCGCACGCCCACGACAAAGGTCGGCACGATGCACGGCATTCGCGTGGCCAATGTCACGGGCCACGCGGAGAACAGCGTTCGCGTCAGCGGCTCGCCGCAAAGCCGGGCACGGGACATCGCCCTGGAGAATGTCGATGTGACCCTCAACCGCTCGACCAAGTACAAGGGCGGCCTCTGGGACAACCGGCCGACCTCCGCGGTGCCGGGAATTGAGCCGCACGGCAACCCGGGCTACAGCTTCCGCCACGCGGACAACGTGACGTTGAGGAACTGCCGCCTCGCCTGGGGCCCGAACCGCCCTGATTACTTCACCCACGCCATTGAGGTCGAGGACGTGACAGGACTCGAGTATCCCGGTTTCGCCGGCGAAGCAGCCCATCCCGAGCGCGACAAGGCCATCAAGATCGCCGGGGCGCCGCCAGCTTGAAGGCGAACCGCGGCTACTGCGCTTCGGCGCTGCTTGTCCTGGTCACCGGCTTTGCCCTGCCGAGGCGGATGTCCAGGACGCGCTGATGGGACAGCTTCATGCCCGCGACCATGTCCGGGTACGGACGGTCGGTAACGTCGACCATTCCTATGTTGTAGTTCTCCCCGTCGAAGCGCCCGGTGTTCGGCTGATCGATGAACTGAAACCAGTGCACGCCGATGATGGCCGGGTTTGCGGCGGCGCCCTCGACGTAACACCGGTAGAGTAGCGCCTTTTCGGCCTGCGACGACGCCTGCACCAAACCGGCTGCCATTCCCCGACCGGGCGTGCCGTTGTGGAACTCGCCGATCAGAATCGGCCGGCCGGTCAGCTCGTAAAAATGCTGGATCCGCTGCGGATCGGGCGTGGTCTGGTAGACGTTGTGGCTGTACACATCGAACATCCGCCCCATGCGGATGACGTCGGGCGGCGGGCTGCCGCCGAATCGGATGCCCAGATCGAGGTGATTCGGATCGTGCCTCTTGACTGCAGCGATGATCACCGCGAGGAAGCGGTCGAAGGCGTGAAGCGCGAATGTGCGGCGGCTTTCGGCAGTGTCCCCCTTCTCGGCCAGCCAAGTCCTGAGCTCGCGCGCGATGCCCGTCTGCGGCGAGGCCAAAATCAAGTCTGCGAGCTCCCCCTCCCGGTTGGGCCAGGCCGGCTCGTTGCCTATGAAATAGCCGAGCAGGTACGGGTCGTCCCTGCAGGGCTCGCAGGAGCGTGCGGCGATGCCGTCGACCCGCGACTCGAAGTCATCGGCGTAGACGTCCGGCAGGCCCATGAACGTCTGGCCCGACTGCCACTCGCGGATCGTCACGACGTAGGGTTGCCGCGGCTGGGCGGCCTCCAGGTTCTGGTCGCCGCCATAGAATGTGTTGAGTCCCCAATCCACCATGCGCCGGGCCGTCAGTTCCGCCCACTGCTGGCGCCAGCTGTCGCCGCTCCCGTAGCGCCGGACGAGATTCCAGGTGTAAAACGACGCCGCGACTCCGCCCTGCCCCGGGGCGCCGGGGCCCCGTCCAAAGGGTGAGACCGAGAGCTCCGCCGGGGGAAGCGCCGTGAATATCGGCTCGCGCCCGGTTACCCGGGTGGCCGAATACGTCCCGATTCCATTGGCTCCGTTGGAGAAGAAAAGGTGCCCCTCGGGATCGACAAACCACCATTTTCCGTCGATTTGCTCGACTCGAAAAAATCCGGTCGCCCTTGCCCGGGTCTTCGCAAAACCACCGAAGCGGTCCCGGTCGGGCACGGGGTTCCTCCCCAGCGCCGCGGACTCGTCGCTCCACGCCTTCTTCAGGTCCTCAAGGGATTTCGCCTTCCCCGGCCAGTCGGCGGGGATCCACTGGCCGAACTGGTCCACCAGAAGCCGGGGCTCGAGCACCTCGTCGCCGGGCGAATCCTTCGCGAGCGAGACGGACCGGAGTTCAAACTTGGGCGAGCCAACGGGATCGCGCATCGTCACGCCGATCGCCTGCACCTCGTTCAGCGGCCCGTATCCGCCGGACCCAATGTTCATGAAATAGGAGCCGCCGAGCTTGTTGCTCATCGACGCCAGGTCGTAGCCGCCGCTCGATGGCGCGGAAAAGTACTTCAGTGGAATCGCCGCCCGAACCAGGGCGTTTTGAAACGGGTGGAGCCGTTTCGCGATCATCTTCCCGGCCGTGCGCAGCTCCAGCTCGATCCGCTGCGGTGAGGTCGCCCGGAACTCCAGGACCAGGAAGTTGTAGCCGGACCAGTCGGACGGCAGGTCGGGATTGAGCTCCTTCAGGGGCCACTGCCGCGACACGGCCCCGCGTCCCTCAAACACGATCTCCACCGGCCCGGCCCGGGCGGCCACGGCGGCGAGGCCGAATGCCAGCAAGGGAAGGGCCGCGGTTCTCAGCATCCGAAGACTCTTGGTTTTCATGGGGTGACAGGGACTTTGCCGGTTCCGACCGGATTCGAGCCCTGGCCCGAGCATTTCACGAAGCACGAGGCATCTCGTGTTCATGAGATGTTCGGGCTGTGACAACAAGCGGTCAATTTCAGAGATCCCAGGGCGAAGACGGCGTGCCGGCCTCGGAAGCCCTCGGCTTCTGGCTGAACGGCAGGATCCTTCCGGAGTGGACGTCGAAAAGCCGGCGGTGGGTTGCCTTCGCGGCCTCGACCATTTCCGGGTAGGGCCGGTCTGTCACGTCGACAAAGCCAATGTTGTAATTCTCGCCATCCATGCGGCCGAGCACGGGCTCGTCCCGCCACGCAAACCAGTGGGCGCCGAGCGCATACGGGAGCGACAGCGCCTGCTCGACATAATAGCGGTAGCCAACGCCGCGCTCCGTCCGGTTCTCGGCCTGCACAAGGCCTGAGCCGAGGCCGTTCTCCGGCACTCCGAGGTGAAATTCTCCGATCAGGATGGGACGGCCGGACAGCCGGTTCGAACGCTCCACCTGCTTTGTCGGCTCGTACTCGTAGACGTTGATGCTGCACACGTCGAAGACGCGGGCCAGCTTCAGGACGTCGTCCGCGACCTTGCCTCCGAAGCGGATGCCGAGGTTGAGGTGATTGGGATCGTATTTGCGGACCGCCTTGCAGACGAGGTCCAGGTACCTTTCAAAGGAGCTGACGACGAAATCCTTCCGGCGCTTCGGCGTGTCGCCCTGCGCAAGCCACTCCCTGAGTTTCGCCTTGGTCGCCGTGTCGGGGCCGGCAAGGATAAGGTCGACCACCTCGCTCTCGCGGTCGCCCCACGGCGGCTCGTTGCCGATGAAGTAGCCGATGATGAGCGGGTCGTTCCTGCGCGGCGTGCACTGGGTGTCCGCCGACTGGTCGATCGCCTTGGCAAAGCCATCGGCGTACACGTCCGGAACGCCAAGGAAGGTCGTCGAGGGTGTCTGCGGCCAGCGCAGGAATACGATATTGGGACGGCCCCGGCCTCCCGTGCTCATTCCCCAGGAGTCGAGCCGCCGCGCGGTCAGGGCCGCAGACGCCAATTGCGCCGCGGTCGGCGCGGCACTGACTGCCTGGCCCCCTGACCCGGCCCGGCGACCGCCGCCAAAGCCGTCGACTCCGTTGCAGCTCGTCGACAGGAAGAGATGCCCGAGCGGGTTCACAAACCACCAGACGCCGTCGAGCTGCTCGAGATGGAAGAAGCCGGTGGCCTTTGCGCGGCTGTCCTTGTAGCCGCCCATCTCGTCATAGCCGAAGTCGGCGCCGCTGCCAAGGGCCTTCTCCTCGTCGGCCAGCTCCCGGCCAAGCTGCGCGCGGCTGTGGATCTTCCCAGGCCAGTCCCCGTGCGCCCATTGGCCGAATTCATCAAGGACGGGCTTCCCCTCCAGGAAATCCGAACCCTCGTCCTGCTTCGACAGATGGACGGAGCGGATTTCGATCACGGGATGGTTGATCGGGTATTGCATCGCAAAGCCGACCGCCTCGACCGACTTCAGCTCTCCGAACGGCCCCCAGACCGACATCCAGAAGGAATCGGTCCGGCGGTTGATCGTCGACGCAAGATCGGTGCCGGACTTGTCCATGCCAACGAAGTATTGCAGCGGAATCGACGCCCGGAACCAGAGATTCTCGCCAAAGGGCTGAATCTCGATCCGCCTGGGGCCGTCAGCTGTGTAGGCCCAGATCGCGAAGCGCTGCGGTGTGGAGGTCCTCATCTCCATCACCAGATGCGTGTAGTCCGACCAATCGGACGGCAGTCCGGGGGCGAGGTCGGCCAGCGCGATCTTGTGTTCGCTGAGGACGCCCTCAAATGCGAGTTTTCGGGGCTCGTCCGCGCCGCGCACTGCCGCGGCCATCAGCGCGAGCCCAAGAAATGTTGTTTGAGTGAGGCGCTTCATGATTATTCCTAATGTCTTGGGTTGCGAAAAATCTGTTGCTGTTTCCGCGGCGGCGGAAACGGGCCTGCCCGAACATTTCACCAGGCACGAGGCATCTCGTGTTCGTAAAATGTTCGGGCTACGCGACGCCGTCGATCCTAAGCGTGACCGCGTAATCCGACGGAGCGTTCTCCGGCAACTTGACCGTCAGGCCCTGCTCGCTCTGCAGCCATTCCAGCCTGCCGTCATGGCCCAGCAGCGAAACCCCGGAGATCTTCCGGCCGGCGAGCTCGGGCGAGTTGGCGGCCAGAGTCTTGATCTGCGCCGTCCGCGAATCGGGCCATGCGAGGACAAAGGCATACAGGGCCCCGCCCTTTGCGGTGAAGCGAATGTCCTGGGAAGTGTAGGCGGTTTTGCTTTCTCGGCCGGAGAGACGGGTCGGACCCTCCCCGAATGTCTTCCACGGGCGGGTTGCGAAAATGCCCTCGCCGTTGACCTCCATCCAGGATGCGAGCCCTTCCAGGAAGCCCACCTCGTGCTCGTCGATGGTGCCGTCGCCGCGGACGGGGATGTTGAGCATGAGGTTTCCGTTCTTGCTCACCACATCGACCAGCATGCCGACGACCTGCGAGACCGTCTTATAGCCATTCTTCTCCGCAAGCTCCCGGCTGTAATGCCAGTCGCCGATGCAGGTGTCCGTCTGCCACGGCTCCGGGCGGATCCCGTTGGCGACGCCGCGCTCGATGTCCTCGACAAACGAGCCGACGTGCGCCTTCTCGATGTGCTTTCCGTTGACGACTACGTCCACCTGGCCGCCGTTTCGCGCCACGCTCGAATTGTAGTAGTGCGAGACGAGGTCGAGCCCGGCCTGGCCCAGCGGCAGTTCGTTGGTATCAAAATAGAGCACGTCGGGCTGGTACTTGTCGACGAGGTCCTGGGTGCGCAGGAACCAATTCTGGCAGAAGCTGGCCACTGGCATCGGGTTGCTCTTGGCGAGGCTCGTGTTCTTGTTCTGCCAGTCCCGCACGGCCTGGGCGCTCGTCAGCCCGTCGGGCATAACCACGGACGGGCCCGTGTAAAGATCCTGCGGATCCAGCCCCTCCCACCACTTTCCCTTTCCGTCCGCCTTGGTGAGGGTGTAGGCGTCGTAGCGCACTCCGGCGAGCGGCCCTTCGCCGTCGTAGCCGTAGGCCGGCTGCAGCCAGCGGGGGGCCCACGATGAGTGGTTGCTGATGCCGAAGCGAAGGCCGTCTGCGCGGGTCACCTTCGCCCAGGTGCCGACGATGTCCTTCTTCGGACCGACGTTGACGGAGTTCCAGGCGTGGTACTTCGAGTCGTATGCGTCAAAATTGTCGTGGTGGGTGCCCAGGGCGAAAAAGTACTTCGCCCCTGCCCTCTTGTAGAGGGCCATCAGCCTTTCAGGCTCCCAGCGATCGGCCTTCCAGAGATTGTCGATCTCCATGAACCCGAACTTGGAGGGGTGGCCGTAGGTCTTGACGTGGTAGTTGTAGTCCTTCTCTCCCTGCATGTACATCCGTCGCGCATACCAGTCGCCCTGCTCGGGCACGCATTGCGCGGTCCAGTGGGCCCAGATGCCGAACTTCGCGTCCCGGTACCAATCCGGAAACCGGTAGTTCTGGACGAGCGACTCCCATGTCGGCTTGAACGGGCCGGCCATAAGCGTGCGGTCCGCTGAGACATCATTTGGAGCGGCTCGCAGGCGCGACTGCCACAACGGGGCCGTCAGGCCGGCTCCTGCGGCAAGGGCTGACGTCTTGAGAAAATCGCGGCGGGATATGGGATATTTCATTGTAAGATGCGGCGGGGGTTCTGTCTGCCTTTCCTGTTTCGAATCTAACCTGCATCCATCACGGATTCCGACGACGGAGCGCAGCAGCGCGAAGATGGCGTGGCCGACGGCCGAGCCCCGAAGGGATGGCCGCTGCAGCGGCCACAATCTTGCCCAATCTTCATCGGCTTTATGATGGATGCAGGCTAAGGCTTTTCTTCCGCGGGATGCAGCCGAAATCGCCGTCGTTTGCGATGGGCGGAATGCCCTCGGGCTATTTCAGCTTCAGCCCCGTGATTTTCAGGACGTAGGCGAAGTCGCACGGCTTCTCGGCCGGAAACTTCACCTTCAATCCATCGGCATCCCGGGTGAACTTCAGCTCTCCGGGGTGCCCGAGGAGTTCGACCCTCTCGACAGTGCCCTGCACCGGCTGGCCGCTGGCAAGTGACTTGACGACGGCTTCGTCGCCCGGCCAATCCATCACCGTCGCATAGAGGGTGTCGCCCTTGGTCGTGAAGCGGATGTCCTGAGGCTTGTACCCGTGGCGCGGGAGGCCGCCTCCCAGAGTTTCGGGGCCTCCCTGGTTCTGCCCGTTGGTCCGGCCGGCGAACCCGGCAGCCTTCGCCTTGACCATCACCGCCGCCGCGGCGTCCGCC
>Ga0302320_10013013_pt1 | contig 17420 bp, 13 predicted proteins | sample Bog_T0_3_FD_202130 | JGI IMG/M metagenome (GOLD analysis project Ga0302320, IMG submission 202130) | Peat permafrost microbial communities from Stordalen Mire near Abisko, Sweden - Bog_T0_3 | ecosystem: Environmental > Terrestrial > Soil > Wetlands > Peat | place: Sweden: Abisko, Stordalen Mire...
ACACGGCGCGTTGGGGGGTGTGCAGAGAATGCAACGGTCAAATCAGCGACGATTGGACTGTACCTTGTTAAGTTTTTGTGGACAAGATAAACATTTCAAATGACTTCCCATGCTGTATCCCGAAGCTGGCCGAAGCTGACCGAAGCTGGCCGTGCGCAGCATCAGTAATGATCCCGGTCAATAAGGCCGGCCGCACGCTGGTACCCAAGCCGGGGAATCCCAATGTGATGAGCGTGTACCAGCCGGCAACGGACTTCTCTGATGTCATCGGCCAAGTGGTGACACCCAGCTTCAGGCCCTCTCCGAGTGGTGGCGTTGGGGGCATGGACGACGATGACGACATCCCTGGATTGGAACTTCCCTCACAGCCGCCGCTGTCGTCGTCGTCGTCGTCGGCCAAGGAAGGAGACTACTATGGGAAACGCACGAGGTGGGAGGGCGACAACACACGGGAACCCAACGATGAGGGCATCTTCATCCCAGACGCCCTTGCGGGGACACCCAATGACCCCTTTGACATGGATGCCCTGCGACGTTACACTCAGCGTAATTTGGCAGTGATGCACGAGCCCGTTGTCAAATTCGCCGCCAGCGTCGGTCAGAAGATTGGCAAAGACCCCGAGCTCATGCTGGTGAACGGAGGCAACCTGCTCGATCCACAAGCACGCAACGTGCAGGCCCTCTTCACGACGAGTCCCCTTAGCAAGGCCTCGGCGTCTGCATCAGCCTCCGTGGCGCAGGCCATTGCACAGGCCGTCGTCGAGCTGTTGAAACACAATCCATCCTCGGAGACGACGCAGGCAAAGAAAGCCAAGACTGAATCGGCAGAACCTGAGGAGGAGGCCACTCCATTTCCGCTCGAGATACCCAACTCGAATATGAAAAAGGAGGTCGTCAATCCCGTAGAGCACGCCCTGACCGGGGTGTATGAGAGGATCGGTGTGCGCAACGTGTTTCGAGAGGCCGTGCGGGACATGGGTCGACAACCCTTGCCAGACCCTGACCCAACGGCTAATCTACCGGCTACGTCCATCTTACGACAGCTGGCTGTGTTCCTGTCAGAGGCAAAAGAGAATGACTCGACGGCTCGCTGGGTGTGGAACAGCCTGCCTGAGAACAGTGGGATCGCCATCATCAGGAATGATGTGGTGGCTGCCATGGAGGACTGCCATGCCATGGTGCGGAAACACATCCCTGACGTGCAGATGTGGCATCTCATCACAGGCCCACATGTGCGGGGCCCCTTTGCAGAGATGGTGGCAGAGTACATCAACCGGGCTCCAGGAGAGTTGCAGTTCCCCAACTTCCAGAGCACCCGCGGAGGCAACGTGTTGACGGGCACTCGCATATCGGCAGGCAAGTTCCGAGAGGAAAAGGCTGTGCAGCGTCTGCGCTATCTGGAGCGCTGGTTCTCCAACGTGTCGTACGGTCCCTCTGAGGCCTGGACCTACGCCCAAGAACAACCAGGGCTAGCACGCCATCAATTGGGTGTGGCGCGCGTGCAGATTGTCAAGTGGCTCGAAGCCTGCGAAGAGGACGTGACAGCGCTCTGGAGGCAGCTCATCACGCAGCCAGTGGCCTTGCAGGGTGTTGACAGATATTCGGATCGCATCGAAGATCACGCCCGGCATCGCACAACCTTGCAAACAGCAGAGGCCCATCGACGAGTGGCAGAGCTCAACTACCAAAAGGGTCTGTCGGACGAGGTCAGCGCCGCTGAGCTAGCCGATCGTGCTGCCCTGGCCAATGCTGCTCGGCAAGCAGTCAGTGCGGCGAGGCAAGAATTGGAGTTTGCAGTGACTGATTTGCAGCGCTACGCCAACGAAGGACTGCGAAGGCGCATTGGCATAGCGGCTGAACATGTTTATGCCCTTTACAATGGCCTGAGGACCAAGGATGAGCCAGTCATTGTCTCGGCTTGCAACGAGCTCCACAAGGCACTCGGTGCCATTGTCAGCACAGGCAGCAGTCTCTATCCTGAGGCTGAGGCGGACACCACTCTGCTGTTGAAGTTGTTGACTTCGGTGACATCGCTCAAACAAGCAGTGGTGGCTGTGAAGCAGGCCCAACGTGCAGTGGTCAAGGCAGAGCAGACTGTCCTTACTTTCCCAGAGGCCAGCAAATGGGAGCTCTTCCACAAGGCATCGGCAGCCAACCCCGCGATCACGGCAACACTGACATCCTACCTGAATCCAGGAGCGGGTCTGCTCGCCTCGTGGTAGAAGATTAGGGGGCAAGCAATGAAAGATGAGCCTGCATTACGCGACGCACTGCCCTCTGTACCTTTTGAGTTTGCCTCGAAGTTACCAGCGCCGGTCTTTCGGAACTAACGTTTCCAGGCCGCTTGCTTGATTACATCGTCGTCGTCGTCATCATCATCATGGCAGAGTTCAGCGCTGAGCAGTTCGCTGCCCTTCTCAAGCATGCGGTCGCCATCACAGCACGCAACCCCGATGGTCACCTGACCACGGAGGACTTCACCGCCCACCAACGCATCAAGCTCTTCTTCAACCGCACCTGCTCTCTGAATGAGATGCAGCGTACCCCCGACCTGCAGCGATGGCGCGTGGACCCTGGCGCTGAGCACATCTTCCAGCGCATTGCCGGGCTGCACCCCGAGACGCGCGAGCCCAAGCGCGAGGGTGACCTCAGCAAGGGCATGATTCTCAACATGCGTCTGGTGCGCGTGGACAGCAACTTCCCCGTTGACTTGGGTGTGAACATCACTGACGTGCACGGCATTGTGGGCGATGGCAAGGGCAACACGTATGCCTTCATCGCGCCCAAGAACAAGAGCCGCGAGCCCGCCAACGAGGTCATCTACGTGCCCAAGAACGTGATCACTCGCGACTTGCTGGCCCGCTTCAACGACATCAACCCCAAGAAGCTGCGTGAAGGCACCATCATGACCGAGGAGAGCCCCATGGCGGGTGTGGACAACAAGTGCATCATTGCCGAGATGATTCGCTTCAACCACGTTTCGCTTGGCATTGACATCAATGAGGTGCCCCGCAAGGGAGAAGACGGCTGGTTCGTGCTGGACAAGCGCGTCGTTCAGGCTTGCATGGCTGCCTACGAGGAGGAGCAGAAGGTCGGCTTTCACGACATGCGCAACTTTGAGTTGACCTTTACTCGCGTGGATTCGCCCAAGAACTTTGCCGCCCCCGAGGGTACGTAGGGGGCGCTCTCTTCGTCGGTCTCTCGGCTTAAATCCTGTGGCTCTCTCCCCCAGGTGTCTGTGACAACATTGCCCGTCGCAACAAGACGGATCTGGCCCACGCCGACAACACCAGGCTCAACAACCGATACACCATCTCGGGAGAGATTGAGATTGAGATGAATCTCTTTGGGCCCGAGACCCTCGACGCAAAGTGAGCTCACGAGGGGCCAACACTGCATCGAGAGGGGGAGAGGGTGTGGGGGAAATAAAAAATTCCCCAAGCTTGCATATGCAGAGAAAGTGGCGAATGACGGAAACAACAGCCAAGATTCCCACGACTGATGAGCGAATCCGCGCAATCATCACATTCTTTGGATTCCTCATTCTCTGTGTTATGGCCCTCGTCATCGGGTCCTCTTTCATTTTGAGCAACGAACTGGAGGATGTGAAGACGGTCATTCGTGTATTGCTTCAGAACGACGGCATTCGTCAAACACTCTACGAGGAGTCACTGACCTCTCTCGACTGGAAAGATCAGCACGTGCTGGAAAGAATGGCCGGTCATTTGCGCGACATGGAGCGGCACAAGGCTCGCGTAAGACTGGAGGAGGCCGAACGTCCGAAGAAACTCAAGGATTTTTTCGAGGGCGTGGACGATGTAATGATCTATGCCTTTCAAGAAATGATGGAGCGCGAATTCCGCAACACCAGGAGAGGAGCCCAGCAAAGGCTGGCCGACGAGACAGAGGCGCGTCAGAAACAGCTCAAGACCGTTCCCGGCGACTCGTTCCACACACCGGCTGCACTCATGGGAAAAAAAGACGACGACACTGAGAAGAAAGAGCTGTGAATGAAAACCACCGTCGTTCGCTCGCTTTGAGGATGAACGCGTCAGCACCAACCGATCGCGCCCTTGCTGAGGTCCACATCCATAACACTTCACTGGCTGCGCAAATGATCAGGCAGAATCATTCCATTCTGGGCGTGGATGTGGACGACATACCTCCAGAAGGATGGAGCGGAGAGATTGCCATTGATGAGCGCATCGTGGAGGCGTGTCGTTACCGCTGGGAAAACACGAATGGCCCAGTGTCAAATGCCGAGTTCAGCGCATCACAAGTCCTTCCCAATGCGATCCTTCAGCGGGATGCTGCGTGGTCACCTTCCCAGGTGCGCAAAAAGACTGTCGTCAGTCTTCTGGAACAGCATTTGGCCTTTATCGAGCAGCACCACAGGGAAAATTTCGCAGCCGAATTGCAGTCACTGGAGCGCATGGGGACCAAAATGGACGAAAACCCGGTCCTTTCTGTCCTCAAAAAGCAAGGGGAACAGAGCGACAAATAAAGGAGCATTCATTCCCACCCTCACACCTTGGCAGATGGCCCCCGAACACTTTGTCTCAATTGGGTTTAGCATGCGCATTTCCCCACTGATCAGAGGGGTCTGGCCTTGGGGGCAGCAATCTTGAGGGTGACAAGGTGCCAATCCTCCACGGGGCGCTTCCCAGTCTTGACCCAGCCTTGCTGTTCAAAGTTCTTGGCCAAAAAGGTGTCGTCAAACTCACGATAGGCCACAGGGTGCAGACGGTCGTTGATGGGTGCAGTGGGGCCTTTGCCCTCCCATGTGCATTGGGCAGAGATACGGGATGCCTCGTCGGGGTCCCACGCGTGCTTCTCCACTTGGGATCTTCCTTTGGCTCGGCCAGTGGTGGTGGGTAATGCGCCCGCCACGGGTTGAAACCCTGCCTGCAGCTTGACCGCAGCGTAGCCCGCACTGGGGCCCATGGACACAAAGTGGTAGGGCTGGTAGTTGCCATCGGCAGGAGAGCACTGAATGTACTGGCTGATGGTGTGACGGGGTGATCCACCAGCAGCAGTGGCGGCAGAGCGCGATGCCTCAACGGTGGAGATCCACTGCGTGTGCGAAGGGCAGGCCGTAACCCGGGCAGCCTGGTCAGCCGTCTGGCGATACGTTGCGTCCTCATTGATGGTGGGAATGCCCACACCCAGCTTCTCTGCCACGGCGTATGCATTGCGACAGGCCTAGACGAGGGGAAGGATAAGGAATGCAGGCACAAAGGTCAATCGACGATCACCTGTCGCAGCACTGCTTGCTTCCAGTAGGCAAATTGGCCGCTGTTGATGAACTGCTTCCACGTCATTCCGTTACCGGCCTCACTGGCCCGGGCCAGCTCAGAGATGCACTCACGCCCCAACACGGGGACGGTACAGTTGGCCTGGATGTAGTAGTCGCTGCTGGCACCAGTGCGCCGGACAAGGACGCCGGCAGATCCCGTCTCGCCCAACTCAGCGTTCCAGAGACCATCATCCGTGTTGTCCAGCTCGTTGCGAATCTCGCTGCTGATGGGTACGTCTGCATACTGCGGGACAGCCTCATCCAAGGCGGCCAGTTTGGTCTTGAAGAAGTCGTCGTTGAGCGTCTGTCCATTGGCAGCGATCACCTTGCAGAGCACCAGCACATGCAGTGATTCAGGGCTGAGCGTGATGGGTTCCACCTTGGCATCAGGCTTGTAGTTGATGACCTGGCCCGTCGGGAAAGCATTGGCATTGAGGGCGGAAGCATTGCCCAGCACATAGGCACTGTGGATGCCCTCGCCCATGGTGTAGGCACGCACAGCCTCGGAGAAGGCATTGAGCTGGTGTTGCGACAGCTTGTTGGGCTCGGGGGCAAACTGCGTGTTGAACAGCGCGGTTGCAATCCTGTCTGGATGCACCGGAACCTGCGTCGCGTCCTCGCCAGGAGGAAGAGGAGAGGATTGCATGCTGGCGGAAACTATTACGTCTGTCAACTGTGAAAGAGTTGGAGCGCACCCTGCCATATGGTACAGCGAACATAAAGTTTCAGACTCTTAGCAGGGGATCGGTGTGTGTATTCATGCTCTCTCTCTCTCACACAGCAATGGGCCTTGCAGGAAGCCAAGTCCACTACGAGGGTTACGGCAAGACACAGCTCGAAGCACTGCAGTCTCTTGACTCGCTGCTTCGTTACCACCACGATAACGCGACAATCCATAAGGAGGAAGAGGAAGAGGAAGAGGAGGAGGAGGAGAAGGAGCGGCACGAGGTTGCTCCTGGTCATCAAGAACTTCGTAACAACCGTTTCGTCTACTACGTGTGGGACGGCAAGAGTTGCCATTACCTTGCGTTTTCCACTTTGCGAGGATGGTGGCGCGTTTTCATCAAAGAATGATCTCTCATAAGGGGACATAAAACTTTGGGTCCCTGACGAGCATCTGTGCCTCCATGGCTGGAGTGGGATCTCCTTTGAGTCCAGTGCCATAGACCCAGAGGGTGTCGTCAAGGAAAGCCAGCTCGGGTTCATCAGGGGGCAGCTTCTCGCGACTCCTGCGACGTGCAAGGGGCAAATTGGTGTAGGCACTGGCATAAGCAATGGGATCTGGCACACGCAGAGGACCATCCACAACGGGCAAGTCAGAGGGCGGTTCAATGTCATCGAGCGGAACGCGTGTAATGGCCCCTCGCTGCCTATGGTAGTCAAGGGCGCGCAGGAAATCAAAGAGCGAGCGCAACGGGTACATGTGAAACGCGTTGCTGGAGTAAGCTCGCAAACAAGTGGCAAGGGGATCGGTGCTGACCCGCGTAAATGACTGATGATAGTAGGCAAGAGCCACTGCATCCTTGTACATGACGGAACGCTCGTAAATACAGCCGGGCTGGAAGATGTTTTGCACGATGATGCCGCTGCAAATTTCAAAGCGCAACTCATCGGTTAGCAACCCTACCCCCTCCCGTAGGGCCACGCGATACAGATAAAAGGCTGGAGGCATGGCTAGGGGCTTTTTGCGTTTCTGGCTCAAGCTCAAGTCGAGGTGCAACCACTGCTGGCCCATCTTGGTCAGAAACACGTCGCGGATCACACGCCAAGCCTCGGGGGATCGCGCTCTCAGCTTGTGGCAATTAAGGCCGTCCATGAACTGGTGATGCAGCCGACTGATGACTTCGAGGGAGATAAAGTGCTCCTCCTTCTGGAAAAGAAACGAAGCCACCAGATTACAAAAGCGCAACTGATCAGGGTCCTTGGCCGTGAGCGACTCGTGGATGCGCATTCGCATCACCAGGTCTGTCTCGTGGTACATGGCCAGGAACTCGGGAAGCATATCGTAAATCTCAAAGCCTGGCTCCATCACGCTGTAGCCGTACTGGTCAAAGGGCATCTGGCCCAGACCCAGCACGCGACGCAGAAACAGTAGCGTACTCAAGACACCAAAGCGACGCGAGACAAATTCTGCTGGGGACGTAGCATGCAAGCCCCAGAACTGGACAAGCACAGGGGCCAGCGGCATCGATGACAAGGGTGAAATATCATCCACGCAGAGCATGCGGTAGCAGCGCAAGGCATGCACATTAATGGCAAGCAGCGCAGAGGTCCGTGGATTCAAGGGGCAAGTGAAGACGGCGTGACGGCCATGTCCCGAGTTGATAAACTGGCCCCGTGTTAAACAGGCATAACGTTTCTGCATGCGCATCAGGCTGCGCTCCACCTCTAGCGACGAGACACCATGGACGCGCAAGAAGACCAGGGGCGATGTCTCCTGCTCCCCGGCATAATACATGGCCCACCATCCAAAGTAGGCTCGCTCGTGTTCACGCAGCGCTTGCTCGAACATGGCGGCCGACTCCATTCGGGTGACGCGCTTAAAGAAGGACCGGTTCGCTCGGTCCGGCCGCAGCCTACCCAGCCGATAGCCAGGCATTTTGCAGGCTTCCGGAGCCAGGCCGCTGAAGTCACCTGGGTACAAACGACGCAACTCTTCGCAGTCGATACCCTCATACATGGCAGCAACCTCAAGGGCCGTGGCGTGATCGCAGGGCACCAGAATCTCGGGATCGTACTGGTCATCGTCGTCGACCTCCTCTTCCTCTTGGGGGTGGTCTTTGTGCCTCTTGGGGACATCTTCGTCGTCGTCGTCGCTGAGAGGGGCATCCAATGCATCCGCTGCCTCCTCCGCCGACTGCTGGGGCCTTGGTCTCTTGGCCCGCAGCGACAAACCCTCGGCAACGTGCCCATTGTGGGAAAAGACACTCTTGCTGTCGGCAATCTGAAAGAACTGCCCGTCGTTGTTCCGCGTTGTGAGGTAGACACGAGCCTTGCAGCGAGCCCTGGTTGCATTCTTCGGACAACGCAAGACACCAATGCGATAAGCCCAGCGGCGTCCCGAGCGACATGTCCTCCGCTCGCGTATCTGCCAACCCGTGCCCGTCTCTTTGGCAATTGCATCGCGTGCCTCTTCCACCGTCAGCCATCCGTCATTCATCGAAGAGGGGGCATTCCGGGGAGGGGCAGGGGGCGAGGCAGGGGGCGGGCGGGAAAACAAAAGGAGGACCTCTCAGTCGTTCAGCCCTTGCTCACAGATTGGAGTGCAACCTCTCAGCCCAAAAAAGAGGCCAGAGGCCCTCTGACAGCAGCAGGGATTGCAAAAGTGCACCCGGCAAGGAAAAATAAAAATTTTACTATCCCCCGCTCCTCCGCTTGGCGCTACTTGGGCGTCCAGCACGGTAACCTGTCGGGTTTGCTTCTGTCGGGAGGCGTGTACTTGTAGGCAGGTACGCTGTCCCCAATTTGTACAAACATGGGTAGGTGAGCAATGTCCTGGACAACGTTGCGAGTCTCGAGGGCCCGTTTGAGAAGCTCGAGGAAGCGGTTGTCCTTGTGTTTCATGAGGCATCGCCCAGCGGCTTCAATGGTCACTAGCAAGAGCGTGGGGCGCTCCCTACCCAGGAGTGTGGCGCGTTGCACACAGTCACTGACGAAGAGATGAATAATAAAATTTCTACACACTGCCTTGTCGAGCAGGTGGTCAAGGCGAAAATCTTTGCAGGTGTACCGAGCCGTCACGCGGGACTCGCTGATGCTGAGGAAGAGTTGCTTGCGAGCCGCTACCATGGCCGTCACAATGATGAGCTCGTCGGCGTTGAGCCATGAAAGGGGAATGGCCAGGGCGGGCTCCTGGAAGAAGTGAAGCGCGTCCTGCGTGAGTTGCACCTTGAAAGGGCTGTACAGCACAGCCTCCATGAAGAGCGTCCATATGTCGTGGGGCTGTCGGTTTTGAAACATGGGGTAGGCATGCCAGTGGCGGATAATGTCCCGCGTGCGTTCCTTGCTTCGTAACAGCGAGACCACCAGCATGCCGACGCGTTCTCTCCATTCTGGCTCCAGCACGTCGGTCACATAACGCGACTCTGCCCGTAGCGTGTCTTGACGCACCCTCTCCAGTGTGGGCATCGGTCTGTTTTGCACGCCATCCCGTCGCCGTCGACTTGCCCACGGCAGTTCGCGGTATGTGGCTACCTTGCGGCCTTGGTCATCGTCGTCCTCGACTCCTGCCCCTGTATTGGTGCGATCCGCCAAGCTCATTCCGTAGAGACGTTCAATGTCAGGCAAGGCCAGGGCGTTGCGGAACATGTTCTCCTCTGAGACGGACAGCGGGATGTGCAGACGGAGCACGTCCTCGCGATTCAATGTAAGATGCGATCGTTTGAAACGAATCCAGCCATGCGGATGAAAGGTGAGAGCCACGCACAGTTCCAGCGACTGTTCGTCGGTAGTGGCATCATGGACGCAGGTGAAGTTGCCCGTCACCTTGTTCCCGCTCTGCAACACTGCAGTGTACTTGAGCGTACTCACTTCGTCCCATACCACTTCGGTGCGGGGCGAGTCTGGAGACAGACGCATGGGCATCAGGTTGCCGCCCTCGTCCACAATGAGCGTCACCGCTATCAAGACGCGGCGCTCTCCCATCGGCGCTGTACCCCGAATGGCTATCCCGCACACCTCTCCATAGGGAGACAGTGCAGGCCGCTCCGCAGCAGGAGCGGCGGCATCCATGGAAGGGGGCGAAGCGGGGAGGAGAGAAACGAAAAACTTTCTAAGAGAAATCAAAAGTGTCACTCAGATTTGATACCCCCCTTTGTGCTTTAGTGTGCAAAGGCAGCGTCAATGTCGAAGAAGAAGCGACTCGAAAGAGAGTACGAGTACGAGGAAGACGACGACTGCGACGACGACGACGGTGACGATGAAGATGATGCAATGCCCACATTACCGCCGATGCCTTCCTGGTCGTTCAATCGTGTCCAGCAGCAGCAGCAACCGATGCCGCCAAGTCAGTACGTGCTCCGGGAGGACGCGCAAAGCGAGGGCGAGGCAATGGGGCGTGTGTGGGACAGTTTGATCCGTCAAGAAGGATCGTCTGTGCCTTTGCCAGTGTTGCCTGCCAGGACTGTCGTGACTTACACCGGTCATACTGCCGCCAGTGCCGGTGCCGGTGCCGCCGCCGCCGGAGCTGGCCCGAATCGCAAGCTCATGCAACTGCCACCCATGTTGTCTGGCATGAGCCCTGACATCATCGACTCACTCAGCACCTACGACAAACCCGAACGCAGCGCCGCGCCCGCCGAGACTAGGCACACCAACTTTTTCAATCGGGTGTTGCGGGCCGACGACAAAGTACAGGAAGCCGCAGCCAGTGGTCGCGAGCCTCAGTCGGTGGACGACAGCCTGATGCGAGATCTGGTGGGCACCTACTTGGATGAGTACCGCCAGCACGCAGAGTACAAGACGAGCGAGCGCAAGTTGCCATCGCTACCCTCTTTCATCAATGGGGCGAATTCACAGCAGCAGCAGCAGCAGCAGCAGCGACGGCAGGGACCAGTGGCAAGTTACATCCGAGGCGGCGGACAAGCCCCTGGGGTCGATGGACCTCTCGCCATGGCCGACACGGGATACGACGAAGAGGATGACGACGGCGGCGACTATGACGACGGCTACGATGCCGACATTGGAGAGCCCGATGTGCACACGCGGCTGGCAATTGACTTGGGACCCGACGCAGATGATGCGTTGGACGATGCGGCCTCTCGCGTACTGGTTGCTCCCATGAGGAGGATCCCCAACACGGCCGACACGCAAACCATCAAGACCTTCTCCGAATACACGGGGTCCAACCCGGCTGCGGCCCAGTTCAGCGACAACATCCGCCATGTCAAGGGCCGCGAGCGTGGCGTGTACATGGAGATCCGCGACAACACAGAGATCTACCCCGCTGTCACCGAGCGCATGCAGCGACAGTTGCTCAACATTGCCATTCAAAGGGTGGCCGTGCAACGAGGTCTGGTCGTGTCCGATCCTCCCCTCGTGACCAAGGCCGAGATCCAGGATGGACTCCACGCTCCCAACCCGCTGGTGGGAGAGCGACCATGCGTGAAGGGTGCCAAGTGTGCCAGCTGGAAGATGTGCCTGCGTCTCATCAAGAACGAACCGGAGCTCTACAAGGGGGCCAAGCCTTTCGTCTGCAAAGAGTTCTACTTTGGCGACCGCGGCAGGGAAATCAAGGCAGCTCTGCTCGAGAACCGTCCTCTGGCCGAGGTGCAGGCCCCCGAGCTGCTGCTCTGTGTAATGTGTCACTTGCGGGTGGTCACCAAGTGGTACAAACAATTTGCGGCCGGTCTCATCATGGAGCCCCCGCACATTCTGCACAGTTTTCAAGTCAGCGTCGGCGTCCCTGGAGGCTACCCCATTGAGAAGTGCCTGATGGGCGACAAGAAGTTCCTGGGCGTGACGGCACCCTACCTACGTCACGTGCCCGACAATTACGCGTGGGTATCCTCGTCGGGTGTCACCGAACGCGATCAGGTGACGGGGCGCATGGTCGTTCGCGAGGGACCAGCCATTCAGTGCTGGCGCGAACGAATATGCATGGATTTTCAATAGGGAGCAGCACGGAAGCGGTGCAACTTGGGCGGTTGTTTCCCCAGCGACCTTACACAACCCAAGTGAGCACCTTCCACGTACCGTCAGTGGAATTCGCGCTGCTCCATCATTACTCCAAGGGGAACCACGCCGGCGGCGGTGCCAAGGCCGTCACCGTGGTGTTTCAAGACACATTGCGTCAGACGCACGCCAAACTCATCCATCTCGACTGCATCCCCGCCGAAACCACCCTGGTGGGGGCTCTGGCTGGCCTCGCCGCCCTCCGTATCGTGCTCACGGCGGCCACCACCGTGTGGACACCCAAGTTTGCAGCGGACAAGACAGACCTCGCGCTACACCCCGAGTTTGCCAAGCTCAGGGCCTGCGACTACACCCTTCTGCTTGCCCTGTACTGGCGCATCAACGGAGCCTCGGCCCTCTTCATCAACAACCAGGGGCGGGCCACGGACCCTAACCTCAAGGAGAAGGTGCGCCGCTTCATTGATGCCCACGTTGCCCTTGCCATGCGCCTGGACGCCGCGCCCGACGTGACGGATGCCGCCCTCCTCTGCGACGCCTCAATCGACGTGCCATCGCTGGGTCCCTCCTCGTGGGTGGAAGACAGGGATCTCATTACCAAAGTGACCCGCACGCTTGCCTTCACGGCCACGCCCTTCCAAGTGCTGGGCCTTGAAGGGAACACACGCGTCATGCTGGGCAGGCTGGCTTTCCAGGTACGAGCCACGGAGAGTGATTCCATGCTGGAAGCCATGTTTGTGGGGGAAGGACAGCTGGCTTTTGAGCATTACTATCCGCTGCCCGTCAAGAGCGCTGCCGAGTGCAGGACCCATTCCTGGTGGCTGGCCTGTCTGCTCGTCATCAACAAGTCATGGGACGTTGTGGTCACCCTGCAACGGGGCTACCAGTTGACCGAAGAGGACGAGTCGGCTGACATCACCAAGTTGCACGGTCCCGACAACAAGGCCTGGCCCGACATTCGCAAGGCCTACGCCCATCATCGCATCATTGGGTCGTTCATTCGCCTCTTCTACGCTGTCATTGGGTACAGCCTCCCACACAGCGATATGGCCTGGCGTCCCCGTCCCGATGCCTCCCCAAGCATTTTCGATCTGCACTTCCCCGAGCACACCAGTTGCTTCCACGCTGGGGACCTGCCCTCCCTTGAGTGCGTGTTCGATCAGATTGGCCTGTATGGCGTGCAGGTGGTCAAGGGCAAGGTGGACCTGGCCAAGGTGATGATCAAGGCCATGCCCATCTGTTGTCAGTCACGTGACCTACTGGAGACGCTCATCGATGCCTGTCGCAAGGTCAACAACGACGGGTTCTGGCGCGTCATTCGGGCCATATTTTGGTGCGGCCTCACGGGCCTCTACCCACATGCCCGACAGCGCGTCCCCTTTCGCGACATGTTGCGCATCCATCATCTGCTATTCCACGACAAGGAAGCCTTCTTGGCTGCCCTCGAGTACGAGAAGAAGCAGCGCGCGGCCAACCCACCCAAGGGCAAAAAACCGGATGCCGCCACCAAGACATGCCAGCTCATTGAGGTGGTAATGCGAGAGTTCTTCATTCACTCGGTGGAGAGCAACCCCGACTGGGTCTCTGTGGTCAACAAGCGCATCAAATGGGACCTCTTCCGCTTCAAGACCTACTACATGGCCGACGAGATGCGACGCTATGGCCGTTTCACCGAGGCACCCGACGGCAACGAGTTTGAGCATGCCATTGACGCCCTCACCCGATGCAAGACGACATGCAACAATGACGTGTACCGCTACCAGAAGCAGGCCTACGTTACCGCTGTCGTGGCCACCATTAACCTGACGCAGGACGCCCTGCACGAGAAGCGCTGCGACGAGGCCAGGGAGATTGACGTCTTTGAGGAGCTCCTCTATCGACTATCGGTGGGCGAGTACCTGGATGCTGACGACCTGGCACCGCTGCTGCACAGTAGGCATATTAACTCGCGCTTTGAGGGCGACCCGCTGGGTATGTACACACGATCGGCGCCAGACTTTGAGGAAGCCATGCGGGCTGCCCTGGAGGACTCGCGGGTGCTGCATGATCACGACCTCAGCTATGCCGTGCCTGACAACATCAAGCGCAACATTATCAATTTTTTGCTGCGCATCTCCCCCGATGAGCGCTACCGCTTTGACTACTTGTTGGACCCTCGGTTGGGCGGTGTCAATCGAGCCACGGTGCAGACCATGGCCAAGACCTGCCACGTGCATGCCACGCGCTCTTCGCCCAAGACGATCCGCACACACATCCAGAACCTACCTATTGACGATCTGCGAGTGATGGGCTGGTACTTTAATATCCTGTCCCGCATTGAGCGCTTTGCCTTGGTCCCTCTGCATGCCACCATGGTTGAGCAGCAGGCCCAGGCCATGCGCCGGTTTCGCTTCCATCTCATGGAGGATGAGCCACTCCCGCCCGGGGCCTGGACCGTCTACATCTGCATGTGCTGCAAACGAATCGCCACCTTCTACGACTCTGCCATGTACGGGAACTTTGCCGTCTCGTACCACCCCCAGATGCAGACCTTTGTGTGCAGCAAAAAGGCTAGCCGTGCCGCTCGTGTCCGTCATCGGCCCACGGATGCCCCATCTACTGGTGGTGCTGGTGCTGGTGCTGCTGCTGGTATCGTTGGAAGCAGTGGCGGCGGCGGTGGCGGCAGTGCTGGTCTGCTCATCGAGACTGACCCGGAACGCGCCAAGGTCGAGAACAGCTCTCGTCTCAAGAGGGCGCGGGCAGAACGCAAGGAGGATAACTCGCTGCCCTGCGAGAACCAGCCCGTTATCCCCGTGGATCTGTACGGGGCAGCGCTGGAGTTTGAAGGGGACACCTACCTCATCTGTCCGGGGTGCGGGCAGTTCCACACCTATCGAGACACGGGATGGGGCCGTGACGGGTACCGCTGCAAGGGCTGCAGGGAGGCCGAGACCCCCGTCGAGAAGACCCTCCGTTGCTCCTACTGCAAGGGCACGAATGAGCTGCGATCCGTCGACATCTTGGCCACCAACACAGACCCTTGCAACCCCAACCACTCCACCGTGGCCGATCCCACCAGCGCCTATCAGCCTCTCATCTTCTGCCAAAAGTGCGCCAACTCCATCGGCTTGTTCGCCAAGCACCCCACTGATCGCTTTCATGAGTTTATGCCCAAGGACAGGCTGTGGAAATTGATTTCCCCCGCCACCGTGGCTCGCACCATTAAGCACTACGAGAAGCACAAATGAATTATGGTGGGACGGGGTTGGTGTCTGGGTTTTTCATTGCACTTCTCCGTCGTCGTCGCCGCCCACCCCCTAGGAGACGAGCAAACAGCGCAGATCGTTATAATTGCTGGTAAAATAGTCTGCGCATCCACTGTAACTACCCGCTAAACCGGCTGTCACCCATATGGTTGTCGGGGCAGTCAAAATGTTGACGGTTCCAAAGATGGTTTGCAAAATGCTGTCGACTTGTGCGGCTTGGTAGTTTTGAAAGAACCAATTGTGTCCGGCGAGAACGGGTGCCCCGTGCGAGTTGGCGGCGAAACCATAGTTCACCGGACAGTTGTTGGGCTGTCCTTGCACCAGACTGAATGACCCACTGAACCAACAACTCCACATGCCGACAGTTGGCAGACTGATGCTGATGACTGGAGTCCACACGTTGGCAGTGCTGTTGATGGCGGTTTGCCCAGTGAAACCAGCCACCACCATGAGGGGGAGTGAATTAAGGCTGGACACTTCGACCCACCCACAAGTCGGGCTGCACACACACTGGTAGATGATACCAGCATTGCCATTGACTGAATTCAGATTGCACAGCACCATGTTCGCGGCAAATGGAACGTTACATACGTAGGCCCCAGAGGAGATGCTCGTAGGTGGCGGCCCTCCGCTGCATGTGCCCGAATAGATGCCAATGCCTGCAGGTCCTGTCCCTCCCGTGGGACCCGTTCCTCCAGTGGGACCGGTAGGCCCTGTTCCTCCCGTGGGACCAGTGGGACCGGTAGGACCAACGGTGCTGTTGCCAAATACGTCCACGACGCCGAAGAAAACCCAGTTGCCTCCCGTGCACATGTACATGTAGCCCACCAGACTGGGACTGCTGTACAGGTCGCAGATGAGAACCTGCAGCGCGTTGGTCGACATGCATTCCAACGGAGTGACGGGCACGGTCGAGGCATTGCACGACCCAGAAACCACGTTCACCGTGCCGTCGGGTGGTGTGGTGGGTCCAGGAACGGAGAAGATGGCACCCTGTGGGATGTCAATGTTGTTGAGTGACAGGCGAGACATTCCGGGCTCAGCCATGCTCGTGATGTCGGTCCCATCGATGATGCCAGTGGCCATGCTTTGCGTGAAGATGGTGTTTCCATTCACAATGTCATCTTGCACCAGCACATAGGTCGCCCGGCATGTCATACTCGTTTTGCTGGCCAGGTAGGCCACCTCATTGCTAGTGTACAGCGGCGGACACACAACGGGGAGGGACACTGCAGAACGCTTCCGCGCGGCGCTGGTCACTTCCAAGGTGACGCCAATATCGATGACGGTGTGATCGTCCACGTTCTGCACCACAATTAGAATGATGTCCTCGGTCCCCACCTGTGGGATGGCATCCAGAGAGGTCAACACGAGGCGCTGCGAGTCTTGCAGTACAAGGTTGGCATTGGGGCCGTCGTCGCCATCCCTGCAGTAGTCGTAGCCATAGCCGTAGCCATAGCCATCACGGTAGCCGAATCCGTAGTACCCGCGGTAGCACCATCCCCACTGCAGCCATATCAGAGCACCGCCACAGAGAAGCACCAGCACCAAGGCCGCCAACAACCAGAGTGCAGTGGTGTTGCGCGCTCGACGTTCTTCCTGCGAGGGTACTTCTTCCGGTCCAATGGCGTAGTCTCCAATAGGGGTGGCCTTTGCCTCATTCGCAGTCCCAGAAGCAAACACCCTCAGCCTAGGCGCAGTAGCCATGGAGGTGTCTTGTTCTCTCAGGACATAAACAGGGCGCGCGCAAACCCGATGCAGTTCATTCACTTAAGCAAGTAGCGAACAGGTCATGTCTGTGGTGGATTTCCACATTTTTTCCTCGCAGAGGAACACTCTCACCTTCTCTAGGCAGCCTGTAGTTTCAGGCAACGCAGCGTACAGCCGCCGTAATCAATTTGATAGGCACCGCAGCCTGTGGGAGAGTTACCGATCCCAGCCGTGGCGTAGATGGTTTCGGGTGCGCTGGATATGAACACAAACCCGTTGGTGAGCACGCTGGTAATTGGCTCGTAGACCCCCACTTCTGGTCCGGAAGTGATCTGTCTGTTGGAGTTGGTTACCCATGCATCGCTTTCTGATACGGTGCTGATGCCAACGGTCAGGGGGCACGTTGCAGTTGCCCCGGTTGAAACGAAGGCGCCTTCAAAGGTGCAGTACCAAGTGCCCGTCGAATCAAGAGCAAGGTAATTCACATTGCTCCACACGTTGTGCAGGTTGGAAATTGCACCAGCATTACTCCATTCCCA
>Ga0302320_10013017_pt1 | contig 17416 bp, 13 predicted proteins | sample Bog_T0_3_FD_202130 | JGI IMG/M metagenome (GOLD analysis project Ga0302320, IMG submission 202130) | Peat permafrost microbial communities from Stordalen Mire near Abisko, Sweden - Bog_T0_3 | ecosystem: Environmental > Terrestrial > Soil > Wetlands > Peat | place: Sweden: Abisko, Stordalen Mire...
AAGAAACTACCTTGCGTGAATCCAGAAAAGGCACTCAAACTGGAGGACCGCTCCCAATGATTCGCGCCCTCGTCGATTTCGCGCTCAAGAGCCGCTGGCTGGTCCTCGGCGGCGTGGTCGTCCTCACCGCCTGGGGCATCATCAGCTTCAAAAATCTCCCCATCGAGGCCTACCCTGACGTAGCCAACAACTACGTCCAGATCATCACCCAATGGCCCGGCCGCTCCGCCGAAGAAATCGAGCGCCAGGTCACCGTGCCGGTGGAAATCCAGATGGCCGGCATCCCTCACCTCACCCATCTCCGCTCCACCACGCTCGCCGGCCTCTCCAGCCTCATGCTCATCTTCGACGACGACTCCACCAGCGACGTCAATCGAGAGCACGTCCTTGAGCGCCTCAACCAGGTGAGCCTGCCTGCCAATCTCGTCCCGCAGATGGGCACCGACTGGAGCCCCGTCGGCCAAATCTACTGGTACACCCTCGAAAGCACCAACCCCTCCTATGACGTCATGGAGAAAAAGTCTCTCGAGGATTGGACCCTCGAAAAATCCTTCAAAGGCGTCCAGGGTGTCGTCGATGTCTCAAGCTTCGGCGGCCCAACCAAGGAGTACCAGATCAGGCTCGACCCCGCGAAGCTGGTCTCCTACGGCCTCTCCATCTCTCAAGTCGAGCAGCAGATCGCCAACAACAACACCAACGGCGGCGGCAGCTTTATTGAGCAGGGCGCGCAGCAAATCAACGTGCAATCCATGGGCCTCTACACCAGCGTCCAGGACATTGAAAACACCGTCGTCAAAAACTCCAACGGCGCCGCCATCCGCATCGCAGACATCGCCACCGTCACGCAAGGGCCAAAAATTCGCCTCGGCCAGATCGGCCGCGCCACTCACCGCCCTGACGGCGCCATCGTCGATAACCCCGACACCGTTGAAGGCATCGTCCTGCTGCAAAAAGGCGACGACTCCGATCCAGTCCTCGATGCCATCCACGCCGAAGTCGCCAAGCTGAACAACGGCATCCTGCCCAAGGGCGTCAAGATCGTTCCCTTCCTTGACCGCTCGGCCCTCGTCTCCTACACCGTAGAGACCGTCGAGCACAATCTCACCGCCGGCATGTTGCTCGTCTCCATCATCCTGTTCCTCTTCCTCGGCAACGTGCGCGGCGCAATCATCGTCGCCCTCACCATCCCCTTCGCGCTGCTCTTCGCCTCCATCTGCCTCGACCTCAGCCACATCCCCGCCAACCTGCTCTCCCTCGGCGCGCTCGACTTCGGCATGGTCGTTGACGGCTCGGTCATCATGATCGAGAACATGGTCCGCCACCTGGCACAAAAAGACGACACCCGCACCGCCGCGCAAAAAATCCGCGACGCCGCCCACGAGGTCCTCCGCCCCGTCTTCTTTGCCCGCGGCATCATCATCACCTCTTACCTGCCCATCTTCACCCTCCAGGCCGTCGAGGGCCGCCTCTTCAAACCCATGGCCTGGACCGTCACCTTCGCCCTGCTCGGAGCCCTCGTCTTTGCCGTTGTGGTTGCCCCCGTCATGGCCAGCTTCCTGTTCCGCAACGGAGCCAAAGAGTGGCATAACCCCATCATGCTCTGGCTCACCCGCCACTACCGCACCGCGGTTCGCGCGGCCATCGTTCACCGCTACACAACCGTCGGCGTCTCCCTCGTTCTGTTTGCCATCGCCCTCTTCCTCACCTTCGGCGGCCCCGTCGGATCTGAGTTCCTTCCCCACCTCGACGAGGGCTCCATTTGGGTGCGCGGCACTCTGCCGCCAAGTGAAGGCCCCACCGCCAGCATCGAGTTCACCAACAAGGCCCGTCAGGTCATGGCTTCATTCCCTGAGGTCACCCAGGTCGTCAGCCAGACCGGCCGCCCCGACGACGGCACCGATACCGCCGGCTTCTTCAATACCGAATACTTTGTCGACCTCAAGCGAAAAGAGCTATGGCGTCCCGGCTTCCATCAGGACAAGGAAGCCCTCATTGCCGCCATCGACAAGCAGCTCTCCCGCTTCCCCGGCGTCCTCTGGAACTACTCCCAGCCCATCTCTGACAACATGGAAGAGGCCGTCTCCGGCGTCAAAGGCGAGCTCGCTGTCAAGCTCTACGGCGACCACCTGCGCACACTCGAAGCCAAGGCCGAGCAGATCCAGGCCCAGATGCAATCCGTCCGCGGCATTGAAGATCTGGGCATCTTCCGCATCGTCGGCCAGCCCAATCTCAGCTTCAAAGTCGATCGCGTCGCTGCCGCCCGCTGGGGCATCAACGTCGCCGACATACAAGACGCCATCCAGACCGCCGTCGGCGCAAATGCCGTCACCCAGGTCCAGCAGGGCGAGGCCCGCTTTGACGTAACGCTCCGTTATCAACAGCAGGACCGCGACACCCGCGAGGCCATTGAGAATGTGCGCCTGCTCGCCCCCTCCGGCGAGCGTGTCTCGCTCTCGCAACTCACCACCGCCTCCACCGACGACGGCGCCGAGCAAATCAATCGCGAGTCCGGCCAGCGCTACATCGCCATCAAGTACTCCGTCCGCGGACGCGATCTCGGCTCAACCGTCGAGGAAGCCATCGCCAAGGTCAACAACAACGTGGCCCTCCCCGCCGGCTACCACCTGGAGTGGGCCGGCGAATACGAAAGCCAGAAGCGCGCCAACAAGCGCATGGCCATCGTTGTCCCCATCACCATTCTGGCCATCTTCCTCATCCTCTACACCATGTTCCGCTCTGCCAAGTGGGCCATGCTCATCCTCATCAGCGTGGTCATGGCCTCCATCGGCGGACCGCTCGCCCTCTTCCTCACCCACACCAACTTCTCCGTCTCCTCCGCCGTCGGATTCCTCGCTCTCTTCGGCGTCTCGGTTGAAACCGGCGTCATCATGATCGAGTTCATCAACCAGCTCCGTGCCCGCCGCAAAGGCATGGAAGAGTCCACCGATCAGCACATCGTTGAAGCCGCCGTCGAGGGCGCCGTCCTGCGCCTGCGTCCCGTCATGATGACCATGCTCGTCGCCACTCTCGGCCTGCTGCCCGCCGCCCTCTCTCACGCCATCGGTTCTGACTCGCAGCGCCCCTTCGCCATCGTCATCGTCGGCGGTCTCATCGCCAACCTCATCATCGGCGTCTTCCTGCTCCCCACCCTCTATGTCTGGATAGCCCGCGAAGACGACATCCTCCCCGCCTCCGAGACCTCCGAGGAATTCTAAACATACCGCCCAAAAAACAAATCCTCTGCCTGGCTGCATTCGTCACTCAACGAATGCAGCCGGGCGGAGGAGATTTCTTCCTGCCCGCATTTCTCACAGGCCGCCGAAAGTTGTAGCGCCGGCCTCCCGGCCGGCTGTGGCGTGGACCTCCTGGTCCACGCTCGTTTCTTATCAGCCCCTGATGGAATGCTTGCCAAACAGAACCACTTGCGCAGAACTTCCCGCGATCAACCCAGATCGAACCGGTCCAGGTTCATCACCTTGCTCCACGCCGCTACAAAATCCTGCACAAACCTCTCCTCCGCGTCGGCGCATGCATAGAACTCCGCCAGCGCTCGCAGTTGCGAGTTCGATCCAAAAACCAGATCCACGATGGTGCCCGTCCACTTCGGCACACCGGTGACCCGGTCCAACCCTTCAAGCACTCCTTCATATCCAGCCGACTTCTGCCACTTCGTCTTCATGTCCAGCAGATTCACAAAGAAGTCATTGGTCAGCGTTCCCGCCCGCTTGGTGAAAACGCCATGTGCCGAGTGCCCATAGTTCGCATCCAGCGCCCGCATCCCGCCAAGCAGAACCGTCATCTCCGGCGCAGTCAGCGTCAGCAGGTCCGCCTTGTCCACCAGCAGCTCGGCGGCCAACCCCTCGTGCCCCTTGCAGATGTAATTGCGGAACCCATCGGCCGCCGGCTCCAGCACCGCGAACGAGGCCACATCGGTCTGCTCCTGCGATGCATCCATGCGCCCCGCCAGGAACGGTACCTTCACCGTATGCCCCGCCTTCTTCGCAGCCTCCTCCACCGCCGCGCACCCGCCCAGAACAATCAGGTCAGCCAGCGAGACTTTTCTCCCGCCCGTCTGCGCACTGTTGAACTCCTTCTGAATCGCCTCCAGCTTCTCCAGCACCTTTGCCAGTTCCGCCGGCTCATTCACTGCCCAGTCCTTCTGCGGCGCCAGCCGAATGCGCGCTCCATTCGCACCGCCGCGCTTGTCGCTGCCGCGGAACGTCGCAGCTGAAGCCCACGCCGTCGTCACCAGTTGCCTGATCGAAAGCCCCGACGCCAGAATCTTTGCCTTCAGCGCACCAATCTCCTGCTCCCCGATCAGCGCATGATCCACCGCCGGAACCGGGTCCTGCCAAATTAGATGCTCCTTGGGAACCAGCGGCCCAAGATACCGCGCAATCGGCCCCATGTCGCGATGCGTCAGCTTGAACCACGCCCTGGCAAAATCGTCTGCCAGCTTCTGCGGATTCTCAAGATAGTGCCGTGCAATCTTCTCGTAGATCGGGTCCATTCTCAGCGCCAGGTCCGTCGTCAGCATGGTCGGCGCGTGCCTCTTCTTCGGGTCCTGCGCATCCGGCACAGTATCCGCCGCAACTCCGTCCTTCGGCTTCCATTGGAAAGCCCCGGCGGGGCTCTTCGTCAGCTCCCATTCATAGCCGAACAAATTCTCCAGGTAGTTGTTGTCCCACTTCACCGGGTTCGTTGTCCATGCGCCCTCCAGCCCGCTGCCGATCGTATCGTCGCCGCTGCCGGTGCCAAAGCTGTTCTTCCAGCCCAGCCCCTGCTCTTCAATGGGCGCGCCCTCCGGCTCCCGACCGCAGTACTTGTTCGGATCGGCTGCGCCATGCGTCTTGCCGAACGTGTGTCCCCCGGCAATCAGCGCAACCGTCTCCTCGTCGTTCATCGCCATACGCAAAAACGTCTCGCGAATATCCTTGACCGCAGCCACCGGATCAGGCTTCCCATTCGGCCCCTCCGGATTCACATAGATCAGCCCCATCTGCACCGCGCCCAGAGGATTGTCCAGTTGCCGGTCGCCCTTGTAGCGCTCATCGCCCAACCACTTCGTCTCCGGTCCCCAATAAACATCCTCTTCCGGCTCCCAGATGTCCTCGCGCCCGCCGCCGAATCCGAACGTCTTCAAGCCCATCGACTCCAGCGCCACCGTGCCCGTGAGAATAATCAGGTCCGCCCACGAGAGCTTTCGGCCATACTTCTGCTTGATGGGCCAAATCAGCCGCCGCGCCTTGTCCAGGCTCACATTGTCCGGCCAACTGTTCAGCGGAGCAAATCGCTGTGCTCCACGGCCGCCCCCGCCGCGCCCGTCAGAGATTCGATAGGTGCCCGCGCTGTGCCACGCCATGCGAATAAAGAACGGCCCATAGTTCCCGTAGTCCGCGGGCCACCACGCCTGCGACGACGTCATCAACGCCCGCAGGTCTCTGATCACCGCATCCAGATCCAGGCTCTTGAACTCCTCCGCGTAGTTGAATCCCTCGCCCATCGGATTGCCCAGTTGCGCGTGCTGATGCAGCATCTTCAGGTTCAGTTGATTCGGCCACCAGTTCGCGTTCGTTTGGCCTCCCGCCGTCATCTGCTTCACTGCGTCGCTTGAGAAAGGGCATTTCGCTTCGTCGGTCATGGTTCTCTCCTTGGTTGTGCCGCCAGTAGAAATCAGTCGTCCCCGCCGTGAGCGTGGCTCCCCGGGTTCCGTATCGCAACTCTGCTGTCTGTTCCGGGAGGCGTGGAAACCACTCGACCTTCACCCACGCTTGGAAGCGCGAATTCTGACGCCGCCATCTTATCCCCGCGCTGCGAAGCCAGTCTGTTCACTTTTGCTAAGTAAAACTTATTCTTTTAAGAAGCCGTCTCATAGGCCCACCCCGCAACGGCACGCCTTCTTAGCCCCTGCGGGCCTTTATCTGCTCGTCTCCGTCGACAAGAGCAAGCTTCCGCGGTGCATCCCCCCAGCCACACCAAATCCCTCGCCAACCGGTGCGAAAGGTCACGGCTTCAGCCGTGCCGCAAAGCCGCAACAAAAACCCGCGGGCACTAGTATCTGCCTGTGAACTGGATGCTTTGCGCTGACTTGCTATGCCGCAAAGCGGCGCTGACTTGCTGCTTTTCAATAAAACCCAACGCCCCTGTTTCGTACGGTGCCTATGAAAGCCTGGTTCTCACGCGCACATTTCAGCCCCTGCCGTCTTGTCCCATCCTCACCGCAACCCGTTCAAACTCTCCCTCATCCCCGCCCACACATCCCGACCAGCCACGAATCAACTGAAAGCTGAAGGCGAAAAGCTGAAGGCTAAAAGCTGAAAGCTGCCTTCACTCCTCCCGCAACACTTCCAGCGGCCTCAGCCCAAGAGTCCGATAACTCGCAATCCACCCCGTAGCCGTGGCCAGCACCGCCGTCCCTACCAGCGCCACCAGCGTCGCTCCCCACTCAATGTGGAAGCCCACCTCCAGCTTGCGCAGCAGCACCCGCGTCAGCACGTTGGCAAACACCACGCCCACCGCGCCCGCCAGCAGCCCCAGCACGCTGAACTCCACGCTGAACGTCCGCACAATCCGCATCCGCGTCGCCCCCAGCGTCTTCAGCACCACCGCCTCCTGCATCCGCCGGTAGCGTGTACTCGCAATGCTCGAGGCCAGAATCATCAGCCCCGCAAAAATGGAGAACCCCGCCAGAAACCGAACCACAAACGTCACCTGGTCCACCACGCTCTCAATCCGCGCCAGCACGTCGGCAAGGTTAATCACCGTCACGCTGGGGTAAGCCAAAAACAGCGCCCGCTCCAGCGCCCCCACCTGCTTGGGATCGATGTGCGCCCCGCCATACCATGTCGCCGGCTCGCTCTTCAGTTGCCCCGACGGCAGCAGAAACGCAACCCGCGCCGCCAGGTGCTGCCCGTCGGCCCGGAACAGTGCCGTAACCTTCAGCTTCCGCTCCGTGCCCCCCACCTCCACCACCACCGTCGAACCCACGCCCAGGTGCAGCCGTTGCGCCTCGCCCACGCCCAACGCCATCTCGGCCGCGTCGCCGCTCGTCCACCACTTGCCCTGCGTCACCTTGTCGCCCGGTGGAGGCGCGTCCGCCCAGCTCAGCCCCGCATTCTCCAGCATTCGCCGCGGAAAATGCTGCTCCTTCATCTGGTCCAGCGTCTTGCCGTCCAGTGACACAAACCGCCCCTGCACAATCGGAATCAGGTCCAGCCCCTGCGTCACCCCTGCCTGGTGCTGAAAAAACTCCTTCACCCCGGCAACCTCATCGCCGGTCACATCCACCAGGAAGATATTCGGCAGCTTGGGCGAGGCCGTCTGCTTCAAATCCCGCAGCAACATCGCCTGCATCAGATAAACCGCCAGAATCAGCATCACGCCAGTTCCCAGCGCCGCCAGCACCGCCGCCGACTGGTTCCCCGGCCGGTAGAGATTCGCCAGCCCATGGCGCAGAAACGAGGGCAACCGCAGCCGCACGCGATTCAGCAAAAACCGCAGCGTCCGCAGCGCCACCGCCGCCAGCGCCAGCAGCACCAGCAGCGCCACCCCAAACAACACAGCAAACCACGTCCCCACCTTGGCCGAGTCAGACAGCGCCCACGCAACCCCGCCCAGCGCCGCAATCACCAGCACAGAAATCCCCAATTGCAGCCGCCGCGCCCACCAGCGAGCAAACCACGCGCCCACGCCCTCCGGCCCCTGCTCCACCAGCCGCCGCAACACCAGCACCGGCCGCACCGCCCTCACATCCAGCAGCGGCGGCAAACAAAACAGCAGCGTCGTCAGCAGCCCCGTTCCCAGTCCAGCCGCCACCGATCGCCATGGAAACTCCAGCGTCGCATGAACCGGAAGCAGCCCGCCAAACACCGCCGGCAGCGCCGCCATCACGCCCACGCCGGCGGCCACGCCCAGCAAACCTCCGGCAAACCCCAGCCCCAGCGTTTGAATGAGAAAAATCCGCAGAATATCTCCCGACCCCGCGCCCATTGCCTTCAGAATCGCCAGCATGTCCACCCGCTGTTCCAAGTGCGCATGCATCGCCATGGCCACGCCAATTGCCCCCAGTACCATCGCCACCAGGCAAATCAAACTCAGCATCGCGGTCGCGTTTTCCAGCCCCTGGTTCAACGCCGGATTCCCTTCGCGAAAGTCCATCACCTGTGCATCCGGCAGCGCCGTCTCCACCAGCTTGCGCATCGCCACCGCATCGGCCTGCGCCGGCAGCTTCAGCAGCAGCCGCTCGCTGGCCCGGCTCCCCGGCGCAATCAGCCCCGTCCGCTTCAGCGCCGCCTGCGAAATCATCACCCGCGGCCCCATCCCCATGGCCGCAATGCGGTCCGGTTCCTGCTTCAGCACCGCCGCAATCCTGAAGTCAATCCTCCCCAGCCGCAGCGTCTGCCCCACCCGCGCATTCAGCCGGATGAGAAACTCCTCCGCCACCACCGCCGAGTTCCCCTCCAGAGCCTGCTTCAGCCCCATCGCCGGCTCCAGCTCCGCCGTCCCATAGTAGGGATACTCCTCAGGATCAACCGCCTTCAGCGAGACCAGCAACGGCACCGGGTCCGGCTTCACGGTCGCCATGGATACCGTCTCCGTCACCCACGTATTGCGTACCGACCGCCCCGCCCCCTGCTGCTCCAGTGCCGCAAGCTTCTGCTCTTCCGCGCTCGTGGGCTCGCGGAATATCCGCGCGCTCAGGTCCCCGGCCATCAGCGACCGCGACTCCAGACCCAGCGTCCGCCTGAAGCTCTCGCTGAATCCACGCACCCCCACCAGCGCCGCAACCCCCACCGCCACGCTCAACACCACAAACCCAAACTTGCCCGGCGCCGACTTCAAATCCCGCCAGCCAATCGCCCCCGCGTGCCTCCAGCTCAACGCCCGCTTAGCCATTGTTTTTCTCGCTTTGGAGGAGAGCTTCATCGGAGCCTGGCAGTGTATCCTCCACCACCATCCCGTCCTTCAGCACAATCTTGCGGTCCGCACGGCTGGCAACCTCCGGGTCGTGCGTCACCAGCACCAGCGTCGTCCCCGCCCGCTTATTCCGTTCCAGCAGCAGGTCCAGCACCATGCGCCCATTCGTCGAGTCCAGATTCCCCGTCGGCTCATCCGCCATCACAATCGGCGGCTCCACCACAAACGCCCGCGCCAGCGCCACCCGCTGCTGCTCCCCGCCTGACAGTTGCACCGGATAGTGATCCACCCGCTCCGTCAGCCCCACCTCCTCCAGCAGCTTGCGCGCCTGCTTCAGCCCGCTGCCCTCCACATTCAACTCATAGGGCAGCAACACATTCTCCAGCGCAGTCAGCGTGGCAATCAGTTGGTACGACTGAAACACAAACCCGATCTTGCGCCCGCGCACCACAGCCAGCTCCGTCTCCGCCAGGTTATGGATTGGCACACCATCCAGCCAGATCTCGCCCTCGCTCGGCGTGTCCAGCCCTGCCAGCAGCCCCAGCAGCGTACTCTTCCCGCTCCCGCTCGCTCCCACAATCGCCACAAACTGCCCCGCCGGAATCGTGAGCGTGATCCCCTTCAGAATCTCCACCCGCCGCGTCCCATTCTGTATCCACTTCTTCGCGTTCCGAACCTCAATCACCCGCAACCCTCCTGAATCTCCTACGTCCCTGGACCCTCGTCCCTTGGTCCCCGCAGTTACACTCATACTGTGGACGTTCGCCGCGCTCTTATCGTTTCGATTCTGTTGTTCCCGCTGACCCGCGCCCTGATGGCGGCCGACCGCCCCCTGCTCGTCTGCTTCGGCGACAGCATCACCGCCGGCTACGGCCTCGACGCCGGCCAGGCCTACCCTGACGCCCTCCAGCGCGACCTCGACGCCCGCGGCTTCCGTTACAGAGTCGTCAATCAGGGCACCAGCGGAGCCACCACCAAAGACGCCGTCGCCAGCCTACCCGCCATCCTCGCCCTCCACCCTGAAGTCGTCCTCGTCGAGTTCGGCGGCAACGACGGCCTCCGCGGCCTGCCCCTCGACCAGACTCGCCGTAATCTCGACCAGGTCCTCACATCCCTTGAAGCCGCTCACGTCAAGGTCCTGCTCGCCGGCATCACCCTGCCCCCCAACTACGGCCCCGACTACATCCACCCCTTCGACCAACTCTTCCGCGATCTGGCCGCAAAGCATCACTCCGCCTTCGTCCCCATGATCTACAAGGACCTCATCCACGTTCCCAACACCATCCAGAACGACGGCATTCACCCCACCGCCAAAGGCTCTGAGATCCTCGCAAAAACCCTCCTGCCAGTCCTGACACCCTTGCTCCGCAAGAGCGGCAACTAGCCGCCACATTGTTTCCCAGCATGAGCCTTCCGGACTTCGCTCGCGTCTTTGCGGCATTCGGCTGCGCCGCCTTTGCCGAGCCCTCGGCACGAAGAAGCTGGAGGCTAAAAGCTGGAAGCTGAAAGCTGCCTTTACCCCATCACCGCCACCGGCTGGAACAGGGTCCCCGCCACCCGCTTCGCCACGCCCACCAGCTCCGTCTGGCCCGCAAACACCTTCACCAGGGAAGCACCAGAAAACTCCGGCAGATTTGCCTGCGCCCCGTTCCGCAACCGTCCCAGCGCCTGCGCGTCGCCCGTCACCGCAGGCATCTCCGGCAGAAGCGCGCGCGGATGCACGCACACCGCCTCCAGCGCCTTCAAATCCCCGGCCAGTACCGCAAGCTCCTCCAGCGTGTGCGCCTCGTCCAGCGTGAACACACCTGCCCGCGTTCGCCGCAGGCTGCTCAAGTGCCCGCCGCAGCCCAGATCCCGCCCCAGTTCATGCGCCACGCTGCGCACGTACCCGCCCGCGCTGATGCTCATCGCAAACGTGGCCTCGGTCCCCTCCACGGCAACAATCTCAAACGCAACGATATTCACCACCGCCGTCTTCAACTCCACCGGCTTGCCCTCGCGCGCCAGCTTGTACGCCGGTGTGCCGCCAATCTTCTTGGCCGAGTAGGGCGGAGGCATCTGGTCCATCACGCCCTTGAACCGCCCCGCCGCCGCCCGCACCTGCTCGAGCGTCAACTCCGGGCGCGCATCCTCCGCCGCCGCCACGCCCTCGGCGTCAAACGTGTCGGTCGCAAATCCAAATCGGATGGTCCCCGTATAGGTTTTCTCTGCGGAAGAAAAATACTGCGCCAGCCGCGTGAACCTGCCCAGCAGCAGCGGCAGAACCCCGGTCGCCATGGGGTCCAGCGTGCCCAGGTGCCCAATTGATTTTTCGCCGGTAATCCTGCGCAGCCGGCTCACCACGTCGTGGCTTGTCATGCCGCCCGGCTTGTCCACCACCAGAAGTCCGTTCACGCCCACGCCCCTCACTACTCTAGCCGACGCAGGCGCCCGGCTCAGATTCCGCCGTTCGGTTGCCGCACCAGGGACAGAAACTCTGACCGAGTCTCCTTCTGCCGGAAGCAGCCCACCATCGCCGACGTCACCGTCGACGAGTTCTGCTTCTCAATCCCTCGCATCATCATGCACAGGTGCCGCGCCTCAATCACCACGCCCACGCCTTGCGGCTCAATCGCATGCTGAATCGCGTCGGCAATCTGGCGCGTCAGCCGCTCCTGCACCTGCAACCGCCGCGCAAACACCTCCACCAGGCGCGGAATCTTGCTGAGCCCAATCACCTTGCCCTTGGGAATATACGCAACGTGAACCCGCCCGAAAAACGGCAGCATATGGTGCTCGCACAGCGAGAACATCTCAATGTCCTTCACGATCACCATCTCGTCGTAATCCACATCGAACAGCGCCCCGCGCAGAATCTTGGTCGGGTCCTCGTCGTACCCTTTGGTCAAAAAGGCCATCGACTTCTCCACGCGTCCCGGCGTCGCCAGCAATCCATCGCGCCCGGGGTCTTCTCCCAACCGGCTCAGAATCTCGCGATACATCTCCTGTGTGCTGAACTCGCTCAGCGCCTCGTCTGTCCCTACTGCCCTGCGAACGGGCTTGCTCACTGCAATCGGCTGCGCCATACTCCTCATTCCTCCGCCCAGGGGAAGTGGGCGACCCTCTACCACTACATCTGTTCTGTCATCCCGAACATCAACTTCAATCCGTCATCCTGAGCGGTGAGCAGCTCAGACCTCAACCGGCCACCAGGTTTGGGTGCCCCCGGTCTCGATTCTGAGACCGGGGATACCTCAAACTCCGGTTCTCCCGCCTTCAACTCCACCCAAATCTGTCATCCTGTGCAACCGACTCGCCACGTCAATTTACAACTGGAATGAACGAGCCGCCTCAAGAGGCACCCCGGAGGGGTGCGGGAAAATAGCCCAGGCCAGGGTCCCCACGGATAGGTCTTCGTCCGTGGGGTGGAGAGCAAGCGAAGCGTAGCCCTGGGAAGAACTGGAATGAACGAGCCGCCTCAAAAGGCACCCCGGAGGGGTGCGGGAAAATAGCCCAGGGCAAGTCCGCCGCGGCGGACGCAGCCCTGGGAAGAACGCCGAAATTGATCATGCGCCCCGTAGGGGCGCTGCGAAATACGACCATTCTACTTCCCTTCGTTACCGGCGAGTCCGCTACAGCTAACGAATCGAAGCACCTGCTTCACCGTCTCACTCCGCCGAGAACCCTACGTCTCATAGCACTCAAAAAAATTGTTCTCCGTCTCTTCCACCCGCACATATTCCAACTTCCCGGCCGGCAGCGCATCCCGCAACAATCCAAACACCGCTCTACAAAGATTCTCCGTCGTCGGCACCTGTTTCGCAAACAGCGCATCGAAATTCAGGTTGGTATGGTCAAATCGCTCCATCACCCGGCTCCGAACCGCCTCGTCCAGCGCCACCAGGTTGATCACCATCCCCGTCTCCGCGTCCACTGGCCCGCCCACCACCACCTCAACTACATAATTGTGCCCGTGCCCATGCGGATTGTTGCACTTTCCGTACGCCGCCCGATTCTCTTCCTCAGTCAGCCCCTCCGCATGCAGCCTGTGGCTGGCGCTCAGCATATACCGCCGCCCAAAATAGGCCTTCACGCCTCACCCCGATACTCAGCAAAAATCTCCGGCGTCTCGTAGATCCGCACGCAGGTCAACCGCGCCCCGCCCGCTTCCGTAATCGCTCGCTCCAGCCGCTTCCAAACCGCAATCGCAATATTCTCCGTCGTCGGAATCGTCGCCCTCGTCTCCGTAGCAAGAAACTCCAGTACCTCCAGATTCAAATGCCTGTGATCGTAAGCGTCCAGCACCTCGCGCTCCATCACCGCCTTCAGCCATTTCAGGTCAACCACAAACCCCGTCACCGCGTCCGGCTCCCCGGCCACCGTCACCTCCAGCGTGTAGTTGTGCCCGTGCCCGTTGCGATTGGCGCAGCGGCCAAACACCTGCTCGTTCTTCTCCGCCCCCCACCCCGGATTCCAGTAGTAGTGCGAAGCCGAGAATGTAGCCCGGCGCGTCAGAAACACCATTCTGATCCCTCACTGGAGAAGATGCCCCAGCTCAGGCATTTGCTTCAACAATCCAGCATCTAGCCTTTAGCTTCTAGCCTTCAGCCCCTTCCCTGCCCGCAAACGCTCCCTGACCCCCTCCGTCCCCAGCCCGGCAAGAGCAGCTAAAAGCTAGAAGCTAACAGCTAGAAGCTGCTTCACGGATACGTCCTCCCCTTCCAGCTCACCTGCTTCAAAATCCGATGCTGAAACCAGCTCCGGTAAAGCAGCACCACAAACAGCGGCAATCCCAGCGGCGTCAGCGCACAGTCCACAAATGGGAAATTCGACTTCGCCACCCGCGCGTAAAACCGCACCAGGTTCCTCAGCCAAAGAATCATCAGCGCCCACCCCGCCCCCAGCCACTGCAGCGAGTGCGCCGCAAACTTCGCGTTCCACAGCCAGACCGCCAGAATCGGCAACCCAAACAGTAGAAAAATATCCAGCGCCCGCCACACGCTCAGCGCCAGAGTGTTATCAAACAGCAGCGCCAGGTTCTTCGTCCAGCCCTCCACCATCGCCGCCGTTGACCGGTACATCCGCGTCGCCACCGCATCCTCCGCGTACCGGAACCGCAGCCCCACCCGCCTGCGCTTGGCCATGAACGCCAGCTCCACGTCTTCCAGCACCTTGTCCGCCACCGTCGCGTGCCCGCCCAGCCGCCGGTAAGCCTCCCGCTCCACCAGCAAAAACTGCCCGTTCGCCGCCGCAATCCTCTGGTTCGGGTCCGAAACCTTCGCCGGCGGATACGACAACGCCAACTCGCAAAAAACCAGCGGCATCAGCGTCCGCTGCGCCAGCCCGCTCACAATCTGCCGCGGCGAGTAGCTCAGCATCCCCGCCTTGTGCTTCACCGCCTCATGCATTGCCCGGTGCAGATTCCCCGACTCGTGAATCGTGTCCGCATCCGTAAACAGCAGCCACCGTCCCCGCGCCCTCTTCGCCGCCGTCCAAACCGCATTCGCCTTCCCCGTCCACCCCTTCTCCAGCTTCCCCGCCTCCAGCACCGTCACCCCGGCAAATCCCCGCGCAATCTCCCCGGTCCGGTCCGTCGAGTGGTCGTCCACCACAATCAATTCCCAGTCCTTGCCCAGCTCAAAAAGCCCCTCGCTCTGCGCCACCAGCGACTCCAAACAAGCCCCCAGGCAGTCCTCCTCATTCCGCGCCGGAACAATCACTGTCAGCTCCATCAGCTCCGCCGATTCAGGCTGGTCATACACCCTTCCAGCCACCGCCGCCCACCGCGCCGCCGCGTCCATCTGCCCCGCAGACTCGTCACTGAGCCCCAGCACCGGCGTCCATCCGCCCCCTCCAGCCGCCCCCGTCTCTTCCGGTTTCCCGTCCCCCATCGCTTTCTGCCCTTTCGCTCCGTATTATCCCGCTTCCGCGTCCGCCATCGGCGGTTGGCCCAGGTGCCGGGAGAAGCAAGTACAACCACTGATGATGGGTGCCCCAGGTGCCTCGCATTTGGGCACCTGGGATAGCACAGACCTTCGCAGTCCTGGTCTGCTCTTTCTCGACATTATTCCGGTTTCCCGTCCCCCATCGCTTTCTGCCCTTTCGCTCCGTATTATAGGTATGTGCGCTCCACTCGTTTAATCTCTCTCCTCATCCTGCTGCCGCTGGCCCTCCTCTCCGCCTGCGATCGCGGCGCGCGCCCCACCCAGATGAACAAGCCAGCCCCCGACTTCAACGTCTCCGATGGCGCCACCACCGTCCATCTCGCCAGCTACCGCGGCCAGGTCGTCCTGCTCAACTTCTGGGCCACCTGGTGCCCGCCCTGCGTCCAGGAGATGCCCGGCCTCATCCAGCTCCACCACGACCGCCCCGATCTCGCCATGCTCGCCGTCAGCATCGACGAAGACCCTGACGCCTACAGCCGCTTCATCATCCGCCACCAGGTGGACTTCACCACCGTCCGCGATCCCAACCAGAGCGCGGCCAAGCTCTACCACACCGAAGGCTGGCCCGAGACCTACATCATTGACCGCCAGGGCATCATCCGCCGAAAAATCGTAGGCGACCCCGACTGGTCCAACCCCGAGATCCGCGCCTTCCTCAAAAGCCTCTAGTTTCGCGACCGGGGCATTTTGTGACCCTTCCCATGAGCTTGGTTGCCCCAGGTCCCGCTTTTGGGACCTGGGAAACCACGAATCTACGCGGCAACTGCACTAGACTGTTGCTATCATCTCCCTATGACCACGGTTGAAATTCTCTTCCGCTACATCGCCCCGCCCACCGAGCAGGTGACGGTCGCCCTGGCCGCTGCCCGCGACGTCTATGGCCTCCGCGCCCTCAAATTCGACCCCGCCGCCCGCACCCTCCTCGTCGAGTACGACGCCACCCGCCTCACCGCCGCCACGGTCACCGGCCTCGTCCGTCAGACCGGCCTCGATATCGCTGAGCAATTACCCCTCGCCCAGCCACAGCCCGCACCCGTTGCCTGACGCCCCAATTGCGCCGCCCAAAGAACCCTGATAATCTATCCATGGTCGCAACAGCGGCCAACCCCGTGCGCCCGTAGCTCAGCTGGATAGAGCGACTGACTACGAATCAGTAGGTCGGGAGTTCGAATCTCTCCGGGCGCACCATTCAAACCAAAGAAAACAAAGAGATTAGAGACCACTTGAGAGAATCGCTCAAGTGGTCGTTTTTGTTCTGGTGGCCGTTTTGATGGCTGTTGTGCCCCGCACAGTCACCCGGACAGCCACCGCGCTTCTTTGGTGGCTGTTTACGCTGACTGGTATATAGTCCTTGTCAGCAACAACAGCCACCGGAAAGAGGCAGCAAGATGAAGAAGCCAAAACAGGATGAGAAGGTCAAGGGAGTCTACGAGCATCCAGCCGGGTCGGGTATATGGTGGGTTCACTATTATGCCAATGGAAAACGGCACCGGGAAAAGGCCGGCCGGAGGAGTGATGCAGTAGCCCTTTACCAAAAGCGCAAGGCGGATGCACGAAGGAAACTGAAGCTGCCCGAACTGGTGCCGGGCAAAGTCGTCACGTTCGGGCACCTTTCCGGCATGGCCGTGGAGCACGCCACAGCCCACCTCAAGACAACCCACGACTACGTTGCTAAGGATGTGGTGCTCCGGGAGCCGTTCGGGGACCGCCCGGCGGATGGGATCACGCCACAAGAAATTGACCAATTCCTATCCCGGCACTGCAAGACGCCGGCCACCGCGAATCGCTACCGGGCGTATTTTTCACTATGCTATCGGCTCGGGATGGAGAACGGCAAAGTCCAGGTCAACCCCGGCCGTCTGGTGCGGATGCGGACGGAGCACAACGCCCGGATGCGGTTTCTCAGTCGGGACGAATACACGAAGCTGCTAGGCATCATCCGGCGCGACAATCCCGAGCAAGCGACTGCGTTCATCGTCAGTGTCTATACGGGCATGAGATGGGGTGAGCAATTCTCTTTGGAGTGGGGGCAAGTGGACCTCAAGCGGAAAGTGATCCGGCTGACCAAGACCAAAAACGGCTCAGCAAGAAACGTCCCCTTGAATACTGTTGCCCTGGAGACTCTCATTCAACAACGGGCCGCCGTGCCCCACGACGCCGGTGACCCCGTGTTTCCGCGTCCAGGTCCCCGTTCTGACTGCCGTTGGTGGTTTACACCCGTGCTGACGGAGGCCAAAATCACGGACTACACTTGGCACAATAACCGGCACACGTTCTGCTCGTGGCTGGCAATGGCTGGGGTGAGCACAAAGGAAATTCAGGTCTTGGCCGGGCACAAGACGATTACAATGGCCGCCCGTTACGCGCACCTTTCACCGGAGGCTACGGCGTCCGCATCGGAACGGTTGGTGATGGAGTAGTGGTTGCAAAGCGAAGGCTCGAAGCGTCTACGGGAAAAGCTAGAACTGTCCGAACTACCGGGACCGGCTCTCTCTGCGCATCGGCCCTCCTCTTCTCAGCCATCTTAGGCTGCGGAAGAACAGAACCTCCACTTAAACCCCTGTCCGATTGTCCTG
>Ga0302320_10013018_pt1 | contig 17414 bp, 18 predicted proteins | sample Bog_T0_3_FD_202130 | JGI IMG/M metagenome (GOLD analysis project Ga0302320, IMG submission 202130) | Peat permafrost microbial communities from Stordalen Mire near Abisko, Sweden - Bog_T0_3 | ecosystem: Environmental > Terrestrial > Soil > Wetlands > Peat | place: Sweden: Abisko, Stordalen Mire...
CCTGCGCGCCCGCTGGTACAACCCCGTCACCGGCCGCTTCATGACCCGCGATCCGTACTCGGGCAGCGCCTACGACCCGGCCTCGCTGCATCGCTATAACTACGCCCGCTCCAACCCTTCCAACTTTCTCGATCCTTCGGGACGGGCGACGCTGGGCGAATACGGGTTGATGTTCACCAACCAGGTGGCCAAAAATGTGGCAGTTGGCGCCGTCGGCCTATCGGTCAATTGCATGATTCGTGCCGACGCGGGCATCCTCTACCTGGTCGGCGAGTTCAGCCACGACAACCAGACGGTGATCGACGCCAAGGCCGATTTCACAAATTGCATGGCCAGCATCACGGTGGAGCAATTGACGGAGGCTACGCTTTTTGCCTGGGGCACCGGCGTAGTGCTTGAGGAACTCGGAGGGATGTTGCAGGAATTCCTCCAGGGGGGGAGAGGAGCAGGCGCGGAAGCAACACCGACACTATTCAGGGGAACATCAAGAGGCTTCCCCGGCAATGAAACACTATTGCGCGCGGGGGTAACTCCGACCTCTACTAACCCAGCAGTTGCCACAATCTTTGCAACTGCCAGTGAGCAATATGGGGAGGGAGTTGTTCAAATGGCTTCGACTCAGGCGCTGAGCGGTGTTCAAGCGGCGGATGCAAATGTTCTTGCTGCCTCTGAGAACGAGGTTGTCTTGGCTACAACGCCGACAGACTTCGCCGCAATGGCCGACACAACAATTTCGGCTGCCGACGCACGTGCTATTCTTCAGGACATGGGCTATTCGAGCCCAGGGCAAATCAGCAATCTCGAAGGGCTCAATCTGGCTCTACAGAGCGTGCCCCAGTTAACATCTGAAGAAATTCAACAGTTCATCAATGCAGCCTCGGAAGTTGGTGCGCGGTGAGTATCATCGACCATGAAATTAGATTCGCAGTTTTGAACGTGACCTGCTTCGGCGAGAAAGTGACTGTTGAGGGGCGAAACTGCGGTGGAACGATCTTTCCTGGCCAGCGGTTCACTGTCTTATCCGAGTCAATAGTTACAGTGACGCCCGAAGGCTATGGCCCTGCTTCGCTCAAGCCGGTCGGCGCGGTAGATTTGAGAATCGAATCTATATGGTTTTTTGGGCGTTTTTTCTGCGAGTTAAGCCCAGCGTACAAAGCCCGACTTGAGCTTGTTGGCACAGGCGGCGAACTGATCAAGCCGCACCTGATGCTCAGTATTCCCAAGCTGGATGTCAGCGGCTCCTCGGACGCTGAAACAGGTACGAGGAGTGAGTAAACAGCATTTGCGACGTCCTTCGAAAGCACCGGAAGCATCACGGTGCAGAAATTAGCGGGGGATAGGGCCATGACAGAACAATTGAAGTGCGCATACGCCGACAAAATTCTCAGTATGGACCGTGTGGAAGAGGACGCATACCATATCCGCGTTCAGATTTCGGAGGCTAGGATTGTTGAGACTATCTGTCGCCTCAGTTGGAGGGAGTCGGGCGAAGAAAAGGTTATTCAAGGCTGCACTTTTGATTCCAGAGATTTCGGGATGGAAATTGCCTGGGGAAATATCAACACGCGGTCCGTATGCAACCAAGTCGCGACGTATCACGAGAAGTTGCAGGCTGACGCAAAATCATAACAATGCAGGTGTGTGCAGGAAGGGATATTTGATAAGTCAAATGGGCTGACGACGGCGCGGTGCCCATCGAGCGGATTCGGGTAGGTGACAAGGTCTGGTCGCGCAACCGAACTACGGGCAAGCAGGAGTTGAAGACTGTCACGGCGCTGACCGCGCAACACAGGAATAGGCTGATCGAACTGCGCATCGAGGGCGAGGCCGAGCCGCTGCGGCCTAGCCTGGACCATCCATTCTGGGTCAGACGCGCGTCGGCTGGGCACGAGGCTTGGATCGAGGCCGGCGCAATGCTCGTAGGCGATCTGGTGCTCAACCGTGAGGGCAACTGGCGCAAAGTTCTAGCCGTCAAGCCCCTCGAAGGCCTGCAAACCGTCTACAATTTCGAGGTAGACGGGGATCACGATTACTTCGTCGGGGAATCCGGCATCTTGGTGCACAATGCAATTTGTCGGATAACGCCTGGAAGTCTTCCTCCAGATGAGGAAAAGGCGCTGGCAGACACTTTGGGACACATTGACAACGGAACAGAGCCGCCACCGCCGACCAATAAGAAATGGGGTACGCCGTTTGAGAATAGAAACGACCCAAACGGCGTTCCCCGTCTACCCGGAGGACAGGATTCGGCAAGCCCCTATCAGGAATATAGAGTCGCGCCTCCCCCAGGCACGGGTGGCGCAGGGCCGCTCAGAGTTGTACAGGATTCAACTACAGGAAACACTTATTACACATGGACCCATTACGGCGATAGTGGGGTTCCTGCTTTCGTCCAAATACGATAGCAGAAAGGAAAGTTACGATGAGCGTCGCGACCAAAGCAATATGGCCAACTACATGTTTGGCCAGCGAGCAACTTGACGAAACGAGAGCGCAGCTAATTAAGTCAGGCTTCACGATTTTTGAACTTCCGGGTGAACGCGTTGTCACTTTAGAGGCGTTCTTTAGCGTTGCAGCTTGCGTTTTGCCAGCTGACCCTCCGCTTAGCGGTAGGCCGAACATTGATGCGTTTCTTGACTCCATATGGGAAGGGATCAGCTGTTTGCATGCTGAGACAATCGCATTATTATGGAGCAACGCAGACGTGCTTATGGAGAGATCATTTCAGGATGTTTTAATTGTCGTCGATTTGTTTCACGATATCGCCCGGTCACTAAGAAACAATCGGGCGGGAGGGATACCAAACCTTCAATTCTACGTTTTACTTTTTGGTAAAGGCGTCCAGTTTCCTAGGATCAAATTGCAATGGAATGGCTATAACTTGGTAGATGAATCAGTTGTAATCACATAAACGACCAAAGGTCCGGTGGGCACGCGGGTAAGACCGATCACGGCGCGGTGCCCATCGAGCGGATTCGGGTTGGTGACAAGGTTTGGTCGCGCAACCGAACGACGGGCCAGCAGGAGTTAAAGACTGTCACAGCACTGACCGCGCAGCACAGGGATAAGCTGATCGAACTGCGCATCGAGGGCGAGGCCGAGCCGCTGCGGCCAAGCCTGGACCATCCATTCTGGGTCAGACGCGCGTCGGCTGGACACGAGGCCTGGATCGAGGCCGGCGCAATGCTCGTTGGCGACCTGGTGCTCGACCGTGGCGGCAACTGGCGCAAAGTTCTAGCCGTCAAGCCCCTCGAAGGCCTGCAAACCGTCTACAATTTCGAGGTAGACGGAGATCACGATTACTACGTCGGCAAGAGCGGCGTGCTGGTGCATAATGCGTTGCTCTGCAATCCCAAGTTGGTGTACCGAGGCGGGTCTGGCACACCTAGCAATCTAACTCCCCGTCCAGGTGTAGATACATCCGGGTTGTCGACATTTGACAATCTTGAAGCGGCCACACCACCAGGCGGAAAAGCTCAAATCATCGACGTTTCTAAGCTCAATCAACTCTCTGCCCTGCCTGATGCGCCGCCTCCAGGACATGTATCTATTACGCCAGGAGACCAAGCCTTAATCGACGAATGGGCTGCAACACGAGGAACGGACACAGTTCACTCACTTACGCAGGAATTGATGGACGCGATCATTGGCGAAGCGCGGAGGCCCTAATGACGGAAGCTACCCGTTTAAGAATCTGGTCGCTGCTGAATGAGACGTTTCGGGACGTTAATCAAACACTTCATCATCTGCCGGGCATAAAGATGGACTGCGGTCATTATCGGAACGAAGTTTTTCCATTCCGTGCATACGCAGAATTCTCTGTTCGCCAGCGTACAGTTGTGATCTCATTCAACATTCAGCTAAACGTGGATCACTTCGATATTTGGGGAGATATTGCAAGAGAAGACGGCTTCATCCTGCAAGATATGATGCAAGCCAGTGTCGATGGTGTACCCGGTAATGAGGAACGGCTTATCGAAAAATCCGAGGAATTCGCGGAACGTTGCAAAGAAGAGGCTGCTGTATTAATTGCAAAGGAGTTCAACTGAGGCATCGAGCGCATTGCCGGCGAGAAGAATGCGCTGTGGGCTACGCCGGTTCACCCGTTCCGCGCGCGCAGTGACGCGCAAGAGACGGCCCATTGGATTAATGCTGGCAACATCATTGTCGACGGCCAGCCGATACGCCTGCTCACGTGCTATGGTGGCTGCGGGCCAGCGCAGGATTTGAGCAATATACTTGGTGTTGACGTCCTGGGTGCGACAGGGCCGGTGAAAGTCGCGCAGGCGGCCGGATCGACCCCGATCGTGGAAAACGGGGTGTGGATCACCTTCTCTCCGAGCGGGGTTCAATGATGAGAGTTATCGGTTTGTTTCGCGAGCTTGTATGGCCGGAAAATGCCCGACTGCCAAGTATTCACGCTTCGAAGGGCGCTCTAGCTGAAGACATGGTTATGCCTGTCCTCATGTACCTTTCGATGGGGACAGACGTAATTGATGTCATGGAAGCGACTCGGGATCCGTTTGACCATGCAAAGTACATTTCTGGAGGGCCAAGCTTGACCACCGATGGAGAGTGGGTATGGCGATACGATCTAGAACATTATGTCCGATTGTACCGATTGGGACTACCAGAGGAGTTTCTCGCGCGGGTCCGGCGCGTTCAGACAGAGCCCGTCCAGAAGATGAGCGTAAAGGAAGTAATCAGTGAGGTACTCGACACGTACCGAGCCGCCGAAGGAGGAGACCCACGAGCTGTGCTCTATTGAAGCAGGCAAGTCTCGCTCTTGGATCTCGGAGTCCACGAATCCCATCGCACCCGCTGTTTCGCATCCGGCACGCCGGTGCAAACCGACCACGGCGCAGTGCCTATCGAGCGCATCAAGGTTGGCGACAAGGTCTGGGCGCACAATGAAGCCACCGGCAAGAACGAGCTGAAGCGCGTCACAGCCGTTGCTCCCAGCCATCGCGACAAACTGCTGGAGCTGCGCATTGCCGGTGAAAAGAACGCCTTGCGGGCCACGCCGGTTCACCCCTTCCGTGCGCGGCGCGATGCGCAAGACAAGCCGCACTGGATCGACGCCGGAGACCTGGTTGCGGGCGAGCAGTTGGAAACCCAGGACGGCCGCTGGGTCACCGTAGAGTCCGTCAAACCGCTCGACGGCCTCGCCACCGTGTACAATTTCACCGTTGAGGACGACCACGACTACTTCGTCGGCGACGAAGGGTTGTTGGTGCATAATGTAGGGCCTGGCTCGCTCTCTTTCCTGCCCCAATACCTGCTGCCCGGCTCCGTTACGCCCGATAATCCAGGCGGCGTATATACATACCAGACAACTGGATCTTACGCAGGAGATAGGCAGGCGCTCGCAGACGCAATGGGAATTCCACAGCTTCCGGCAGGTTATCAGAACCATAAGATCGACTGGGATCCTAATACCAACGAGGTAAATGCCCAGGCCGTGGATGCAGCAACACATAGATCAATTCCGCACAATGGTGGCGCTAATGATTTCAATCAGGGTACGGGAACAAGGTACAACCAGCCCTCCGGTAGGGCTGAAGCTGCGAGGCGCAACGCGGCCTTGCCATGCGATTGAGTACAGGAGGCAACATGATCAAAAGCCGGTTTTTCAAGAATCCGGAAGTGGGATTCAGAACGGTTGGTCCCCCAATAACCGCCGAGCAAATCAACCGGGTCATCCCGGATGACTTCGCGGGAAAGGAGGATTTTGTCGAATTCTACCTTTTCCATAACGGAGGAGAATTGATTGGGAACACGCATTTCTACCGGGATATCTTTCATCAGGTCGGCCCCAATGACTTTAACGAGCTTTACGTTGTTGATTTCTATATCATTCCTCCGCACCCCGGCGAGGAACTGAAGTATTCAATGGTGTCAATGAGGGCTGCGACACGCCAGGGATGGGGCGAGGTCGCCTACCAGGGGGCGGGCGGAGGGCTCTATGGAGACTTCGTCGATACTCACGTCCCAATTACAAGCGACGGGAGCGGAAACGACATCTGGATTCACATTCCTTCTGGCCGAATTCGGTACGTGAATTTCGATTATGCCTCCGACGATGGTCCAATTGAAGTTGCCCCGTCATTTATTGATTTTGTCTCGAACCTGGGTATCGGGCTGCGTCCCTTGCCTAAGGGTTAGTTTGACAGCACCGGCGGCCAGAGCTACGCCTATAACTCGTGGCTCAAGCTGGTCTCGATGAATGGCGGCCAGGTCGCGCTGCGCTACGACGGCCTTGGCCAACTCGTCTCCAAGACCTCCGGCGGCGTCACCACGCAGTATCTGGTCGACGATCTTTCGCCCACCGGCTACCCGCAGGTGGTCGAGGAACTGGTCAACGGCGCGGTCACGCGCACCTATAGCTATGGCTACGAGCGCATCAGCGAGAGCCAGACACTGAGCCACGCATGGACGCCGAGCTTCTACATCTACGATGGCCGCGGCACAGTGCGCATGTTGGCCAGCCTCGCCGCCACGGTCACCGACACTTACGAGTACGACGCCTTCGGCAACCTGCTGGCCAAAACCGGCGCCACGCCCAATGTCTATCTCTATCGCGGCGAACAGTACGACCCAGACCTGAGTTTGTACTATCTGCGGGCGCGTTACTACAACCAAGTTACCGGGCGCTTCCTCAATGTGGACTCGCTGGCAGGCCAAGGCCAGCGGCGCTATGAGTACGCCGGGGCTAATCCTGTGGACGGGATGGACCCGTCCGGGAAGTTCGTTCTCGAAGCGTATCGCCCGCTTGGAGCGGGCTTGCTCATCAAGTTTCCGTGGTTTTCGTTTTCCCCTTCGATACCGCCTTGGTGCGGGGGTGCGGGAAGCGGCCCGATGGGAAGCCTTCTTCCTCCGTGCAAACCTTGCCCCGAAAAGCCCGGCATACCCGCGTACCGCAACAGTTATCTCTGCCGGTACTACCAACCTATGGTTGCCAAGATAAGCGAAGGCGCATACGGCGTCGCTCCTGCCCTTCCCTTGGGACTTGGGATCGAATCGCATTTTGCGGATCCGAATTGGCCGAACAACTTATACAACAAAACTGGCGACGCATTCGGAATGTCAAACGGTTCCACCGCGCATCCAGAGCACGCCAACGGCCCGGTAGATGATATAAACAAGCTTTTCAGCGAACCGAAAGCGAACGGGTGCGATAAGTTACCATCCTATGGAGAACGGATGCGGGGGACGGGGAGCAATATAGATTTATTTCTTCAACGCCTTGAAATGGAAGATGCGAAAGGAAACCCTCTTACTGGTCCACCAAATAAAAACGGAAATAGGCAAAACTTGGGATGTATGTATAACGGAGATCATGAGGTTACATGGAGATCTTTGGTTAGAGCAGGTATAGGGCAGATGCAACATGACATTCCTATCTTCTTGAGTTCGCAATAATCGGATTGAAGGAGTCAATTGCAATTCGGGGTTCTATGGATCGGAGGCAGGAAGATGAGATTCTCGCGAGTACTGATTAGTCTGGTGGTTTTGTATTCGGTAGCCAACGCAGCTTCGCACAAGTCAGTCTATCGAAATAAGGAGTACGGCATATTGCTCCACGTCCCGTCAGGGGCATGGCTTTGCCCTCATGGGGTTGTGAGTGATCATGGCCCGTTCCTACTCCTGGGCTCAGAAGACGCGCGCGTTTGCAGAAGCTCTTCTAAGAAGAGATGGATCGAAATATTCGGGCAGTACAATGATGGCGAGACCCTACACACCTTTCTCAACAGGCTGTGCGCAAACGAACCACTTGACAGGAATGAACCTGGTGCGGCGTGCAGTCCCGCCCCCGCTGATTTGAGCGTAAACGGCTTGCCTGGCGAAGCCGCAAGAATCAATCATTTGAACGGTGCGATCGAGATCATAGTGGTTACGCAGGCGGGCAAGCCCAACCCTGAATTTGACGCCCCACTTCCGTCGTTCGGCTATGATATGCGTTTGAACACAGACGCGCGCCATTTTGATGAAGATTTAGCGGTTTTTCGCGCGGGTTGAAGGCTGTAAAACTTGATCCTCCGCCACTGATCCCGGTGTCCCGCCCTTGACGGGCGAATAAAACTGGGCAGTCGCTGTGAGCTTCACTTACACAGGCACCGGCCAGCGCGCCACCATGACGGACGCGAGCGGCCCGACGCAATACTTCTACGACAGCCTGGACCGGCTCACGTCCAAGGTCACGCCGGCGCAGGGCACGCTGAGCTATACTTACGACGCGGCGGGCAACGTGGCTTCGATCAAGTCTTCCAATGCGAACGGCGTCTGGGCCAGCTACACCTACGACGACATGGGCCGCCTCGGCACGGTGGTGGATAACCGCCTGCAAGGCCAGCAGACGACCACTTACTCTTACGACCAGGCCAGCAACCCGGCCACGGCTGCCTATCCCAACAACTCCATCAGCGATCCATCCACCTTTACCTACGACACATTGAACCGGCTCACCGCGCTGGCTTCGCCGGTGTCGAGCGATAACTACACGCTCGGCGCAACGGCAAGCTATTGCCGAAGAGCCAGGTTCTCCAAGAGGAGGTCACTGCGAGAACACCAAAGCCTAACAAGAAGATCGAACCAGAGCTTCAGCCAGCGGAGCATGAACCTGTTTTAACAGCAGCGCCACGGATTTCAATGCAAAAACTACAGCACAGAGGCAGCGAAAATGCGCTCAAAAAGCGGTCTGTTTCGGGACTAGAAGGCGGAGGTTCAATCCTCTCTTCTCGCAATCGCACAAGTATTCCTGTTCATTCTTCACCTGTAAAATCACCTGCTAAATCTCCGTCTTCGGCGTATTTTCGCGTGGTTTGGCAGTCTCCAGCGGCCTGTAAGATGTTGAAAGTACAATGTATAGAAGCCTTGACACGGAAGAGGTCGCTGGTTCGAGTCCAGTCGTGCTAATAAGATAGATATCGAATCTCTCTTCTCAATTTCGGACATTGGTGCAATATTCAGTGCTTTCCGCGTATCGCGGGTTGATTCGAGAGACCGCCCACAGGTCCATCCGCATACTTAAACGGAAAACGCAATGGATGGGTATCTCAATAAGTCAACGAAACTTAGCCGCTTAGGCAGTTCGATCACCATGTGTCCGGCTATCACCAATTTCCGGTTGAATTTGGTTGTTCGATTGCGGCCTCGGAAGAGGTCATTTCCACCTCTTCTCTTTTTCACCTCAATCGTGCACTGAAATAGAGCGTTGGCGCTTTGGCTCGAATCGAGGAAGAACCGGGAACCTCTCGTTGGCCTGGTCTGCGGCACGTTGGCGCGGGTTGGTGCATGCCAGACTGTGCATGCTGAAGCCCATAGACCTTCATCTTGCAGGAAGTGCGCATCGAACCAGTATCGGAAGTGGAGAGCACGGGCTGCACCGGATATGAGCCCTTCTCGCGATGCGTGCTCAAAAGAAGAATTGATAGCGCGCCCACCGGCCGGACTGGAAACGAAATGAATGCGGCACGAAACGCCGTAAAACTCGTTGCCGATCAATCCGCCTGAAGCTATACACTTGGGCAATATGTCAGGGAAGCCCACTGAGGACAGTGATCTGAATCGCTCCAGTGAGCGGGGCCGGGCTCTGCTGTGGATTAGCGGAGCATGGGTGCTGCCATTCCTTGGCCTGTTCTTTTGGAGCCTTTCCGGCTCTGTGATCTCCAAGACCATCGCCTGCATCGTTGCCGCGCTGGCGGCGCCGATTCCTGCGGTCCTTTATGCGCACTGGCAGCGCGGTCGTCTTATTGCTCGTACGACGAAGGCGGAAGAAGAAGCAGCGCAACTAAAGCTACAACTGGACACCGTCCGCTACCGCACGGCGCGCCTCAGGGAGGAATTGCAGGCAGCAGACCGGCAGGCGCGACTGAGCCATCAACTTACGCTTTTGGGCCAATTTACCGCCGGCTTTATGCACGAGTTTAACAACCCGCTGGCGATTGTTGCCGGCCGGATTGAGGTGCTGCTCGACGAGCGCAATGAGGACCCAGCTCTCTGCGCCGATCTGGAGCAGATGCTCAAAGAGACGCGATACATGGGCAATATTGCCCGCACACTTTTGCAAGCGCTGCGGCGTGAGCGTGGCGGAGAGATATTCGATGCCTCGGTCCCGAAGAAGGCATTGGACGACGCGCTTGAGGCGCACCTGCCTGCAGCCAAAAGCCAGGGAGTGAATACGTTGGTGGAGACTGCCGACGCGCCGCGTGTAGATGTGCCGGAGCATGTCATTGGCGAGGTCGTCCGCGGCCTGTTGAGCAATGCGCTTGATGCGCTCAAAGGGAGAGAGGACGGCATGATCTGGGTGCGCCTTGAGCCTTATCGCACGGCGGGAGCGAAAGTGGTGGCCAGGATCGAAGACAATGGGCCGGGCGTGCCGGAAAGCATCCGCGAACACCTGTTTGAGCCGTTCATCTCGCACAGCTCGGGGCGGGAACGTCTGGGACTGGGACTGTTTCTGGCGGCCAGCCTGCTGGATATGTATGATGGCCGCATCCGCTATGAAACCAGGAATGGCGGCGGCGCAAGTTTTGTGATCGAGCTGCCGCCGGCGCGATTTACACGCGGCCAGCCCTACCATTGGTTTGCCGGAGGAACGACAGATTGAGCCGCATTCTGGTCATCGACGACGAAGCCGCGCTGGGTGAGAATATCCAGCGGATGCTGCGCTTGCCCGGAACTGTGGTTGCGGTCTTCACAGACCCCGCCAAGGGGCTGGCCGAATGCCTGGCGAACCCGCCCGATCTGGTGCTGCTGGATGTGCGGATGCCGGGAATGTCTGGGGAAGAAGTCTTTGCGCGGCTGCACGAAGCACACCCAGCTCTGCCGATCGTATTCCTCACTGCCTTCGGGTCGGTGGAGAGCGCGGTACTGGCCATGCGCAACGGCGCATTCGACTACCTGCAGAAGCCCTTCAAGCGCGAAGATCTGGTTTTGGTTGTCAAGCGGGCGCTTTCGCATGTGAAGCTGGAGCGCGAAGTGGAAACGCTGAAGGGCCGCCTGGAGGCTCTTGGAGAGGCGGATTCACCCCAGACGCGCAGTCCGGCGATGCTTGACCAGGCGGAAAAGTGCCGCCGCGCCGCGGCTACCGATGCTACGGTGATGATTCTGGGCGAGAGCGGAACCGGCAAGGAGGTCATGGCCCGGTTCATGCACAATCAGAGCCGGCGCAAGGACGGGCCTTTTGTTCCGGTGGAGTGCAGCGCCATGCCGGGCTCGCTCATTGAGAGCGAATTGTTCGGCTATGAACGCGGCGCGTTTACAGGAGCCGAGCGCACCAAGAAGGGGCTCATCGAATCGGCCGACGGCGGCACGCTCTTCCTGGACGAAATCGGAGACTTGGGAGTGGAACTGCAAACGCGCCTCTTCCGCTTTGTGGAGGAGCGCGTTCTGCGGCGCCTGGGCGGATTGACGCCAGTGCGCGTGGATTGCCGCATCCTGTGCGCGACCAACCAGGATCTGGTGGCCAAGATCAAGGCCGGCAGCTTTCGCGAAGAGCTTTATTACCGGTTGAGCGTCGTCACTGTGAAGCTGCCGCCTTTGCGCGACAGGCAGGAGGATATTCCCCACCTGGCGCGTTTCTTTCTGGAGCGGTTTTCCCGGCGGTACGGCAAGAGTCTTTCAGGGTCACCCCGATTTTATGAGGCGCTTATGAGTCAGCGCTGGCCGGGGAACGTTCGCCAACTCAAGAACGTGATGGAAAGGCTGACGGCATTGCACCCCGGTGGCGTGCTGCAACCGGAAGATCTGGGAGAGGATTTTCAACCTGTTGAGGCTGCTGGAGGCCTGGCTACACTGCCTTGGAAAGATGCCAGGGATCAATACCTGGCCAGTTTTGAGAGTGCGTATGCACAGACGGTGCTTGCCCGTTGCAGCGGGAATGTAAGCGCCGCCGCGCGTGAAGCCGAAGTGGATCGGAAGACCTTTTACGCTCTGCTCAAACGGGATCGAGAGCAGCAGGTTGAGGAATCGATTCCCCAGGATGGTTCGGGATGCGGGGAATGAAATCCCCAGATGGCGAGGAGTTCAAGCTGCAAGTCATTGATTTCGCACAATCTTAACTTTGGCTCCCATCGTGCTTAAAAAGAGGTCAGGAGCTCCCTCATATGAAACTCTGGACCTCAGGCGTAAAGGCAATTCTGGTAACGCTCGGCTTCATCCTGCTGATGCCCCAGCCAGGGCACGCCATTCCGGCATTTGCCCGTAAGTATGGCGTCAAATGTTACACCTGTCACACCGTTCCACCGGCGTTGAACAAGAACGGCTACATGTTCAAGCGCCTCGGCTACCGCATGCCACCGGACGAGATGGACGGGACCAAGCCGGCCCCGAAGATTACGGAGTTGGACAAGGACATCAAGTTCAGCATCACCAACTCGCTGGCATTGATCCTGCAGGCAAGCGTTACCGACGACAAAACCATCACGGAGACTGGAACCACGCCGCCGACGGCCACCACGACCGATTCCAGCTTCAACCTGGACGAAGCCGCGCTGTTTATAGCAGGAGCTGTACCCGAGACAGGCTTCTCCTACTTTGGCCACTATGAGCTGTACCAAGACGGCAATACGGATTTGGAGCAAGGCTTCGGCGTCTACACGCGCGGCCGCGCCAATAACAGCTATTTCATCAAGGCCGGTGAAATACACATGCAGGAGGGCGAAGGAACGCGTGCAGCCATGTTCTACAACCTCTTTCCCGACCCAGCGTACACGCTGACCAATGTTGACCCCATCAGCTTCTCCCTCGATCAGCATCCGGTGGGCATTGACGTTGGTTACACACACGCCTCGAACTACTTCAAAAATGTCTTCGCGGTCTCGGCCAAGGTGACCAACGGGCTGAACGCCGACGGCAGCGAGATACTCGCCAACTCCACAAAGAACTCCAAGGATGTGTGGGCCGATGCGGATTACTGGTTCGGTCCCGATGGCGGCGTAACTGTGATGTTTTACCGCGGCTCAAAGGATCAGATACAAAATGCGGGCGCGGACAATCAGTTCACCTATCGCCCCACCTTCTACCGAACCGGCGTCTTCGGCAATTATCTGTTCGCTGACAAGTTGGATCTGCTCGGCGGTTTCATCCATAGCAACGACGACTGGCGGTGGATGCAGACTGGGCCGCTCTCGCACTATACCGCGAATACCTACCGCGGAGAGGCGGACTACTACTTCAAGCCGGGCACGGTCATCATGGCGCGCCTGGACCGCGGAACCTCAACCATCGATCCTCAACCGACGATGCATACGCGAGCCTGGGGCATCGGCGGCGAACGCGCGCTCACTACGTTGGGCAACGTCGTGCTCCGCGCCTCCTATAACCAGGAACACGATGGCGACCCGGTAGCCCTCGTAGGCACAACCGACAAACTGTTCAAGCTGGACATCCGGTACATGTGGTAAGGAGAGACTCAAATGAACAATGCAATTCGTATAATCACCATCGCCTGTTTATCGATCCCTTTGTTTCTGGCTGCACAGAGCGGCAGTAACGTAACGCTCCCCCAGGATAAAGGACCCGACAAGATCAATGTCTCAGCCTATCCGCCGGACCAGCAGAAGGGCTACAAGGTGTTTACCGACAAGTGCGCCAAGTGCCACACCATCGCGCGCCCCATCAACACCGCAATGAGCAAGGATGAGTGGAGCCGCTATGTGAAGCGCATGATGCACAAGCCTAACTCGGGCATCAGCGACACGCAGGGAAAGACGATCTTCGAGTTTCTCGCCTACGATCAGGAGACGCGCAAAGACAAGAATCCGTCCGCGTTCTTCAAGTCCCTGAGCGACGAAGAAATTGAGAAGTTGAAGGCTCAGCAGCACTAGAGCGCCCGTTCACCGCTCCGATGCCTTGTCTTCACTCTGCAAGGCATCGGAGCCATCCGCCCCGGCGTGCAAAACAGGCCTGTTCGCTAGGGCATTTTCTTAACCAGGCAGCGGCTCGCGGCGATAATCCACGGGCGCTGTTCCTGAGCAAATCGCGGCACATGGGGAATGCATGAGCTATTCCATCACGGTTCCGGATCAGGAGTATTTTGACAAGAATATTCCCTGCCGCGCTGCATGTCCCATTCATACCGAATGCGGCCGATACGTCCAGGCCATTGGAATCTCAAAAGACGAGGAAGCGTATCTGCTGGCCCGCGCGCCGAATCCATTTGCGTATGTGCTGGGGAGAATTTGCGCGCACCCCTGCGAAGACAATTGCCGGCGCGGCAAGATTGACGAGCCCATCGCCATCTGCGCGCTCAAGCGCTACGCCACCGACCGCCATAACCTCGGAACCGGACACGACCCGGCGCGAAAGAAGCTGCCGCCTCCCGTGAAACGCGGGAAGCGCATTGCAATTGTTGGAGCAGGAGTTTGCGGACTTACCTGCGCTCACGACCTGGCTCTGTTGGGCTACACGGTTGAAGTCTTCGAGTCTGCTCCGGTCCCCGGCGGAATGCTCTATCTAGGAATTCCGCAGTTTCGCCTTCCCAGAGAAATCATCAAGATGGAAGTCGATAACATCCTGGCCATGGGAGTTACGCTGCACACCCGCGTGACACTGGGCCGCGACATCTCTTTCTCCGATCTGCGGTCGAAGTTCGATGCGGTTCTGCTGGCCACAGGACTGAATAAGGGTCGCGAATTAAATATTCCAGGCGCGCACCTTTCTGGCGTCTACAACGGCATCGATTTTCTGATCAACGTAAACCTGGGATTCGAGATCGAGCTGGGCAAAAGGGTTGTCGTGGTAGGCGGCGGCAATGTAGCCATTGACGTGGCCCGCGCCGCTGTCCGTTTGGTTCAAGAATCAATCAGTTTTCCCGATGCAGAGCAAAATGAAGATGCCAAGGGCCTTCAGCCGGCCTTCGATGCGGCCCGCATGGCGCTGCGCTCAGGTGCGGAAGAGGTGGAGTTAGTCAGCCTGGAATCGCGTGCGCAGATGCCCGCCTGGAAAGGTGAAGTGGATGAGGCCGAGCACGAAGGCATTGCGGTGGAAAACGGATGGGGTCCCAAGGAGATAGTCGGCGAGAACGGCATTGTCACCGGCCTGAAGGTTCGCCGCTGCCTCACGGTCTTCGACGAGAATGGCCGCTTCAATCCCGCTTTCAGCGACGAAGAAAAGATCATTCCCTGCGACAGCGTGATTCTCGCCATCGGCCAGCAAGCCGACCTTTCGTTTCTGAGCGGCGAAGAGGGCGTGCAGGTGACACCGCGCGGAATTCTCAAGATCGACGAGAACCTGATGACGACTGCCCCCGGCGTCTTTGCGGGCGGCGATGTAGCCTTCGGCCCTCGCATCCTGGTGGAGGCCGTCGCCAACGGACACAAGGCGGCGCGATCGATTCACGTCTATCTCAGCGGCAAGACAAAGAAGACAGTGCTTAGCCGATTCCGCATTCTGCCCAACTGGGAGATGCCGCACGGCTTTCTTTCGACACCGCGGCAGAAGATGCCGGTGCTGGCGGCCAACCGGCGTATCGGGATCGCCGAGGTCGAGCTTGGCTTCGACGAGGAGCAGGGCCGCGCCGAAGGGTTGCGCTGCCTCAACTGCCAGGTGAATACCATCTTCGATGGATCGAAGTGCATCCTCTGCGCCGGCTGCGTGGATGTTTGTCCTGAAAACTGCCTGCGCTTGGTGGACCTTGTGCAGGTGAGCGGCGATGCTCGCTACGACGCGCTCATTCAAAATCGCTACGGGGTGCCTGCTGATGAACTGAAGGCTGGACAGGCGGGGGCCATTATCAAGAACGAAGAAAAGTGCATCCGCTGCGGTCTTTGCGCCGCGCGATGCCCAACTGGAGCCATCACGATGGAAGCCCTGGAACAGCAGGAGCGGGAAGTTTTTGAGTAGGAGAGCAGGGGCATGAATCGAAGAGCATTTTTCAAGTTAAGCTGGGGATCCATCGGTGTTGCAGCTCTCGTTTCCGCGGTCGGTGTAAGTCTTGCCGCCGTGGTTCGATTTTTGATGCCGAGCGTCTTTTATGAGCCGCCGCAGTCATTCAAGATCGGCAGCCCTGCGGACTTTCCCTTTGGCCCTCCGACCTTTCTCGTCGAGGAAAAGATATTCGTCTTCCGCGACCGGGACAAGGGATTCGCCGTGGCCAGCGCTGTTTGCACGCACCTGGGATGTACGGTGGCCCACTTCTCCAGCGATCAACGTTTTCATTGCCCCTGCCATGGCAGCGTATTCGGAGCCGATGGCGCAGTTCAGCATGGTCCCGCGCCCCGTGCGCTGGATTGGTTTGAAGTAACGCAGGCTCGCGATGGGCAGCTTAGCGTGGACAAAGACAAGGTAGTGCCACCGACTTATCGCCTGATGGTGTAACCATGAATCTGATTCGCGAAATCTGGCAATCGATCGTGCGGCGTGATCCGCTCTCCACCGACAAGGGAAAGTCAGAGCTTGTCTTTCTCAACGTGTGGCTGCATATCCACCCGGCCAAGGTCAAGAAAGAGAATCTCAGATTCAAGCACTCTTTTTATCTGGGTTTTATTACCTTCTTTCTCTTTCTCATCCTTGTCACTACGGGCATAGCTCTCATGTGCTACTACCGGCCCTTCCCGCCGCAGGCATATCAGGACATGAAGGATCTCCAGTATGTCGTCTTTATGGGGACTTTTCTCCGGGCCATGCATCGCTGGGCGGCGCACGGCATGGTGGTCTGCGTCTTCCTGCACATGTGCCGGGTTTTCTACACCGGCTCCTATAAGAAGCCGCGGCAGTTTAACTGGGTGGTCGGCGTACTCCTGCTTCTTCTGACTCTGGGGCTGTCTTTCACGGGCTATCTGCTGCCCTGGGATCAGTTAGCTTTTTGGGCTATCACAGTAGGAACCAACATCGGGAGTTATGCGCCGCTGGTCGGCGGGCAGGTGCGTGAACTTCTGCTGGGAGGCCATAGCGTTGGAGAGGCTGCGCTACTGCGCTTCTACGTGTTGCATGTAGCTGTACTGCCTTCGCTCATGATCCTGCTTACCATCGTTCATTTCTGGCGGGTGCGCAAAGATGGCGGGCTCTCGCGGCCCGTCTGGAAGCTCAAGCCGCAGAAGACCGAAGCTCTTGTCACCATTGGCGCGCCCGCGGAGGTTGCGGCCATGCAAGCTACAGCGGCATCCAGCTCCAAGACTTATGGACTGATGGAAGTTGTAACCGGCAAGCCGATTTTTGAAACAGTAACTCCCGAGGAGGAAGAAGATACCGTCTTCTCCTATCCTTACGCTTTTGTTCGCGAGGCAGTCGCATTGATGGCGACAGTAACCACCATCATGACGATCTCACTGTTTTTCCACGCGCCGCTCGAAGAACTTGCCAACCCCGCAAAGACCCCGAATCCCGCCAAGGCGCCATGGTACTTTCTGGGCTTGCAGGAGTTAGTCAGCCATTCCGCCTTCTTGGGTGGCGTGGTGGCTCCAGCGCTAATG
>Ga0302320_10013019_pt1 | contig 17414 bp, 14 predicted proteins | sample Bog_T0_3_FD_202130 | JGI IMG/M metagenome (GOLD analysis project Ga0302320, IMG submission 202130) | Peat permafrost microbial communities from Stordalen Mire near Abisko, Sweden - Bog_T0_3 | ecosystem: Environmental > Terrestrial > Soil > Wetlands > Peat | place: Sweden: Abisko, Stordalen Mire...
CCTCTGCCTGCTTACCACTACTTCACCCTAACTCTTTCCACCACACCCCGGGATCGATATCCCTCACCTGAACCCGCCCGCACAAGGCCATCGCGATCTCCAGTTCCCTCCGCAATATCTCCACCACACTCGCAACTCCCGCGCTTCCATCCACCGCCAACCCCCACAAATAAGGCCTTCCGATCATTACCGCGTCCGCCCCCAGCGCCAGCGCCTTCACTACATCCGTGCCTCTGCGAATACCGCCATCCACCAATACCGGAATGCGCCGCTCAATCCGCTCAATCACATACGGTAGAGCCTCCATAGTCGCCGGCGCGGTATCCAAATTGCGCCCGCCATGATTCGATACAACAATTCCCGAAACGCCCACCGCCACAGCCTCACCCGCGTCGTCCGGATTCAGAATGCCCTTCAGCAGCACAGGCGTTTTTGCGAACGATCGCAGCCATGCAATGTCTTTCCAGGTCACCGACGGGTCCAGATAATCCTTGCCTTGGAAGTTGGGAAGCGGGCGCTCAGGCAACTCTGCCTTGGCCTGATATTCACGGTTGCGAACACCTTGGTTCGGCGAATCCACCGTAACGCACAGAGCGCCGCACCCCGCCGTTTCCGCACGTTCGGCCAGTTCCCGCGTGAAACCACGATCGCGCTGCACGTAGAGTTGAAACCACGTGGGCCCGGTCGCGGCCTTTACTACTTCCTCCACCGGCAGTGACGCGCTGCTGCTAATCGTCATAATCGCTCCCGCCGCGCCCGCGCCACGGGCCGATTCCCGGTCGCCATCGGGATGGACGAAACACTGCGCACCCACCGGGGCCAGCAGGATCGGAAACGCGAGTTCCTGCCCCAACAGCCGGATGCTGGTATCCACATGAGACACATCCACCAGCACGCGCGGTCTCAGGCGCATGCGATCGAAAGCCTCGCGATTCCAGCGCATCGTAATCTCGTCGGCCGCTCCTCCCCGGATCCGCTCCCACGCCGCGGGCGAAACCTTTGCTTGCGCCAGGCGCTCGTAATCGAAAAGGGAGAGCACCTACTGCTGCGTCTCCAGCGGGTGCTTGGCCTTTTCGTAGAACTCCGTCTGTAACTGGAGCGTCTTCTGGTCCGCCTTCACGGCGCGAATGCAATTCGCAATCCCGTCCGCCCATCGCTGCATGTCGAACTCGCCCAGTTCCTTGTTCGCCAGCGACCCATCGCCCGCATAATGATTCGGGAATTTGGCGTACCACCAGATTCCCGTGTACAGCCCCGGCGGTAAATCGAGACGGTTGAGATCTGCTCCAGATTCCGTTCCAGCGCGGTCCATGTGTACGAGGTCCGGCCTGGCTATCATCAAGTGCGATGTTTCCGATTCACCGGCGTGGCCATCGGTCGTCGATTTCAGCGCGGGCCGCCCCGGAGCGTTCGCCGAAGGCTGATAGACATAAACCACGTAGTCGTGCGGCGAGGCCATCTGCGATTGCGCGAAGAACGGCAGCAGGTTGTTGTTGCCGCCATGGCCGTTCACAATCACAATCTTCTTGCATCCATTGCGAGCCATCTCGTCGGTGGTTTCCTGCAGTAGTTCCAGTTGCAGCTTGGCGCTGTAGGCGACGGTACCTGGCTCGTGCCTGGCTTCGAAAATCTGGCCGAAATAGTATTCCGGGAACACGATCGCGTATTCTTGCGCGGCCCCGTGCAGCGCCGCATAGCGGACATTCAAGAGATCCGTTCCAAGGGGCAGGTGAGGGCCATGCTTCTCCAGGATGCCGAAAGGCAGCAGACACGTTCCTTTCGACTGTTCCATGGCGGCAATGAACTCGGCCCCGGTAAGTTCCTCCCACTTCACGCCGGTGGGCGTCTGACCGTAGGCGGCGCAGGTAAGGCTGGCAATTATTAAGAAGCGCATAATGATCGAGTGTAGTCGCAACCCTACTCCGCCGCAATTGGCTGTTCGCCAATGATCTCTTAATAAACCCCTTGTCGAAAGCTTATGCTTTCCTTACGGGTTTCCCTTTATCGTTAAAGCATGATTGTGATGAAGTTCGGCGGTTCCTCGGTGGAGTCCGGTGAAGCACTCGCGCGCCTTGCGGCCATTGTTCAATCGAGGGTCGAAGCCAAACCTGTGGTGGTGGTGTCGGCCATGGGCTGCACCACCAACCGCCTGATCGAGTTGTCAGCCGAAGCCGCAAGAGGCCATAGTTATTTCGCGTGGAAGCATCTGAAGGAGCTGCAGGAATACCATCTAACCGAAGCCGAAAAGGTAGTTGCGGGCGAGCTGGCGGAGTGGCTGGATACGTCGGTGCGCAAGCAATTCCGCGACCTGCATCTGATCATGCTCGAAATCAGCGACGAAGGCCGCGAACTCACCCCCGCTCTGCGGGACGAGATCGTTAGCTATGGCGAAAGAATTTCGAGTGAGATCGTCACCGCCGCGCTCCACTCGGCCGGAATTCCCAGCGTTCATCTGGACGCCCGCCAAGTCATCGTTACGGACGACCGCCACACCCAAGCCGAGCCGCTCTACTGGCAGACTTACGCCCGTCTCCGCCGTGCTATTCCGCGACTTGGCCAGGACCGAGTGGTAGTGATGGGCGGTTTCATCGGCTCCAGCGAATCCGGCGCCACCACCACACTGGGACGCGGCGGGTCCGATCTGACCGCGACTCTGGTGGGCGCGGGCATCGCCGCCGATGAGATCCAGATCTGGAAGGATGTCGACGGCATGCTCACCTGCGATCCGCGCGTACACGGAGCCGGGTTTCGCCTGAAGTCTATTTCCTACGAGGAGGCAGCCGAGATGGCCCGCTGCGGCGCGAAAATACTTCATCCGTCGGCCGTTCAGCCCGCCATCCGCCAGCGTATTCCGATCGTGCTGCGCAACTCGCGCCGTCCCGAAATCGGGGGTACCCAGATCGCCGCTGCCGCCGCGCCGTGTTCGAATCCCGTCAAATCGATCGCCTGCAAGCAGAACCTGACTGTGCTCGAAATTCGCGCGCCCGAGCCGCACGCCGCCGCATCGCTGATCGCCAGCCTGCATCAACTGTGCGAGCGCCAAGGGACGGCGGCCGAGTTCACGGCTCATTCCGGCCGCTTGATCTACTTTGGGGTCAAGTCTACGGATCGCTTTGACAATTTGCAGACGGAACTGGCTGGCTGTGTGGAGGTTCGCCTGCGCCCGGGCTGCGCTGTTATTTCGCTGGTTGGAGCGGGAGTGGCCGCCGCTCCGTTGTTGCCGGAACGGGCGCTTGCGGTATTGAAGGAAGTACCCGATGCCGTGGTTGCCTGTCAGGGTACCAGTTTGGCCATCAGCCTGATTGTGCCGCAAGCTGATCTGAAGCGGAGCGTAGAACTGTTGCATCGCGAGTTCTTCCGCCAGGTCGACCCCGCCGTGTTTGTCGAGTCGCCTGCAGAGCCGCTTGGGGATGCCACAAGGCTTGTGAAACCAGCCATCAAACGCGAGCAACGAATCCGGCTCTTACTGACATTGCCAACGTCCTAAGCCTCCTCACGCGCGCTATGATGTGATCGGCAGGACGGAGAGGCATGATGACTTACACGGTAATATTCGAGCAGGGCCCTGACCTGACCGACTACCATTAGGAGATTTTATGCCCATGAAGAATCCGCCCCATCCCGGCGACCTCATCAGAACCGAAGTAGTGGAGGCCCACGGCCTCAGCGTGTCGAAGGCGGCGGAAATATTGAAGGTTCGCCGCGCGACGCTGTCCGATCTCCTGCACGGCAAAGCCACCCTAACACCGGAGATGGCATTGCGCATCGAAATGGCGTTCGGTCCGGACATGGACCATCTCCTTCGCATGCAGCTCGCCTATGACGTGGCAAAAACTCGAAAGCACGTCCGGAGGCTAACGATTCAGCGATATGTGCCAGCGTGACGGTCCAGCAGCTTACACGACCTGCTGCTTCCACTTTCCGCGCCGGAACCACACAATCGCCAGCAAAGCCAATAACGAATCCGCCGCCACCACGCTGGCAAACACTCCCCTTAGTCCAAACCCAGCTGTGAAAGCGAGAAAGTATGCCAGCGGTAACTGAACCGCCCAGAAACAAATCAGATTCAGCACGGTAGGAGTCAGCGTGTCGCCCGCGCCGTTGAACGCGCTGCTAACCACCATCCCATAGGCGTACGACACGTACCCGTAACTCAGGTACGTGAGACAAGTGACAGCTATAGGAGCTACCGCGGGGTCCTTCGTGAAGAGGCCGATAATCCGCTCCGCGAACGCTATGAACACCAGCCCCACCGTTCCCAGAAACAGCATGTTGTAAAGCCCGGTCTTCCACACCGATTTCTCCGCCCGACCCGGCCTTCCCGCTCCGAGATTTTGCCCCACCAGTGTGGCTGCGGCATTGCTCATTCCCCACGATGGCAGAATCGCGAAAATGATGATGCGAATCGCCAGCGTATTGGCCGCGACGGCCGCACTCCCGAACGCCGAAACGATGCGCACCACGCCGATCCAACCCGCCATTTGAACCATCAGTTGGACGATCGCGCCCAGCGACAACCGAATCAAGCGCAGCATCACCTTCCAATCCAAACGCAGATTGCCCTTATTCACGCGTATGCGCCCGCGCCCGGACCACAGAATCCAGACTTGAAAGACGACACCGACCCCGCGCCCGATGGTGGTTCCGACTGCCGACCCGGCCAACCCGAGCTTCGGGAAGGGCCCCAGGCCGAAGATCAGACAGGGATTCAAACAGAGGTTCACAGCATTGGCGATCCACAGCGTGCGCATGGCCGTGGCTGCATCGCCGGCGCCGCGAAACACGGCGTTGATCAGGAACAATTGGAACACGGTCACAGTGCCGGCCAGGATGATGCGCGTGTAGGCGGACCCGCTTGCCACGACTGAATGCGCCGCGCCCATGGCCGCCAGCCAGTGGCCTCCAAAGAGGAACCCCAGTGTGCCGGTGGCGATCAAAACCAGTACGCCGACCGCGATGCCTTGCACGGCGGCAGTCGCCGCGCCTGCCTCGTCTTTCTCACCCACCCGACGGGCCACCATTGCGGTCACCGAAATGCTTAAGCCCATGGCCAGCGCATACACGATGGTGAGCGCGGACTCCGTGAGCCCCACTGTGGCCATGGCGTCCGCGCCCAGATGCGCGACCCAAAAAAAGTCGACGACGCCGAACAACGATTCCATGCACATCTCGAGCACCATCGGTACCGAGAGCAGTAGAATGGCGCGTTCGATGCTGCCTTGGGTGTAGTCTTGATGGCTCCCAAGAAGAGACTCTTTGATCGAAGTCCAGAATCCGGGACCGCTCTTTCCAACCGATTGGACTTCTAACATGGAGGCTCTCTTCCGGCTTTAGGACGATTCTTTCCAGTGTAATCCCTGGCGGACTGTCGAAATGGGACATTACTTAAGTAAGCACTTGACAATTTCAGAAGCTTCGGAAATACTTAAGTAGAGACTTCACTAATGCGTCAGCAATCGGTAATTCACAACACGTTCGTGATCGAGCGTAGATATCCGGCGAAGCCGGAGAGCGTCTTCGCCGCCTTCGCCGACCCGGCGAAGAAAAGGCGCTGGTTTGCTGAAGGCGACCACCATCAGGTGGAGGATTATGAAATGGACTTTCGGGAAGGCGGCAAGGAATGCGCCCGGCTGCGCTTAAAGAACGCGCCAGTGGAAGGGATACTCTGCACAAACGACGTAACTTACTACGACATTGTCCCCGGTCACCGCATTGTGTTTGCCTCCGCTATGACCTTGGGCGAGCGGCGCATCTCGGTGTCCCTGGGAACGTTCGAGTTCCTTCCGTCTGAAAACGGAACCGACCTGATCTTCACGCACCAGGGGGCTTTCTTCGAGGGCGCGGATGGTCCGGAGATGCGTGAAGAGGGTTGGCGGAAGCTATTCGACAATTTGGCGGACGAGTTTCCACTGTAGGTCCAATGCGCAGTAAAAAAGCCGATATCGACCGCGTCTTTCATGTGCTGGGCGACCCTAGCCGCCGGGCAATCATGCAGAAGCTGAGCGCGGGGCCGATATCGGTTTCGCGGCTGGCCGCGCCGCTGGCGATCACGCTGGCCGCGGTCATCCAGCATTTACGGGTGTTGGAGGAAAGCGGACTGGTGCATACCGAGAAGTCCGGCCGGGTGCGCACTTGCCGGATCGAGCCAGCCGGACTTGCAGCGGCCGAGCAGTGGATTGGCGGAATCCGTTCCCTGTGGGAACAGCGGCTGGACCGGTTAGGCGATTTTCTCGCCAACCCGGATAACACTGATTAAACGACTGACTAGAAGACTGACTAAGGAGAATCAGTATGCGGAACCTGATCGTATTTAATCACGTAACGCTCGATGGATACTTTGCTGGGTTGAACGGCGATTTCAGTTGGGCGCACACCGGTAACGACGATGCGGAATACGCGGCGTTCGTGGCAGAGAATGCCGGCGGCGGTGGTCAGTTGTTATTCGGCAGAGTCACCTATCAACTGATGGCCGGCTATTGGCCGACGCCCATGGCCGATCAACACAACCCAGCGGTAGCCGCGGCGATGAATCAGATGTCGAAAGTAGTTTTTTCGCGAACGCTGCACGAGGCATCGTGGAGCAATACGACTTTGGTGAAGGGCGACATCGTCGCGGCGATTCGCAGGATGAAGGATCAGCCCGGACCGGGCATGGCGATTCTGGGCAGCGGCAGCATTGTCGCCCAGTTGGCGCTGGAGCAAGTGATCGACGAATATCAAATGATGGTGGATCCGGTGGCCCTGGGCAGCGGGCGCACGATGTTCGAAGGCATTTCAAAAATGCTCACTCTAAAATTGACCAAGACCAGGACTTTCAAAAATGGAAAGGTCTTGCTATGCTACCAGCCGGAACCTTAGGCCGGTCGAGAAGTGAAAGGTAAACGCGATGAATTTCCTTAACGATTTGAAGTTCGCGATTCGTTCCCTGGCCCGCACGAAAGGGCTGACTGTCACGGTAGTGCTTACGCTCGCCTTGGGCATTGGAGCCAACGCCGCTATCTTCACGTTGGTACGAGGCGTCCTGATGCGGCCGCTGGTGAACCGCGACGAAGACCGGCTGATTTACATTCGGCAAACCGCCAAAGGCATCGGCATCGACGACACGGCGTTCTCAGTGCCGGAGATCCAGGACCTCCGCAGTGGCGTGAAGACGATCACCAAATTCGGCGACTTTTCGACTATCGGATTCACTCTCATCGGCCTGGGCGAACCGCGCGAAGTGCGGGCAGGCATCGTGGGCGGCTCGTACTTCGAGGTGATGGGATTACACCCCGTGCTCGGGCGCCTGCTCGATATGCGCGACGATGGTCCAGCGGCGGCGGGCGCTGCCGTGTTGACGTACCGCTTCTGGACTACTGTGCTGAAGAGCGATCCGTCGGTGATCGGCAAGGCGATCCGTCTCGGTGATCGCCAGGCGACCGTGGTGGGAGTGCTGGAACCCTCCGTTCCCTATCCCGCGGACACCGAACTAATGGCCAACATCGTAACCAGTCCGCATCACTTGTCCGCCACGATGGTGACCGGAAGGGTGCATCGCATGACCGAGCTATTCGGCCGCCTGGCCCCGGGTGTCAGCCTTGAAACGGCGCGCGCCGAGTTGCAAACCGTGTACGGCAGGATGGTTCAGCAGCATCCGGAAGCCTACTCGGTGAAAGCGGATTCGCGCCTGGAGGCAGTGCGCTTGCGCGATCAGATCACCTCCAGAGCGAGGACGGTGTTGCTGGTGCTGATGGCTGCCTCAGTCCTCGTGTTTGTGATCGCCTGCTCGAACGTGGCCAACCTGATTCTGGCGCGGACGGTGCGCCGAGGCGGCGAACTGGCGATCCGCGCGGCGCTGGGAGCGAGTGCCGCGGCGCTGCGGCGTACGCTGCTGGCGGAAAGTCTGCTGCTGTGCGTGGCCGGCGCGGCGCTCGGCGTTCTGAGTGCTCGCCCCATGGTGGCGATTCTCGCGCGCTATGCCGCCCGCTTCTCGGTCCGCGCTCTGGATCTTACGGTCGATTCCAGCATGCTCTGGATCGGCGCGGCTCTGGCCACCGTCGCGGCGGTGCTGCTGGCGTATGTGCCGCGCCTGCCCTCTTCAGGCGGATCGGCAGGATTCAACCTGGGCGCGACTAGTCTGCGCATTGCCGGCAGCACCAGTCGCCGCCTGCGCATTTTCGCAGTCACCCAAATCGCCGCTTCCTTCATATTGCTGGCTGGAGCCAGCATGCTAGTCAAGACTCTGCTGGCGCTGCAGGCGGCGCAAACCGGCATTGATACGCGGCAGGTGCTGGCCATGAATGTGCCAGTCATAGCGTATGGCAAACAGCCTGCGCAAGTGGTCGACTTCTACAAACAGTCGATCCGCCAGATCAGCGCGCTTCCCGGCGTGGACGCAGTCGCATTGGGCACGAATGTCCCTTGGCGCGATGCGGGCAGCTTCGGTCCAGGCTTTCAATTCTCTGCCGACGGCCACGTTCGCGCGCCGGGCGAAGAGGATCCGCGCGCCCAGTTCCGAACCATCTCCCCCGGCTTCTTCGCGGCGCTCGGTGTTCCTCTGATCGCCGGACGCGACTTCAACGATAACGACCGCGAAGGGAGCGAGATGGTGGTGATCGTCAGCCAGAGCCTGGCCCAGCGTATGTTCCCCAATCAGGATGCCGTGAATCGGCATCTGTACTGGACCGATCCGGTGATGAAGTTTGTCGACATCAGCATGAAGCCGCGGCGTATCGTCGGGGTCGCCGCGGATCTGGACGACGAACACGTCGTACCCGGCGCGGCTTTCAACGTTTATCATCCGTTCGGACAGGAAAACACATGGGGAGGCCGCCTGTTCATTCACACCCATAGCAATCCCTACGCGCTGGTGACTCCTATAACGCGAATCATCCGCAATAAATCGGTGGACCAGCCGGTTGAGCATGCCGCGACTCTGGAAGATATTCGGGCCGAGGTTCTTTCACCGGACCGCCTGAATACGCTGGTGTTCGGTGGATTCGCGGCGGTGGCTCTGTTGATCGCGGTCGTCGGCGTGGCCGGCGTCCTGGCCTTTTCGGTCTCCGGCAGGATCCGCGAGTTCGGTGTTCGCCTGGCTTTGGGATCGCAGCCTTGGCGTCTGCTGGCCGGCGTGGTGCAGGAAGGCCTGGCGATGGCGGGCATCGGCGTGATCGCCGGAGCCGCTGGCGGTTACGTCCTGGCGCGGGTCGCGATCAGTTATTTCCCGGATATGCGCAGGCCGGACGCGGCGCCCGTGGTGGCTTCTATTGTGGTGCTGCTGGCCGCGGCCGTTATTGCGTCCGCTCTGCCAGCGGCTCGCGCGGCCCGCGTCGACGCGATGCAAGCGCTGCGGTCTGAATGATCGGGAGTTAAGCCAGCGCGGCCGTATAGAGCGCGATCAGTTTGCCCCAGGCGCGTTCGGCGTCCGCCTTGTTATAGATCGCGACCCCATCCCGTTGCGGCATATCCGGCATGCACCAGCCATGCATCGCGCCAGGATACACTTCGATCTCCGCCGGAACTTTCGCCGCCGCGAAAGCCTCCTTGAGCTTATCTTTCGCATCCGGCTGACGCTCGTCGTCATTCGACGCGATGCCGATGTAGAGGCGAGCTTTGATCTTGGGCGCGAGTAAATGCGGGCTGTCGGGCTTGTCGGTCACCAATCCGCCGCCGTGGAACGAAGCGCCCGCCCCTACGCGATCGGGCAGCGTGGCAGCGGTCCGCAGAACCAGCGGGCCGCCCATGCAGTAACCCTGGGTCCCAATCTTCTTTGAGCGATCCACTTCTTTTCGCGCGTCGAGGAAGCCGATGTATGCGATAGCGTCCTTCTCAGCATGGCCGGGCGCACTGACCGACGCCATCATCGGACGCAGCTTGGCCATGTCGTCCGCGTTCTGAAAATTGAAGTGCGAGGCATCTGTAAACGGAGCTTTCGATAGGCGATAAAACGGGTTCGGCACCACTACCGAATATCCTTCGGCGGCCAGGCGCCGGCCGATCTCGCGCGTGGCGGGGCGCAAGCCAAAAGCGTCCGGCCAGACCAGGACGCCAGCATGCGAGCCCCCTTCCGGGTGTATGAACGCGGCGTCGCACGTTCCATCGGGAGTCTTGATCTCAACGTCGGTTTCGACGACCGCCAATCCGGCTATCGCGGTCGAACCAGTGGTTGCGGCCAGGCCACCAGCCACCGAGAAAGCTACAAAATCGCGCCGGCCGATATTGCCGCTTCGAGGATTATTCTTCTGTTTTTCGATCATGTTGCCATCTCTCCCCTGAATTTGTGTCTCCTGGCGATCTCACGCCGATTTTTTCATCTTAGCGGCGAATTTCTGCCGGAATTTCCTTACCTTCGGGGCCACTACAAACGAACAGTAAGGCTGCTCGGCGTTGTTCTCGAAATATTCCTGATGGTAGTCTTCCGCGACATAGAACGTTTCAGCAGGCTTGACATCGGTCACAATCGGGCGGTCCCAGATCTTCTCGCCGTTCAGCTCGCGGATCACTTGTTCGGCCATCGCCGCCTGTTCCGGCGAATGATAGAAAATCACCGACCGGTATTGTGGACCGGCATCGTTGCCCTGGCGGTCCCGCGTAGTAGGGTCGTGGATCGCAAAGAAAACCTCGAGAATTTCCCGGAATGACGTCACATCCGGATCGAAGGTCACTTGCACCACCTCCACATGCCCGCTGGTTCCGGTGCATACTTCACGGTAGCTGGGATTGGCCTTGCGCCCACCCATGTAGCCCGATTCCACCGACAGCACCCCCTCCATTTCGTCGTAAACCGCTTCCAGGCACCAGAAGCATCCGCCGCCTAATGTCGCCGTCTCCGCATTTGCCATACCTCATTTTAAGCTTGGCTACGCGCAAATACCTGTATCGCATTCGCTAGAGTCCTGCTATGATTGCACTGGAGCGTTTCTTCAGTTGCTGTGTACCGGTTTCTAATATATTGATCCAACAATCAATGTCATCGGGGTCCGACTCGGATTAAGCGCTGGTGTGCAAGCTCTGACGGCATACGCCGGATGGAGAAGCCTAAAGGTGCTCGGGGGGCTCCTACCCTGTTAAGCTTGGGGTCAATGACGGAAATCGGTTCTGGTGAGCGCTCCGACCTCCTTCTTTCTTCCACGTGGAATGAACATCCTGTTTATTGGCGATATATTCGCCTCGCCCGGACGTGGCATTGTAGCCCACCATCTGGCGGAAATTGTCGCTGAAGAGAAAATCGATCTGGCCATCGCGAATGCCGAAAACTCCGCCGGCGGATTCGGTATCACTCCGCTGATTGCAGAGGAATTGTTTGGCTTGGGCATCGACATCCTGACGTCGGGCAATCACGTCTTCGATAAACGCGAAATTTACGATTATTTGCCGCGCCAGCCACGCCTGCTGCGTCCTGCCAATTATCCCGAAGAACTCCCCGGATTCGGGTTGGTCACCATGCGCGCCCGTAACGGCGTCGACGTGGCGGTGCTGAACCTACAGGGGCGCGTTTATATGCCTCAGATCGATTGTCCGTTCCGCAAGGCGGATCAACTGCTGGGGAGCATCAGCCCGGATATCAAGGTTCGATTTGTGGATTTCCATGCCGAGGTTACTAGCGAGAAGGTCGCCATGGGCTGGTATCTGAACGGCCGCGTATCCGCGGTGATCGGTACTCACACGCATATACCGACGGCGGACGAGCGTATTCTGGCCGGTGGAACCGCCTATCAGACCGACGTTGGCATGACGGGTCCATACGATTCGGTCATCGGGTCTGAAAAGAATCTCGCGCTGCGCCGTTTTTTGACCGCTCTTCCGGTTCGCCTGGATGCGGCCAAACATGGGGCGGAACTACATTCCGTGATCATCACGGTGGATCCCGGAACCGGCCATGCTACGTCGATTCGCCGCTACAGCCGCCCGTGACGGATCAACCTTAAAGAGAAATAATCAACCAGCGATTGACGACACCACCGACAGGTGGTAGTGTTTGTTGAGGAAGGAGTCATTACGCGTCAAATAACATCGAACTTATCGACACTAATCGCGAATTCGGCGCGGCGCAAGACGACTCTTTTTGACCCCCTCGCCCGCGTCTAACTAGCCCCTCCAACAAAATACTTAAGGAGTATATGACGACCACAGAGTATCTGTGCCGGCATTTCTCCCGCATGGACGCACGCCTGAAAGTCCAAGCTCCAGGTGTGCGGCAGGGAGAAAAAGTCCGAATTGACGTAAGCAGGGATCGTGACGGCGAGTTTTTCGATGTTCGCTGTCAGCATCGAAACCGAAAACTGCGCTGGCCCGGCTCACAAGGAAGCTGGATGAGGTCAACTCGAAACACCACGGCGATTCTAGAGAAGAGCGGTGGCGCGCCCACCAAGGATTGGAGCGCGGGAATCCGGTTCGGACATTCCGGATGGATTCCTGAAAGCCGCTTTACGCGTTTGGGCGACCTACAGCTTCTGCTGTGCCACGGCCAGCACCCGCGCCGTCCGTGCATCCTGCAGAAACGCCACTAGCCGTAAGCCCTGCGCTCCTACGCCCGCACCCACCGGCACTTGTACCGCCTGCGAGAACGACTCGTCTTTCTTCACGTTCCCGACTTTGATTAACTTTCTAACTACGCCCACGTGGGACAGCGAACGTCCGGAGTTTTCGCCCCTCAAAACTTGCGTTTGCATCTTGTTCTCGGCCAAAACGACGTACAGCACTCCCTGGCGCTCACCTGCCGGCAGATCCACTTGCATAGTGAGATGGTCGCCTTCCCGCGTCGGCGCAGAGAGCGTGAGTTGCGACTTCGGCGATTTGACTACGTCTTCGATCGCCGCCCGCGCCGCTACCGCATCGTTTCCCACTACTTCCTTCCTGCCGTCGATCACCAGTTGCGGAGTGTAAATCGAATCGATATGAAAGACGTTGGAATACCGCTGCTGCCGTTCAGTGAATTCGGCGGAAGAAAATGGGTCTTTCCAACCGAGTTGATCCCAATAATCCACGTGTTCGCTCAACACAATCAGATCGGCGCCGGCCACCGGCTGCGTTCGATCCAGAGTCTGCAACAACCGGTCCGCGGGAGGGCAACTCGAACAGCCCTCCGATGTGAAAAGCTCCAGCAGGACAGCCGCTCGCGGCGGATCTACCGTGTTTGCGGCCATTCCGCCGGACAAAACCAACATTGCCGTCGCTAAGAGTTTTCGCATTGCCGCTCCCTCCCTCTTTATCCCCATGCCTCCTAGTATTATTCCAGACGTGCAACGGATAGCGCGAAGAACGGGAGCTTTTCCCTTAGAGGCAACAGACCGGGCCGCAGGCTACTTGAAGGAGTATTGCTGGAATACGTAGAAGTAACGCGGATTGATTCCGTGCGTCGTCCGCTCCACGAATTCCCCCTCAAAGAAATGACCGAACCCTGCTCCAAAAAGGTGCGCGTTGTACTTATACGTGGCGAACGAATCAAGTTCCTGGCCCACGTGAGTACCATACAAGCCTTTGGATGAAACGGCGATCGATTTGCCGGAACTGTTGTAGAGGCTATCGCTAGCGGAATCCAGCCAATCGTTGTCATATTCGAGATTGATGGCAAAAGCCTTCGTCAGGTTGTAGCTGGACACCGCCCGCAGGTTCTGCAGATTGCGCCAGCCGAACAGATCCTCGAAGCCGAATTTATCGTGATTGGCCGGTGCCAGCTGGTCGTACGTGGAACTATGAGTTTCTCCGCGCTTGGTCCCAGAAGCGATCTTGTATTCCCCTGAAAAGGTCAAAGGTTTATTGAAGGCGGTTAGTTTCTTCGAGATTTCCGAGAACCATGCGTAGGCGCGCTGGTCCACATGTCCCGAATGACCGATCTGCCCGATCCCTTCCATACTGTAGTCGAATCCGTACGCCAGCGGACCATAAAAGCGTCCGCCAAAACTATCGGTCCCCAGTGTGCCCTTGCCGGTCCATCCGCCGATCTTGTTTTGGGAGTGGCGCAGCCCGTAGGCATCGAAAGAAGCTCCGTGCCACACTTTGCTGAACGTGTTGTAGGTGCCCCAGATACGCTCGCCCAAATCCGGAGTGTTGAAACTGTCGGGCAGCACCTTCACCGGCGATAGCATCAGTACTTCAATCTGGGCATGCTCGAAACGGTAGCGCACGCGCGCGTTGTCGTAGGTCCGGGAAACATTGGTCCAATCGGGAATGCCGATCACCCGGCCTTCGCCGTAACTGATCATTTCACGCCCAAAGGTCGCGCTTAAGCCTCTCCTATGCCTGGTTAGGATATCGATGTGCGCTTCTTGCAGGTCCATGGTGTCGCGCAACGTATTCGGCGCGCCGACGCCGTAGAAAGGAGCGCGCGCGTCTTGACCCATCGCCGAGAAACCCAGCCAGTCGAATGGATCGTATTCCGCGCCAATTCGAATCCTGCTCAGCATGTCCTGCTGATTCACGGCGCTCCCAAAATTGACGCCGTCCTTCTCTTCCCAGCGGGTACGCTCCTCAAAAGTGAACCAGAACCGGTCCCCAGTGTTCTCTTTCAGAGTCTTATTGGCCTCTTGTAGCGGGTCCTGCGCCAAAGCAGGCGCGCCACATAACCCGAACAATCCAAGGGCGCAAAATGCGCCAAATACATTTCTCATGGAATTGGAAATCTCTCCTAGTTGGCTCTTCGACTGGCCGTTAGCCAACTTGAGGGAAACTTCCGTTCAACGGGGAATTCCTATCGATTCCCGGCCCGCTTCATCGCCGGTCGAAACTCTCCAGCGCCGGCGCCGCCTCTGGAGCGCCGGCGTTAGCCTCCACCGGTGCCGTGAACGCGATCGTAAAGTGAAAAGTCGAGCCCACACCGAGCGCGCTTTCTACCCAGATCCGGCCCCCCATAAGTTTCACCAGCGCCGCCGAAATGGCCAGTCCCAGCCCGGTTCCGCCATACTTCCGCGTGGTCGACGAATCCGCCTGCTCGAACGCCCTGAAGAGCTTGCCGCTGTGTTCGGGCGTCATTCCGATCCCGGTGTCGCATACCGCAAAATGCAGTTTCCCGGCGTCTGGTCCGCTGTGCTCGAGGCTAACCCGAACCCCAACGTCTCCGGCTGCCGTGAACTTAAGCGAGTTGCCCACCAGGTTTAACAGAATTTGGCGCAGACGAAGTGAATCCGCGATCACCGCGCACGGTAACGAGGGCTCCAGGTGCAGGCTTAACCGCAGGCCTTTTTTACGCGCCGCGGGAGCCAGGATGCCGATCGATTCGCCCAACACCGCCTCTAACTCGAAAAGAGTCGGGTCGAGAATGATCTTGCCGGCCTCGATTTTCGAATAATCGAGAATGTCGTTCAGGATTAGGAGCAATGCGTCGGCCGATTGCACCACCAAGGCAAGGTTCTCTTGCTGTTCGGCGCCTTGCGAATCCATCGCCAGTTCAGTCATGCCAATGATCCCATTCATCGGCGTCCGGATTTCGTGGCTCATGTTGGCCAAAAAGTCGCTCTTCGCCCGGTTCGCGGATTGGGCCGATTCCGCCAGCAGTTCCGTACGCCGAAGTTGCGCCTCAATCGTTGCCGTCTGTCGATTCACCCGGCTCCGCAGCAGCATACTCCAGGCCAATGTTCCCAGCGCCGCCAGTGTCATGCCGATCAATACCTCGGACAGGTGTTGAGCGGTCCACCAGGAGGCTCGGCGGATCACCTTCAAATCCTCCGGGCTGCGCAGAAATATCTCGAACCCAACCGAGCGGGGGTCTTCCCTGCCGACTATGCGCAGGTCGTTCTGGCAGATCCCCGTCAATTGCAGCAGATCGCCCTTATCCGGCAGGAGAATGTGGCTTCGTCCGTCACTGGGTGTATAGCGCGCCGTAAACAGGTCCGATCCCGCTTGAAGCACCAGGGAAGTCCCTCCGCTGTGCGTACTCGAATCGACCAGATACCCTTCAATTTGGACCAGTTGAGCCTCAAATCTGCCCTTCTTCGCGTCGGTTGACAACACTCGGGCAGACTTGGCTCCAGCATGCCCGATCTTCTGGATGTACGCGTCCATCAGAATCGGCGAGTACTTGCGCAACCCTAAAAATCCTGCGACAGAAACCAAGTCTCCGGGCTGCAAATTGGCTGGCTCTGTGGGCGATACCATAATGCCGCCCGTTTCATCCTGCACATATAGGACTCCGGCGTCGCTGGCTGTGAATACTCCCTCGATGGTCACCCGCTGATTTGGTGAATCGAGATCGGAGAATTGCATGAGCGTCCTTATCTTGCGTTTGCGAACGGCCGTGGCCCGCGGCGCGTTATCCAGGATCTCGATGTATTCCGGCGCTGGAACAAACAGCTTGGCGCTGACGATCTGACGCAGTTCGTTGGAGCTGACCCCGTACACGCCCCGCACTCGAATCTTCGATTCAATCTGATAGTTAGGTATATCGCCGTTCGCAAGAAGGTAGACACGCACAATGTCGCGATTGGTCCGCAACCGCACCAGCAGTTCCCCCGCTTGCGCCGCCGCAACACCATGCACCACCCCGTCCAGTTCTACCCAGCGGCTGTCCAATCGCTGCGAAACAACCTCGTCATTGGGCACTTTTTCCGCTTCCGGAAGCGACGCCCGGCCTAAAATCCGCACGTGCGTATTATCGATCGACGGGGCGAACACTCCTATGCTGCGAGTGCCCGTAATCTCTACCGCGTCTCCCACCTTTAGCTCTGGACGTTCAGGAGGTGTAGAGCAGTAGATCCCGCCCGTCGCGTCCTGGACAAACAGCTTCCAGAGGGAGTAGCGGGAATACGTGACCACTCCCTGGATTCGAACAGGGTAGGGCAGATCCTCGGCGACCGCTTTGATTTGCCGCACCGTTGTCATCGTCTTTAGCCGCGCTGAATTGACGTAAGCGGGCCTGGCGATGGAGTCGAGATCCGTCAATGATATCGCCGCCAGCTGCGGACCCACCATCTCTCCCTCAATGTTGTACCGGCACTCCACAACTCCCCACACGATCGCGCTGTGACCCACCGAACCTTCGAACCTCGCTTCCGCCCACCGCTCTAGTCTTAAAGCGATCCGCCGACCGTCGCCTACTAATTCGAGAGGCGCATAAATGGCGACGTTTTCCGAAGCTCTGACAATCCTGCCCCTAACCTGTACGTATCGATTCTCGAATCTTCCACTAATCACCTCGCGTGCCGATAATTGTTTCGGAGCTACCGGCGTTACGCCCCATACCGTTTTGGAACCGGTGCCCCGGATAATGGGCGAGACTCCATCGGTGTCAGTGGTCCCCCAGGCCTCGTAAGATCCATCCTTGGCCGTTCCATCGCTCATGAATTTCGCAGGCGTAATCAGAGAGTTGGCATCGGGTAATTCGAAGCGAACGCCCCCCGTGCCGTCGTCCAGAACGAAGCTGTCGCCGTCGGCACTGGTGACGGTTCCCCGGATGCGGACCGGATAGCCTCTCCGGCAGGCTCTAGGCGATAGTCCGCAGA
>Ga0302320_10013020_pt1 | contig 17413 bp, 20 predicted proteins | sample Bog_T0_3_FD_202130 | JGI IMG/M metagenome (GOLD analysis project Ga0302320, IMG submission 202130) | Peat permafrost microbial communities from Stordalen Mire near Abisko, Sweden - Bog_T0_3 | ecosystem: Environmental > Terrestrial > Soil > Wetlands > Peat | place: Sweden: Abisko, Stordalen Mire...
CAGGCATGCGTTTCGAGGTAGGGACGGGCGGCCCGCCCGTCCGGGAACTGCGAATGACTCCGATGTTTGCCCGGACGCCCGGGCCGGGCGTCCCTACCCGGTTTCAGTCAAATGCACCCAGTACCCGGATTCCGGTCAAAGCCGGCCCCGAAAGTCGGCGATCGTGCGCTTCAGCCCTTCCTCCAGCTGGATCGTTGGCTCCCACTTCAGCACCTTGCGAGCCAGGGAAATATCGGGGCAGCGCTGCTTCGGGTCGTCCGCGGGCAGGGGCTTGTGGACGATCCTGGACTTGCCCCCAACCAGCTTCAGGGTGATCTCTGCGAGGCTGAGCATCGTGAACTCCCCGGGATTGCCCAGGTTGATTGGGCCCACGGTGGCGGTCTGCGCCATGGACCGGATGAAACCGTCGATCAGGTCGTCGACGTAGCAAAAGGAACGCGTCTGTGTGCCATCCCCGTACACCGTCAGGTTCTCCCCGCGCAGCGCCTGCGCGATGAAATTGGATACGACGCGCCCATCGTTTTCATGCATCCGGGGTCCGTAGGTGTTGAAGATCCGGACGACGCGGATATCGACCTTGTTCTCGCGGTGGTAGTCGAAGAACAGGGTCTCGGCGCAACGCTTGCCCTCGTCGTAGCAGGAACGCTTGCCGATCGGGTTCACATGGCCCCAGTACGACTCCGGCTGGGGATGAACCTGGGGGTCGCCGTACACCTCGCTGGTGCTCGCCTGGAACACCCTGGCCTTCAGGCGCTTGGCAAGACCCAGGCAATTGATGGCGCCCATCACAGACGTCTTGACCGTCTTGATCGGGTTGTACTGGTAGTGCGGGGGCGAGGCCGGGCACGCCAGGTTGAAGATTTGGTCCACCTCGTACTTGAAGGGATCGATCACGTCATGCCGCACAAACTCGAAGTGGCCGTGCGACAGCAGGTGCGCAATGTTCCGCTTGCTGCCCGTGAACAGGTTGTCGACGCAGATGACCTCGTTCCCGTCCTTGATGAGCCTATCGCAAAGGTGGGAGCCGAGAAAGCCGGCGCCGCCGGTTACAAGTGTGCGCATGAGGGAGAAGCAACCTTGGAGGTCCATCCCTTAACACTCAAACCCAAACGGGCCGGACTACCCCTTGCATGGCGATCCAGTGGTAGGGCGAGTCGTCCCCGACGAGCCGTGCGCGCCAACGGCGCCGTCGCAGGAAGGGGCTCTGCGAAGCCCTCTTAAGGTAGGGACGGGCGTCCCGCCCGTCCGGGCCTGCTTAGCGGATCAAAATGGGTTGGACTGCTTGCATTCGAGGCGGGAGTTCGCCTCAAGGCACGTGCCCGTCGGGAGCTGAACCCAACTGCGGCCGACCGCTCCAAGGCAGGTTTCGAATCTTCCGCTTTCCTGCATCGGAATGCCAACAAAGCTCCACGCCGAAGGACCCCGCTCTTGTCGTCCGGTCGCCACGCCGCCGGCCCGTCGGGCCCGGGCGAACAACCGCCTCTCAATGCAAGCAGCCCAACCACTTTGCCCGCACAAGGACCAAGGCGTGCAGCCTACCGCCCAGACCTATCCTCAAGCATGGCCGACGTCACTTTGCCATGGTCCAGTGTGAAACGCTGAAGCGCCATGTGACATTGTCCGTTCGTTTTAGAACAGTCTCAATCTGCGACCTAAACCGCTGAATTGCTCCATCCTCCTGCGGTCCATCCTTTGCAATTGTAATGCCAAACTGATCGCCCGTAACGTTGACGAATGAGAACACAAGTCCCGGACGCTCGTGGCCGTTCTTATCGTCAATTTCCCTGAGGATTAGATTCAAACTCTCTTGATCCTCATTCGTCTCATCAAAAACAACTCCAAGTCCGTTTGCCACGCTCGTTGCTATGCTCCTCATCTCGGCCCGAACGGCTGGACGAGACTGACCGGGGCACTTGACTTCATAGACCCCGATGTAACTTCCGCCGCCGATTTGGCATGCCGACAAAGCCAATGCAGCCGCACTCAGGGCGAAGAGGAGAATCTTCATCGTTGCGCGTCCCCTGCCTCGTACCTCTCGATCCAGGCCTTGTGCCAGGGGCCGAAATCTCCGCCTTCAATGTGCGCTCGCGCCTGCGCGGTCAGGTCGAGGAAGAAATGCAGGTTGTGAAGGCTGAGGAGCGTGCCGGCCAGCATCTCCCCCGCCAGCACCAGGTGCCTTAGGTAGGCGCGCGAAAATCGTGCCGTGTAGTTGTCGATGCCCTCGGCGATAGGGCGCGGATCGGAGCGGAACTTCAGGTTCCGCAGGTTGATCGGCCCGTCCGGGGTGAACACAAGGCCGTGCCTTGCGACCCGGGTCGGCATGACGCAGTCAAACAAGTCCACTCCGAGCGCGATCATCTTGAGAATCTGTGGGGGCGTCCCGAGGCCCATGGTGTAGCGAGGCTTTTCGACCGGCAGGAACGGGGTCGTTGCGGCGACCTGCTTGATCATTTCCGGCTCCGGCTCGCCGACGCTCACCCCTCCGATCGCATAGCCCGGGAAGTCCATGGCCGACAGTGACTCGGCCGCCTCGCGCCGAAGGTCGTCGAACGTCGAGCCCTGCACGATCGCGAACACATGGTGGCCCGCGGCAAGGAACCCATTCTCCCATGCAAGTTCCAGGCACTGCGCGGCCCAGCGCTTGCTCCGGGTCACCGCCGCTTCGCATGCCTCCCGGGAACAGGGCCAAGGGGGACACTCGTCGAGCACCATCGCGATGTCCGACCCGAGGTCAGCCTGGATCGCCATGATCTCCTTTGGCCCGAGGAACAGGCTCGTCCCGTCCAGATGGGATTGGAATGCGACCCCGTCCTCACGTACCTCCCGAAGCTTGGCAAGGCTGAAGACCTGGAACCCTCCGCTGTCCGTGAGGATGGGTCCATCCCAGCCCATGAAATTGTGAAGGCCGCCCAGCTCGCGGATGAGCCCGCTTCCGGGCCTCAGGTTCAAGTGGTAGGTGTTTGCGAGCAGGATCTGTGTGCCGATTTCCCGCAGCTGGACCGGGGTCACCGCCTTGACCGTGCCCTGGGTCCCAACCGGCATGAACATCGGAGTCTCGACCGTCCCATGGAGGGTCTGCAGCCGCCCCCGCCTGGCGGAAGTCGTTGGATCGGTATAGAGCAGTTTAAATTGGTCGGGCACGTAAAGGAATGGAGGGTTGGTTTGGGCTCGGGTTGAGTCTCCGGAGGTCGACTGTGTGAGGCTTGGCGAACGAAAAGCGACCGGAGGGGACCCAACCCGAGCCCAAACCAACCCTCCGTTGTCAGGGGCTGACGCTTGACCCTACTGTCAGGTAGAGGATAGAAGGAGTAAAGTGCTTCTCGTCATCGACAACTACGATTCGTTCACGTACAATCTCGTCCAGTACTTTGGCGAGTTGGGCGTCGAGCAGCGCATTTTCAGGAACGACGAAATCACGGCCGAGGAGGCGATCAAACTGAACCCCGACCGCGTGATGTTGTCACCCGGTCCCTGTTCGCCCACAGAGGCCGGTGTGACGCTGGACATCATCAAGGCCTTCGCCGGCCGAAAGCCCATCCTCGGAGTCTGCCTTGGGCATCAGGCTGTGGGGCAGTACTTTGGGGGCCGGGTTGTGCGCGCCGGCCGCCTCATGCACGGCAAGACTTCCCCTATCCTGCACAAGAACACCGACATCTTCCAAGGCCTTCCCCAGGGCTTCTCCGGCACCCGCTACCACTCGCTTCTTGTCGAACGCTCGACGTTTCCAGCCGAACTCGAGATCACCGCGGAGACCGCCGAGGGCGAGGTCATGGGGCTCCGACACAGGGAGATGCCCATCTGGGGCGTGCAATTCCACCCCGAGAGCATCGCCACGGCGCATGGGATGGACATCCTGAGGAACTTTCTCGCGCTCAACTGATCCCACCGTCCACCCCCTAACGGCCCCAACCACCATGCGCTGCCCCAAATGCACGTCCATTGAGGACAAGGTGATCGACTCTCGCATAAGCAAGGAGGGAAACACGATCCGCAGACGCCGCGAGTGCCTGGAGTGCGGCCACCGCTTCACGACCACGGAAAACCTCGTCCGCGACGGCATGGCCGTCATCAAGCGGGACGGGCGCCGCGAGGAGTTTGACCGCGAGAAGCTTGTCCGGTCGGTCCGCGCCGCCTGCCACAAGCGCCCGATTGATGTCGAGCAGGTCGCCATGCTGGTCGAGGACACGATCGACGCCCTCGAGGCCCAGTTCGAGAGCGAGATCCCGTCGCGCGCCATCGGAGAGGGAATCATGCAGCGCCTTCGCAGCGTCGATCAGGTCGCCTATGTCCGGTTTGCCAGCGTGTACAAGGAGTTCCGGGACGTCTCGGAATTCATGCACGAAATCAATTCCCTCGAGAAGAAGGCGGCCAAAACCTGAAGAGCGTCGTGCCCCCGCCCGACCGCGAAGACCTTCGCCGGCTGCATTTCGTCAATGCGCTGTTTTCGCATGTGACGGGCCACGACCTCTACCTGGCCCAGCAGATCAAGGAGGCGATCACGTTCAGCCTTTCCGAGCTGGAGACCCAGGTCGTCGAGCACCCCGAGTCCGCCTCAAAGTTTGACGCCGCCTTCAATGCCTCGGCGGCCACGCTTCTCGAAAACCTCTGCCACGGCCTGCCGCGCCACGGGTTCTTCCATTGGGACGCGAGCCGCACCCTTATCTCGGCCACTCCCCTCTTCGCCCGGGCCGAGATCATGGCCGGCCTCAAGGCCCTCGCGACCTACCGGGAGTCCACGTTCCTGGTCACGAACCTCAGGCCGGCCCTCCTTCCTCCCGACCGCCGGGCCACGCCGTGCCGGAAGCAGGCATACGACGACACCCTGGCATTCATCCGCGATTTGGCCGCCGCCCGCACTGCCCCCACCGCGAATCTGCAGTTGTTATTCCTGTAGGGCTAACCCCAGGTTCTGGATTTTTTCTTGTCATCCTGAGCGAAGCGAAGGATCCACTTGGTCGTCGCATATGCCTAAGACCCTTTTCCAGCGCATCATCGACCGCGAGATCCCCGCCCGCATCGAGCATGAGGACGATCTCTGCATCGCGATCCATGACATCCAGCCGCAGGCTCCGGTGCATCTGCTGATCATTCCCAAAAAGCCCATCGCCAGGATCTCTGAGACCACCGGCGCCGACGCGGCGGTCCTCGGCCACCTCCTTGTCGTGGCCGGCCGGCTTGCGGCGAAGCTTCACCTCTCGGGAGGATTCCGTCTCGTCATCAACAGCGGCCCGGACGCCTGCGAGAGCCAGCCCCACCTGCATGTTCACATGCTGGCGAAGAGGCAGATGACCTGGCCGCCGGGTTGAGCCGGTTTTTTGATCCCAGGTCGAATTACCCCGCGAAGTAGCCTTTCAAAGCCGGTGTAATAATTGTGGTCCGTTGCCACGTCGCGTGTTAAATACACTTGATTTGGCAACCCCGGTTCCATGGGATTCCATAGAGTCAGCAACGGCGATTCGGTGCCCCCTTCCAGAAACTGGTCTGCGAACACTCCTCCATGATGAAATTCCAAGCCCGCCGTTCCATCGTTTTACCCTTGTTTGCCTTGTTGGGAGGCTGCTATTCGACGACCATCACGAAGACAGAGGACGTTGTCCCTCCCGGGGAATCCGCGGTCATGCAAAGGGCGCCGTTGCCGCTGGCCGCGAGGAAGAAGGTCGCGGTCCTCGATTTCGACGACAGAACGGATTACGGCCAGGGTCGCCTCGGAGTGAGTGCCGCCAACGTCTTGGTCACCTACCTAGCCCGGTCGGGCCAGTATGCACTCTATGAGCGGGAGAAGCTGGGCGCCGTTCAGAATGAGCAAAGGATCGGAGCCGCCAAGGCGGGGGATACCTCAGCCGCTGCGGAGTTTGGGCGCATGATCGGGGTCGACTACGTGTTCATAGGAGCCGTCACGGGCTACGGTTACCACAGCCAAAGGTCAGAGGCCCTTTTCTTCGGGGCCTCCGTGACCCAACAAGCCGAAGCGACCGTGGATGTCCGCATGATCGAAGTCGCCACCGGCCGAATCATTGCATCCGAAAGCGGGCGGGGTGTCGTGACCACACAGACAGGCGAAGTCCTCGGTGTAGGGAGCTACGCCGGTTATGACGAAACGACCTCGGGAAACGCGCTTCGTGCCGCAATTAGCAAGTTTGTGGACAAGTTGATCGACCAGGGTCTCGACAATCGCTGAGGCCCCGTCGATGAAACCCCGCCACGCTGGATTGGCCTACGCCGTGGCTGGCCTTGGATTGCTCGTCACTCTGGCCGGCTGCGTGACCCCAGCGAAGTTCTCGCCTGCCCCGTATTCGGTGGATCCCAACCGTCCGTACCGTTTGTCATCAAACCGGACTGTGACTGTCTGCCCAGCATTCGACCGTCTGACGGAAGAAGCCCGCGCCCAGCTAAGCCCGGCGTTCAACTCCGCGGCTTACCTCACCGATGCCGTCCAAAAAGAGCTCACAGCGGCTGGCATTGCCCAGAATCCAGCGAGCTTTGCCTATTCGCCCGGCTTTGCAGGCGTGCAAAAGGCCCTCCAAGACGGCGCCCTTGGCCGGGACGGGGGTGTCGTGCTCGCCGAGGCGATCAACCACTTTCCAAACGACAGGATCCTATCCTGCGACTTCAAGTTGTACTCGGGACAGGGAAAGCTGCTCTTTGAAAAACGGTGCCTTTGCATGGGATATTCGTCGGAAGGGGGCTGGAACTTCGTCCCACACATGGTAATGCAGCAGCTTTTCGCTGATCCCGATTTCCAGAAGGCCATCCAATGAGGACCCTCCATCTTGCACATGGCTTATTGGTGCTGGCAGCCGGCTTCAGTTTGTTTGTCCTCGGCGGATGCGTCCAGCCCCCCCAACGCCCCGCGTGGCGCTATTTGCAACGGCCCGTCGTGCGGGTGGCGATTCTCCCGTCGAGCAACCAGACGGCACAGGTCGGCGCCCCGCTCATCATCGACAAGCTTTGGGAAGAACACCTGAGGGCAGCCGGCTTCACCGTCGTGAACGCCGACTCTGTAGTGACCTATCTATCATCCCGCGGCGTTCCAGTGGCCAAACTTGGTACCATTCAACCGGCTCAATTGGGAAGCGACCTGCATGCCGACTATCTCTTGGAAGATGACATCCTGGTCTGGGGCACAAAGTACCGGGTGCTGGTAGGCGGAGCCGTCGTTTCCTGCCGGTCGAAGTTGATCGAGGCAAGTACTGGAGCAACCATCTGGGCTTCCGATTGGATCATGCAGCAGCAAAGCGATTCTGGCGGGAATGGGTTGGCCGGGGCGCTCGTAAATGCATTGGTCGAGTCGGTCGTGGATTCGATGTTTGACGAGTCCACCCAACTGGCAAAGCAGGGTGTGACCGTCCAATCCATGTTTCAGCCCTATCCAGGAATTGCTCCACCGATGGCATCAGCGCCCTGATCGGTCGGGCATTGCGGAGCTACCCGTTCCTTGCCTCGTAGGCCCCGTCGACATCCTGATCGCTCAATAAGCAGCACAAGATGCAATCTTTGCAATTGCCGCTCAAAGAACGTGATCCCTTGCCTCATAGCCTCCGTCGACACGCTTTCCGATCAAGTTTTTCAGCTCGAGTGACATCGCGGCCGCTGCGACTTGGGCCGAGGAAATGCCGGTTTGTTGGGCAAGGGCATCGGCGGCCAGGATTGCGCCGTCGGCTAGCTGTTCCAGCACGGCCTGCTCGTCGGCACTCAACTCGACCGGCGCAGCCGTGCGCGGCGACTTCTCCGGGATCGGCGCCGGACGGAGGCCGCCCAGGTAGTTCAGCTCGGATAGGATGTCTTCCACGGACGTGAGCAGGGTCGCGCCGTCGCGGATCAACTGGTGGCAGCCTGCGCTCGTGGACTGGTCGATCCGCCCGGGCACCGCGAACAGGAGCCTGCCCTGCTCCCCGGCAAAGCGCGCTGTGATCATCGCGCCGCCGTCGACCGCGCTCTCCACAACGACTACGGCCTCGGACATGCCGGATACGATCCTGTTGCGCATGGCAAAGCTGGTTCGGTCCGCCCGCCGACCGAAAGGAAACTCCGAGAGAACGGCCCCTTTCTCGGAGATCCTGCGGTAGAGCTCGAGATTCTCCGGGGGATAGACGATGTCGATGCCTGTGCCCAGCACGGCGGCTGTCCGGCCCCCCGCCTCCAGCGCGCCCTCATGGGCCGCGGTATCGATGCCCCGGGCCAGCCCGCTCACCACGCAGAATCCAATCCGGGCCAATTCGGAGCCCAGCCTCTTGGCGATGGCCACGCCGTACAGCGTCGGGCGCCGGCTTCCGACAATGGCAATGCAGGGAAGCTCAAACTGGTATGCACCTTTTCGGTACACCCCTATCGGAGGGTCGTGAATCTCACGAAGGAGCTTTGGATACGCGGAATCCGCAACGGTCAGGAAGTCCGCTCCGCTGCGGGCCATGCGCTCCTCCTCGCGGGCGAGATCGAAGTGCTTCTCCCAGTCGGCCACCGCGTGGCTGATTTTCGGGTCGACCCCCTTCACAAACTCGAGGCGCCGGGATCCCGCGCCAAAAACCGCCCGGGCATCGCCTCCAAACTCTCCCAGCAGACGGTTCAGGGTGATCGGCCCGATCCCAGGCAGGGAGCCCAGCACCAACAGGGCTTGTCGCTCGGTCAATTCCGTGGGCATCGCATGCTACTATAGCACGTCCGGTTGCCTCAGTACCTCGGGCAGATGGTCGAGCAATTGGGTGACCTTGACTCCGGTCTGCCCCCGCGCCCGGGCCAGGGCGTCCGCCGCCGACCCGTGCCAAACCGCACCCCGGCATGCCGCAAGCAGCGGCTCCGCGGGGGTTTGCGCGAGCAGGCCACCGGTGAGTCCGGCCAGAAGGTCGCCGCTGCCGCCCCGTGCCAAAACAGGGCCGCCAAAAATTGAGTGAAACACGGTCGCAGGGGTTCCGGCGCAGATCCGGGTCGTCGGCCCCTTCAGCACAACAACGGCCTTGGCCTTGGAACAATACGCGGGCAGATCCTCACCGCCCCCAAGCCGGGCATACTCGCCCGCGTGGGGGGTCAGGACTAGGGTGGCGATTGCCGACCCCACCAAGTCGGGCTGGAGCGCATCGGCATCGAGCAGGAATGGCACGGACGATGTCTTCAGGAGGGCGCCGACAAGCGAAAGCGTTTCGGGGTCGCGCCCGAGGCCCGGGCCGGCCAGCACGGCTGTCGCCCCGTGCATTCGCGATGCCAGCAGGTGCGCCCCCTTTGACGCCAGACCGCCGCCCGCCGTCTCAGGCAGGCCCACCCACATGGCCTCCGGCGCCTGGGCTGCGAAGGCCGCCGAGAGGGATTCGGGCACAAGGGCGGTCACAAGCCCTACACCGCTGTGCAATGCCGCCTGCACGGCCATCAGGGCGGCACCAGGATAGCTCCGCGAGCCGGCCAGGATGAAGAGATGCCCGAAGCTTCGCTTGTCCGAATGCGAAGGCCTGAGGGCTGCCAGCGGGCCGAGGACCGAGCGCAGGAGGACGCGGCTCTTCCGGGCGGTAGCCGATGAATCCGAGCCAAAGAATCCCAGGTCCAGGTAGCGCAGGCGTCCGGCGTTCGAACAGCCCAAGAGGGAGTCCTTAAGGATTCCCGTTGCATACGTGAAATCGGCGCGAAAGGCGCTCGTATCGTCCAGCCCGCTCGGCAGGTCGACGGCGGCCCTCAGGCGGACGGGGAGCTTATTTGCTAGCTGAAGCGCCTCTGCGGCCTGCCCTGCAAGCGGCGCCTTGAATTGCAGTCCGAAAACGCCATCCAGGCACAAGTCGTAGGAGGGTTCCGGGGAAAGCATCTCCGGGCCAATCGCCGTGACCCGGTCGGGGCCGGCCTGTTGCAGCTCCCTCCAGGCGCGCATCGCAAGGGGACGAAGGGTGCGGTTTCCGAAGACGAAGACCACGTCCACATGGACGGCCGGGAACGCCTCGACGACCGACTTGGCGGCGATCAGGGCATCGCCCGCGTTGTTTCCCTTGCCTGCAAGCACGAGCACCCTCCCGCAGGCAGGCAGCCCGCCGATCTCTTGGAAATCACGCAGGGCGGCCGACGCCACGCCTCGTCCCGCCCGGCCCATCGCCTCCCACTCCCTCGTCTCGTCTCCCCGGAAGAGCGCCGCCTCAAACGCCAGCGCGTCCTCGGTGCTCAGAATCGGGTGGCTCGCCGGGATCATGCCCCCATTCTCCACAACCCCGGGCGAAAGAGAAATGCAAAACGCATGGGGCCAACACCTAACAGGCCGCCCCTTTCCTACTTCTCGCCGCGAAGGTCCTTGAAGATTTCCTCGGACTCGGTCTTCACGCGTTCCTGGCGCTGTTCCTCGCTCTCGGTAAACTCAAGCGGACAGTTGACCTTGATCCCGTGCGTGACCACCGGCCGGGTGAGCCGTGGAATCGACCTGAAGTAGTACGAGCTTCCTGAGCGCAGGACCTCGAAGCAGTCGGAAAAGTCCTTGGTCTTTGAATTCCAAAGCGCGACCTCGGTCATGTCGTTGTCCCAGGTGGCGTAGCCGTCCCACTCGGCAAAGACCGCCTCGATCGTTGTGAGCGACCTTGGGGCGGCAGCCTCCGGCTTGGCTTCGGGCACCGCGGCCGCCGGTGCGGGGGTCGGGGCCGGCGCTGGTGTGCGCGACGGCCATGCGAGGACACTGAGCACGCCAAGCAGGAACCCCAGCATGAGCCAGGATGGGATTTTCGACGGGTCCGATGAGGATCGGGGAACTGGCTCCTCGTCACTCATAGGACCCGAACGACACCGAGCCGACGCCCTCGGCCCTAACCAGGGCCGCCGTGGCGATGGCAAGTGTCTCCGTATGGGAGAGCGACACCAGCACATGGGTGGCGCCGGTCAACCGCATGAGTTCCCTGCCCTTCTCGTCGAGCACCACAACGGGCTCGCTCCTGGTGCCGTGGAGGACCGACACCGACCTCCAGCCCAGTTCGGCCCCGATTCCGGTCAAAAAGCACTTCGAGACCGCCTCCTTGGCGGCGAAGCGGGCGGCGAGGTGCTTGAATGGGTCGGGCCTCCCGAGGCAGTAGGCCCGCTCCTCGTCCGTGAACACCCGCTGGAGGAACCGATCCCCCTGCCGGTCCGCAACCCCGCGCACCCGCGCCACCTCGATCAGGTCGACCCCAATCCCGAGCAGGACGCCTCCTGGGGGCAATGTGGGAAGGGATACGGACATTTCAGGGGTTCATCAGGCGCTTCATCTCCCGGACGGCCTCATCGATGCCCGTGAACAAGGCCCTGCTCAGGATGCTGTGCCCGATGTTGAGTTCGTGGAGCAATGGAAGGGTGCGCACCTCCGCGATATTGACGTAGTTGATCCCGTGACCGGCATTGACGATCAACCCCAGCCGCTGGGCCCGTTCCGCCCCCCGGCGCAGCCGATCGAACTCCACCTTGCGTTGGAAGGGGTTGAGCGCGCTCGCAAATGCCCCCGTGTGCAGCTCCACCCAGGGAGCCGCAAGTTCCGCCGCCAGCTCAATCTGGGGCGCATCGGGGTCCACGAAAAGGCTGGTCTTGATGCCCGCCGCGTTCATCGCATCCACGCAGACGCGAACCGCGTCACGGTATTTCACGACGTCCAAGCCTCCTTCGGTCGTCACCTCCCTGCGGTTCTCCGGCACCAGGCACACCGAATCGGGCCGGAGCTCGAGTGCAAACGCCGTCATTTGCGGCGAGCAGGTCATCTCGAGGTTGAGCCTCGTCGCAATGGACTCCCTCAGGCGCCGCACGTCCCTTTCCTGGATGTGCCGCCGGTCCTCGCGCAGATGGGCGGTGATCCCGTCGGCCCCGGCTTTCTCCGCCGCAAGCGCAAGCGCGATCGGATCGGGCTCGACCGGGCCCCCGAGCGTAAACTCGACGTCCCGGTAGCGAGCCTGGCGCAGCGTGGCGCCATGATCGATGTTCAGGCCCAGCAGCATGGCGGAGGCCCTTCAGATCCTTTCGGCGATCGGCACGTATTTCCTGGCCACCTTGCCCGTGTACACCTGTCTCGGGCGGTAAATCTTGCCCTTGGTATTGGCCGCGACCTCCCGCCAGTTGGCGATCCACCCCGCGGTGCGGCCGATGGCGAAGAGCACGGTGAACATGTTCTCGGGAACGCGCAGGGCGCGCATGATGATCCCGCTGTAGAAGTCGACATTGGGGTAGAGCTTGCGGGAGAGGAAATAATCGTCCTTGAGGGCCGTCTCCTCAAGCTTCTTCGCGATCGCAAGCAGCGGGTCGTCGATGCCGAGCTTCGCCAGCACCTCGCTGCACGCCTTGCCGAGGATCGTCGCCCGTGGATCGAAGTTCTTGTAGACCGCGTGGCCGAAGCCCATGAGCCTCGAGCTCTTTGTCCCGGACTTGGCCGCCTCGATGAAACGCGTGCCGTCGTCGTGCTCGTCGTGGATCGACTGCAGCATCTGCATGACAGCGGTGTTGGCGCCCCCGTGGAGGGGCCCCGAAAGGGCGCAGATGCCGGCCGAGAGCGATGTGAACAGGTTGGTGGAGCTCGACGCCACCATCCGGACCGTGGACGTCGAGCAGTTCTGCTCGTGGTCGGCGTGAAGGAGAAACACGAGGTTCAGCGCGCGCACCACCTCGGGCTCCGGTACATAGACGTTCGGCGGCTCCGAGAACATCATGTGCAGGAAATTATTGCAGAAGGGAAGCTCCTCGACCGGCGGCACCGCGGGCAGCCCCTTCTGGTAGCGGTAGATCAAGGCGCCGATGGTGCGGATCTTCGAGATGGCCATCGCGGCGGCCAGGTCGAAGGTGCCCAGGTCCTGCTCAAAGTTGTTCCTCGCCAGATGGGGATAGTGGGCGGCCAGCGTCGCCACGATCGAGGACAGCAGCGCCATCGGCTGGGCGTCCTTGGGAAAGCCCTCGAAGACGTTGTGCATCCTGGCCTCGATGGCCGCGTTCCTTCGCAGGAGCAGCCCAAAATCCTTGCGCTGGGTCGGATTCGGCAGCTCGCCGTAGATGATCAGGTAGGCGGTCTCGACAAAGTCGCTGTGCAGCGCGAGCTGCTCGATCGGGTAACCCCTGTGGCGAAGGACCCCATTCTCCCCGTCGAGATAGGTGATGGCGCTCTCGCAGGAGCCCGTGTTCCCGTACCCCTGGTCATAGCATATGTACCCCGAGTCGTTTCGGAGCTTCCTGATGTCGATCGCCTTCTCGCCCTCCGTGCCGACAAGCACAGGGAGGGAAAACTCCTTATCTTCGAGCTTGATCGCGGCGTTCGGAACCATGGTGCGAAAGAGGAAGCTAAAATCGAGCCGCTGGCAAAGAAAAGTTTCGATTTCTCATTAGCTTCATTCACAGAACGTTACGAGATTTGCTAACACCCATGAAACTTGCGCTGATGTCTCCCTGGTCCACGCCGGGCTCAGGCGGCGGCAAGCGTGGCAAAGTTGCGGTAAATCCGCAGTCCCCCCGCCTGGCTTTTCTCCGGGTGAAACTGGGTCGCATACAAGCGGCCGCGGTTCACCGCGGCCGCGAACACACCGCCATAGTCGCACTCGGCCAGCACCAGGCTCCGGTCCTCCGGGATGCAGTGGTAGCTGTGAACAAAGTAAAAGGCGTCGTGGTCGCGCGAAAGCCCGGCTCCCAGGGGCGATTCCCTCAGAAATCGGATACTGTTCCAGCCCATGTGCGGAATCTTGAACCCGGGCGACCGGCGGAACTTGGCGACCCTGCCCTTGAAGATCCCGAGGCCCTTCACATTCCCCTCCTCCGACTCCTCAAAGAGCGCCTGCATGCCCAGGCAGACACCCAGCACCGGCCTGTCGGCCTCGATCCAGGAGCGCACCGTGTCGTCGAGTCCCGAGGCGCGAAGGGCCGCGACGCAGTCGCGCAGCGCGCCCACACCGGGCAACACGAGGCCGGAGGCGCCGCTTGCAGCTACCTCGGAGGGGGTCCGCACGACCAACGGCGACGCCCCGACGGCCTCAAGGGCCTTGGTGACGCTTCGCAGGTTGCAGATCCCGGTATCGATGACGGCGATGCGCGGGGAAGCCCCCATCACAAAGTCCCCTTGGTGCTCGGCACGGTCTCGGAGGCTCGCGGGTCGATCTGGGTCGCCACGTCCAGCGCCCGGGCCAGGCACTTGAAGATCGCCTCCGCCACGTGGTGGGGTTCCTCACCGTAGACAAGCTGGACATGGAGGTTCGCCCCGAGCGCGTTGCTGAACGCACGGCAGAACTCCTTCACCAGCCCCAGGTTGAAATCGCGTATGAACATCGTCGGCGCCTCGGCGTGGTAGACCAGATGCGGGCGTCCCCCGAGATCGACGGCAATCCGCGCGAGCGACTCGTCCATCGGCAGGATGAAAAAGCCGTACCTCCGGATCCCGGCCTTGTCGCCCAGGGCCTCTTTGAAGGCCTGGCCGAGCACAAGGCCGACGTCTTCGACCGTGTGGTGATAGTCGACGGCCACGTCGCCCTTGGCCTTCACCGTGAGGTCGAAGAGCCCGTGGCGCGCAAAAAGCGTGAGCATGTGGTCGAAGAACGAAACCCCCGTGTCGATCTTGCCCGCGCCGGTGCCATCCAGCGCAAGTGTGATGGCTATGTCGGTTTCCGTCGTCTTGCGGCTGACGGTGGCCACTCGGTGTGATGTCGCTTTAGGCATGGGATAGTTCAGCTGTGGGCCCAGGCCTCCAGCGCCTGGTTGAGGACGAGCATCTCCTCGTTGGTGCCCACCGTGATGCGAAGAAACGACTCGGTCAAGGCATGGCTCGGGAACCGCCGGACGAGGATCCTCCTCGCATCGAGGAAGGCGGCCGCGGAGCCCGCCACGACTGCCCCCGTGCGCCCGCGGCCATCCTTCGGCTCGGTGAAGACAAAGTTGGCCTCCGAAGGATACGTGAACCATCCCCGACCTTCTGCGCAGTGCCGGACAAACTCGTCCCTAGTGTCTCTGATCGTTGCGATCACACGCCCGTAGTATCCGGTGTCCCCAAGGGCCGCGAGCGCGCCGGCCTGGGAGACCCTGTTCACGTTGTAGCTGTCGCGGACCCGGTCGAGCAATCCTATCACGTCCGGGCCGGCGAGCGCATAGCCGATCCGCATCCCCGCGAGGGCATAGGCCTTCGAAAATGTGCGGACGACGACAAGGTTCGGGTGGCGGGCCAGCAACGGAACCGAGTCCTCGCCGGCAAACGGCGCATAGGCCTCGTCCACCACAAGCACCCCGCGGAACTCCTTCAGGACGCGTTCGATCTCGGCCGTCTTGAAGCCGACCCCGGTCGGCGCATTGGGGGAGGTCAGGAAGAAGACCTTGGCGGAGGAACCGATCATCCTGTCGATCGGGAGCCGCATCGAGCGGTCGAATTCGATCACTTCGCTCCTGCCATCCTGGATTCCGACAAGGACGGGGTAGAGGGAATAGCTCGGCAGCGTGAAGCCCGCAGGCGAGGCTCCGGAGCAGAAAAGCCGGACGAGGAGGTTCAGGATATCGTCCGAGCCGTTGCCCACGCAGACGTTCTCCACGCCGACCCCGTGGTGGGCGGCAAGGGCCTCGCGAAGCGGGCGGCTGGACGGGTTTGGGTAGAGCCGAAGCGAGGCCCCGTCCGTCCCGACCTCGCGCAGGATGGCGTCCGCCACGCGCGGGCTCGGCGGGTACGGGCACTCGTTGGTGTTCAGCTTCACCCATCCCGGCTCGGAGGGCTGCAGCCCGGGGGTGTAGGCCTTGAGGGCCCGCAGGTGTGGCAGCGCCAGCTTGACGGCATCGAATGGAGGCTCGGGAGACACGGGAAGGTGCCGCCTCAGGGCTTCGTGCGGATCTTGACCGAGCGGCCGTGGGCGTCGAGGCGCTCCATTGCGGCAAACGAGGCCACGGTGCCGGCGGCGCGGCGGACATCGGCCGCCTCATAGGAGACAACGCTGGTCCGGCGAAGAAAATCCGTGACGCGCAGTCCGCTGAGGAAACGCCCGGAACCGCCGGTCGGGAGGACATGGCTTGGCCCCGCGACAAAATCGCCCAGCGCCGTCGGGGTGTCGTTCCCGATCATGATGGCCCCGGCGACGGTCACCGACCGGACAAGGTTTCTGACCGCGGACTCCCGCACAAGGAGTTCGAGGTGCTCGGGCGCCACGCGGTTGGCCACCTCGGCCGCGTCGGACAGGTTCCGCACCTCGACCGCAAGAAACCCGTCGGCGAGGACACGCCTGATCTTCTCGGCCCGTTGCAACGAAGACGGCTGGGCCTCAACCTCCGCCAGGATCGCGTCTATCACCAGGGCGGAGGTCGCCACCAGGTATACCTTCTCAAGACCCGAACCGTGCTCGGCCTGCGCAAGAAGGTCGGCCGCCGCGAAATCCGGCCTGGCCGACTCATCGGCTATGATCATCACCTCGCTCGGGCCGGGAAGCGAATCGATCCCCACGGCCCCGAACACCTGCCGCTTTGCCTCGCACACATAGGCATTGCCCGGCCCGAAGATCTTGTCCACGCGCCGGACCGACTTCGTGCCATAGGCCATCGCTGCGATCGCCTGGACCCCGCCGATGCGGTATACCTCCGTCACCCCGGCGACCTTCAGCGCAGCCAGCAGCCCGGGCGAGACCTTCCCGTCCGCACCGGGAGGGGTGCATACGGCGACCTCGGGGCATCCTGCGACCCGGGCGAGCACGGCGGTCATCAGGACGGTCGAGACAAGCCCGCTGGGCACGTAGATCCCCACACGGCGAATCGGGTCGAACTTCTCGCCGACCATGGCGCCGTGCAGATTCTTGGCTCCCCAGGCGCTCGGGAGACCCTTGCGGTTGAATTCCAGGATCGATGCCCGCGCCGCCGCCAAGGCCCTGCGGTCCTTCACTCCGAGATTGCGGTAGGCAGCGGATATCGCCGCTTGGCTGACCCTCAGCGTCCTGCTGCCAAGCCTGGCTCCGTCGAACTTGCTCGTGTACTCCACCACGGCCTCATCGCCCCGGGCGCGCACATCCGCCAGGATGCCAGCCACGGTTGAAGACACCGCCGCCGATGGCTCCGCGCCGCGGCCAAAGGCCGCAAGGACCTTGAAAAACTTCCGATCATCGAATCTCAGTCGCAGCATCCTACAATCAGGCCCCTCTCCCCCCTACCTCGGCAAGCCTTAACAGGTGGCTGCGCTAGGCGGTCGGAAGCAACGCCTCGAATCCCGCTTCAATAAAATGCCGGTCCGTGGTCAAGACCTCGCCAAGGCGCGCTTCGTGCATCACGACAAAACTCGTGCAGTCGGTGAAGGAATACCCGTGGTCAGAGTGCTTCCTGAAAAACCCTTTTGCCCTGTCAAAGCGCTCCACGCCGACCCATTCCACGCGGATGCCAGCCGACTGCTCGATCAGATCCATGACGCGGACGGCGACAAATGAGCCGCCGCGGGCGTTTGCCAGGTTCACCGTCTCGGCGATCACGTAATCGGTGGTAACGATTCTACGGCCCTCATGCGCCAATTTCGCAG
>Ga0302320_10013021_pt1 | contig 17412 bp, 20 predicted proteins | sample Bog_T0_3_FD_202130 | JGI IMG/M metagenome (GOLD analysis project Ga0302320, IMG submission 202130) | Peat permafrost microbial communities from Stordalen Mire near Abisko, Sweden - Bog_T0_3 | ecosystem: Environmental > Terrestrial > Soil > Wetlands > Peat | place: Sweden: Abisko, Stordalen Mire...
TTGGGTGTGGAAGAAGGCCAGCACCATCCCATCCGGATTCGTGGCCTCAAACAGGCGCGCCACCACCGGCTCCACAAAGGCTTCGGGCAGATAGTCGAGAGTGGTCCACAACAGCACCACGTCAAACATACGTCCTGCAAAGTTGAGCGACTGCTCCAGAAAGCCCTCGACGTCCCAGATTGGCTTGCCGTCCTCGCCTATGCCGGTCTGCCACTTCCCTGTGCAGGCGTCGTGGACCAGGTCGGTCACAAAGACGCTGTGGCCCAGACCGGTCAGGTAGTGAACGTTGGCCGGAGAGAGATAGCCGATGTCAATGACCCGGAGAGCAGTCTTGGAATTCAGCCGCTTGCGCAAAGCCACCCACCCGCCCGAGTGGCGCAACACCTTGGGCCCGGTAAAACCCGGTGGGGAAGCGGAAGAAACGCTCTCCTCTTTTTTCTTTTGAAACCAGCGGCTAAACACCTTCAAATCCTCTCGCTGCCCGGCAGCCGGTGCACGGCTGGAGCGGCGCGCAGCTTCCTGTTAAAAGATGCCACCGGCCTTCGGCGCGGTTGCTGCCTCAGAACCTCTGGAAACGGCCTGCGTCAGGTCCACCTTGCCGCGAAAGACCGCATTGTCTTCTACTGCCAGGCGGAGGGCGCGAATATCGCCTTCCACCAGACAGCCGGCGCGCAACTCGACGCGACCGCTGGCAACCAGGTTTCCCTGCACCTTTCCGAGGATCAGAATGTCTTTGGCGGAGAGATCGGCGGCAATGTTGGCATTGGGGCCGATCGTCAACCGGCTCTCCGAGAGGCTCACGGTCCCCTCCACCCGCCCATCCACAATCAAGTCTTCACTGCCCTTTACTTCTCCGCAAATCACGATGGTCTTGCCAATGTGCGCTGGAGCGTTTTCAACTGCCATGGTGTGATTCCTTCCCGGACCTTACTTCAAGAATACTCAGAGAGTGCGCAACCCGGTCTTCACAAGGACCGGCTGTACTCCCTGGGGGGGGTGCACATTGGCCGAAAGCCGTCTGCTTCAGTCTCTACGAGAGTTCTAGCCTAATATTGGGCCCTGAACGCACTATACGCAACTAAGCCCCATGGCTACAATCAAAGCATCATAAAATCTAATTGAACGTCTAACAGACAAAGGGATTTAATCACCATTCATGGACGGCCCATGCCCGTTAATCGAGTGATCGTGCGCAACATTTTGCCGATATTCCTGCTTTTTTCATGCTCTGGAGCCGCCCTGGGACAGCCTGCTGCCCTTACCCCCTCTCAGGCCCAGGCGCTGGTGGCGCGGGCACTGGCCACAGAATCGCATGCCGCCCAGGACTTAAACCACCCCATGCGCTACAGGCTGCGCAAATCCAGCCCACGGCTGACCTCGACCAAGGAGATAGCCGAGACCCGCGACGGCGATGTGGCTCGCCTGGTCGCCATCAGCGACCGGCCGCTGAGCCCGGCCGACGAGCAGCAAGAACAGGCTCGCCTGGATGCGCTGCTCAGCGATCCGAGCCGGCAGCGTCATCGCAAGCAGAGCGAGGACAACGATACGGCCCGCGCGATGAAGGTGTTGCGCGTGCTGCCCACAGCTTTCCTCTACCAGTTCGCTGGAATGGGGACGGCCGCCACGGGAACCGTGGCCAAGTTTACCTTCAAACCCAACCCGCAATTCGCTCCCCCGGACTTTGAGACAGGAATTCTGACCGCCATGGCCGGCGAGATCTGGGTTGATCCCGTACAGGAGCGCGTGGTGCGTCTGGCGGGCAGCCTGCAGCAGGACAAGGAGATTGCCCTGGGAATCGCTCAGATGGACAAGGGCGGCTATGTCGAGATAGATCAAGCAGATGTGGGCGGCCATCAGTGGCGGATCGTACGACTCCGGCTGAAGATGGACATGCGCATTCTCTTCAAGGGCAAAAGCTCCGACTCCGTGCAGGAATTCACCCATTTTGAGCCACTTCCCGCAAATCTGAGCTACCAGCAGGCCATAAAGATGCTACGCGGGGACCCGAAAAGGTGAACCTGGAAGCACACTCACAACTCACAGAAACCGGTACAAATGCAAAACGGCCTCACCCATCCGGGTGAGGCCGCTTTTTTGTAACCGGAAATGCGCCTGACTACACCTTGGCGAAGATGACGACCAGGGTAAACAGGGTGAGCGACTCCATGAAGGCCAGGCCGAGCACCAGGAACAGCATGATGCCGGCACGGGCGCCGGGGTTGCGGGCCAGCGCTTCAGTAGCCGAAGCGGTTGCCCTGCCCTGGCCCAGGCCGCAGAGACCGGCGGCTATACCCATACCGATGCCGGCGCCGATGGGGACCAGGCTGATGACGGCCGAACCGCCGTCCGCGAAGGCCGGAATGGCGAAGCAAAGAACCGCCAGGGCCATGAACACATATTGAAGTTTCTGCATAGTTCTCCTGCCTCCCTGAGATTGGCCGCCAGTGGGTGGTTGAGGCTCACCGTACTGGCCCCCTCACGCTGGCGGCCCTTCGTTGCCCGGAGCGGAAGCGCTCTCCGGCGAAATCATTTGAAAATAGTTCTCAGTTTTCAGTTCTCAGTTCTTAGCGATGCACTTCGCTGTTTATCAGCAAAGTTGAAAACTGAGAACTGTGAACTGAGAACTGCTTTTTAGTGCTCGTGCGAAACCGCCATGGACAGATAAATCATCGACAGCAGCATGAAAACATAGGCCTGGATCAGCGAAACGGCAAAATGCAGACCCAGGAAGATCGAAGGAATGACCACCGGCGCCAGCGAAAAGAAGACCAGCGTGACCAGGTCGCTGGCCAGCATGTTGGCGTAAAGACGGATGGTGAGCGACATGATGCGGGCCATGTGGGAGATGATCTCGATGGGGAACAAAAGCGGCGCGAGCCACCACAGCGGACCCGCAAACTCCTTCAAATAGCCTCTGAATCCCTTCTCGCGAATGCCGTAAAAGTTGTAGTAGAGAAAGGTGAGCAGCGCGATGCCCAGCGGCACCCAGGGCTGGCCGGTCGGCGTTTCCAGGCCAGGAACCAGTCCCAGCAGGTTGTTGATGATCACAAACAGGAAGATGCAAGTCACGAAGGCTTGAAAGCGCTCGTAGCCGTGGCCGATGATCTGGTCCGCCTGGCTGCCGGTAAATTCGTGAATCATTTCGGCGATCTGCTGCGCCGGATTGGGCTTCTCCACCTGCAGGGTCAGCCGCACAATGAGGAAAAAGGCGATCAGCCCGGCGGCTACCAGCAGTTCCAGCGCGAGCGCCTCATTCACCTTGACCGCCTTTTGAGCGGCCTCGGCGGGCAAAATCCCAATCGATTGAAAAGCCTTGGCCTCGACCCCCATCAAGAGATCATTCAGCCAACGGACAAAAGCAAAAGTTTCCGGCATTATGACTTGAATCTTTCTGTTTCCCGCCCGCGCGCTGCAATCAACCGCTCAGTTCCTGAGCAGCCTGAGCGCCTCCCAGGCCGTGACTGCCATAGCCAGGCCCAAACCGCATAAAAGCGCTACCACCGAACCATGGAAACACTTTAGGCTACCATAAATGGCCACTGCAAAAACGGTGAGCCGCAGCACAAAGAACACCACCACTGTCGCCGCGCTCCCTGGACTCTTCCTGTTGTCCATTCTGGCATTGACAAACCGCACCAGCCGCTGCCACTCCAGGATGCTGGCGGTGGAGATTGCGGCTCCCACGGCCAGCATGGCCGCATTGCGCCAACCGGTGACAATGAGCAGTGCGATGGAGGAAACCAGCCCTAGAATCAGAGTGTTTCGCATGGCCCGCCGGAGCAGGGCCTGCAGTGTGGCATCCGAGAGGCTGTCAAGAGAATGAGTTTCTTCGCTCATGGCTTGTCGGAGTTTCCCTTCCCTTTTCCGCCTTCTGTCCCCGTGCCATTTTCGGAGTCTCCTACGCTGGCCAGCGCCAGCCGAACCACATAGACCAGTCCTGAGATGCCGCCAAAGACGCACCCGGTGATGCCGATCCACGACTGGTGAAAGTGTCTGTCGAACCAGGCCCCTATCAGCCAGCCGATAAATGCCGAAGAGGGCAGCAGAAGCGCAATCTGCATCAGCTTTTCCGCCTGCACCAGCCCCTGAATTGCAGTAGAAGGCTTGCTGCGCGGTTTAGTCTCCGGAATGGGGCGGTTGAAGGGCATCCTTCGTGATTATCCACGATGGACGCCCTTCCGCGCGAAAGGACAAAGTTAATCTATTTGGATTTCCATGTGGCGAGCTTCCAGGCCTTAATCCTGTACTTGCCTTTATCCTCGTCTAATTGCGAAAGAGCAAAGGTTATGTCGGCGGTGTTATCGCCGGTGGGAATCACCTTGACATCGGCAGCGAAGTAGTAGACCTTACCCGGTTCGGCAGTGAAGGATGCCACATCGACATTCTTCTCTATTCTGCTCAAGGCCGATTGCCAACTCGCGCAGAGGTGATGAACTCCGGGCGCCACATCAAGTGTGAAGTACGAATTGTTGTTGTTGGCGCCCACCCAGACTCCGTCCAGTCCAAAGCGGACTGTGGCATACATGAAAGGGCCTACCATGTGATTCTCGTTTTCGATAAAAACGATCTGCGCCTTGCCGGCAGCCGGAGGAGCAGGCGGGGTCTTGCTCGTTTCTGCTTTCACATCGAATTTGATCTTGTCGTCTCCACAGGCGTCCGGCAAGATCGTGGCCCGTGCCTGCGCGGCAAAGGCGAGAGATGCGGTAAGGAACAAAATACCAAGGCATGGCTTCATCGGGATTCTCCTGGGGGTTAAAACACAGTTGCGATGAATTAGTTGCACGCGACCCACCAACAAGTCTATTCCACGGGGGCAACCTTCAGCGCCCGCCTCGGAATGGGCGATATACTGGCAGTTGAACCTAGGTTCACACAGAGGAAAACCCGTGTTCGATTCGGAATTTGAGCAAAGCCTATTCGAGCTGCGCAAGACAAAGCTGGAAGAGATCGTCAAGCTGGGCCAAGCGGCCTATCCCAATCAGTTCCCTGCCTCGCACACTGTTCCACAGGTACGCGACCAATGGGGTGAAACGCAAGCCGAGGCTCTCGAGGCCAACCGCGTAACGGTAGCCGTTGCCGGGCGCATCATGGCTATTCGCGCGCAGGGCAAGGCCGGCTTCGCGACCCTTCAGCAGGGCGGCGAGCGGCTGCAAATCTACGTGCGGCTCGACGCGGTGGGCGAGCAGGGATTTGCGCTCTACAAACTCCTCGACCTGGGCGACCACATCGGCGCGTCCGGCTACCTCTTCCGCACACGCACCGGCGAGCTGACCATTCACGTCGAGCGGCTGACCTTTCTGGCTAAGGCCATGCTGGCGCTGCCGGAGAAGTTTCACGGCCTGGCCGACGTGGAGTTGCGCTATCGCCAGCGCTACGTGGACCTCTTCGCCAATCTCGACTCGCGTGCCGTTTTCGTCAAGCGCGCTAAAACTCTCAAAGCCTTGCGCCAGTTCTTCGACAGTCGCGGCTATCTCGAAGTGGAAACGCCGATGATGCAGCAGGTGGCCGGCGGGGCTGCGGCCCGGCCCTTCACCACCCACCACAACGCGCTCGATCTGGACCTGTTTCTGCGCATTGCGCCGGAGCTTTACCTCAAACGATTAGTCGTCGGCGGCTTCGACCGCGTCTACGAGATCAACCGCAACTTCCGCAACGAGGGCGTGAGCACGCAGCACAATCCCGAGTTCACCATGCTGGAGTTCTACCAGGCCTATGCCAACTATCACGACCTGATGGACCTGACCGAGGAACTGATTGCGTTCGTGGCGATGGAGGTGAGCGGGACGACAATTACAAACTTCGGCGGCGTGGAAATTGATCTAGGCAAGTGGACACGGCTGACGATGCGCGAGGCGATCATCAAATGGTGGCCCGAAATGGCCGATGCGCCAGGAATAGATGATATCTGCGATGTCGAGAAATTCTCCCGCGTCTGTTCAGCTACAAGCAGCGCAATCAAGCATTATCAAGAGAAGTATCGGGGCGAAAGCAGTGCGAAGTGGACGGACAAACTCGAGCCCCTCAGTGAGGCAGAAATTAAAGCAGAAAGACTTGCCGATCTCGACGTCTATTTTGAATCTCTCCCCCAGAGAATTCGATCCGAACGAAACGTCGGAAAATCCATTGCGGAGGTGTTCGAGTTTCTCGCTGAAGAGCACCTCATCCAGCCGACCATCATCTACGAGTTTCCGACAGCAATTTCACCGTTATCCAAGCAGAATCCGGACAACCCCGACTGGGTAGAACGCTTTGAGTTTTACTGCGGCGGCTTCGAGCTGGGCAACGCCTTCAGCGAGTTGAACGATCCGGTGGAACAGCACAAACGCTTTGAGCAGCAATTAGCCGAGCGTGCCCATGGCGACGACGAGGCTCACCAGATGGACGAGGATTACGTGCGCGCGCTGGCCTATGGGCTGCCTCCCACCGCCGGCGAGGGCATCGGCATCGACCGGCTGGTGATGCTACTGACCGGCTCCAAGTCCATCCGCGACGTGATTCTCTTTCCGCTGATGCGGAAACAGTCGTCAGTTGACAGTTCTCAGTAGTCAGTTATTCCGGGTTGTCAGCCGTCTTTTACTGAGAACTGAGAACTGGGAACTGAGAACTATAGGAGTTTCCTTGAACATACTTTTCATCGGCGACATCTTCGGCAGCGCGGGACGCAGGATCGTGCGTGAGCACATCGGCCATCTGCGCCAGGCGCATCAGGTGGAGCTGACCATCATCAATGCGGAAAACGCCGCCGGCGGCTTTGGCCTGACGCCGCAGATCGCCGAGGAGCTCTTCGATCTGGGAGCGGATGTTCTGACCACCGGCAACCACGTCTGGGACAAGCGCGAGCTGATCGACTATATGAATGCCGCGCCCGCCGAAAGCGATGAGCGAGGCCGCCGCGTGCTGCGGCCCGCAAACCTGCAACCGGGACTGCCCGGCCATGGAGTTTACGAAGGAGCCACCGAGAGCGGCGTGGCATACGCGGTGATCGACCTGCAAGGCTGCGTCTTCATGAACACCACCAACGACCCATTTCACGCCGTGAACGCGCTGCTGGCCGGCGTTAAGGCAAAGGTTATTGTGGTGGACATCCACGCCGAGGCCACCAGCGAAAAGGTGGCGATGGGCTGGCATCTGGATGGGCGCGTGACCGCGGTGCTGGGCACGCATACGCACATTCCCACCGCCGATGAGCGGGTGCTGCCGAATGGCACCGCCTACCAGACCGATGTGGGCATGAGCGGCCCCTACGACAGCGTAATCGGCGTCGAAAAGGAGCTGGTGCTGAAAAAGTTTCTTACCGGAATGCCCAGCAAGTTCGATGCCGCCAAGGGAAATCCCAAGATCTGCGCCACTCTGGTCGCCTGCGATCCCAAGACGGGGCGCGCCATGCGCATTCAGCGCATCATGCTGGGAGAGTAGCGAAAGACAGGGAATAGGGATTAGGGTTGGCCGAATAAAAGGGCAGCCCAGATGCAAGCTGCCCTTTGATGGCCCAGGAGAAATATGTGTCGCGCCGGAGCCTTTCCGGCTCCGGCGCAATCAGCAAATCATGTGTTCAACCCGTTACCTTACTTGTGGGTTGGATGTCCGGCTGCCGGTTTGGGGTGCACAGCGACAGCCTTCTTGGGTACGATGGAACCTTCGCGAAGCACAATTTGCGCGCTCTGCGCAGTGGTGGCCGTTGCTGCAACCTGCGAATAGGTGTCATAGGTGCCATCCAGCTCAGCTTCGCCCTTGCTCTGCTGGCCATACACGAACAACACGGCCGGGGCTTCCTTGCAAGACACGTGCGACTTCAGATGGACGATGAAGTCGGGGACCTTGGCATCCTTGGCTTCCTGTGCCACAGCAACCTTGATCACTCCAACAACGGGCTCAATCGTAATCTTCCTGATGGGTGTCTTGGCATCATTGAAGAGTTCGCTCAATTTGTCGGTGTCGGCCTTGACGCCGGAGGCAAGGATGAAATCCTGCTCCTGCTTCAGATCGGTACCCGTCGCCGGAAATTCCTTGCACGCCACGGGGGTCGTCAAATTGACCATAAAGTCGAGCGGCTTGACGCCCTGGGTAACGACAACCTTGATTGCCGAGGCATTGGCTTCCATCACGATGCCCGGGACCGGCGTGGCCTTGTCTTTCAGCGCGGCCCACACTTTATCGACGTCATCCTTGTTCCCGTTGACCAGGACGTACTCCGCGTCGCCCAGGTTCATAGAGCCCAGGTTGGGAGTATCCATGACAGCTTTATGGGCTAGCTCAGCAGGCGTAGGAGCCGCCTGAATCATCAGTGTTCCCGGAGGAAATGTTGTGAGGGCTGCCTGGTTCTTGATCTCGTCAAGACCCTTCAAGTCGTTGCCGTGGTATTGCCTGTAATAGTATTCCAGCGACTTTTCAATGGTGGCCTTGCCTGCGGGCGGAACGAAGTTCCACACGCGAGCGTAAAACCAGATCGCCTTCACCAGATCCTTGGCGCCGGGCTGAGAATACGCTATGGCAAGAAAACGCGTGTCCTGCAATCCGAGTCCAGACTGAGTCTGATCATCCGTAAACAGCATCAACTCCTTGGTGTATTCATCCACTGCGCCCTTGAAGTCCTTCTTGGAGACCGCGTCGTCGAACGCGATGGCAGAGTGAAATGCTGGATAGGTTCCAGCGGTCAGCTTCTTCCAGTCGGCGTCGGACATGCCGGCCGGCTTAGCCGCCAGAAGACCTTTGCGGGCAAGCGCCGCTGCATCGTCGCAGGTCTGCGCATCGTTGGTTTTTCCGCACTGGGTTTTCTTGAGGAAGACCGAGATAAAAATGGCCTTCATGTTGTTGGGATCCGCCTGAAGCAGGCGGCTGGCCGCGCTCAAGGTGTTGGCAGAGTCGCCCAAACCCTGGTAGGCGTCAACCAGCGCATCTAAGACCGCAGCCTTGACGACGCTCTGCGGATAAGCCTGTAAAAAGCTCTCCAGGGCCACAGTTTTGGCCTTGGGATCGCTCTGTGCGAAAGCGCTTTGGTAGGTGTTGTACTCTGCCGGATCCTTGATGGTGATCGTCGAATCCTGGGCACGCAGCATGGGCGCCGTAAAAAGACCAAGGCTCGCCAATGCCATCACAGACGCGAAGACTAACTTCTTCATTCAGTGCTCCTGGGAACTGCCAAAATAGAGATCAATGCTCAAACGCTCGCTTGCGGAATGCAAAACCTCACTTTTGGACGGTTTTACACCGGGGGGTAGGGTTAACCTTAACCCCTCGGCTTCCTATGCGGTCTTGGATGGATTATAGAAAGCCCTGCCCTTTGTGACAAGTAGAGTTGTACGGAAAGGTAATTATTTCTGTGTTAAGCCCGGGCCGTGGGAATTCATGGCACGGTTGAGCGGATCCGCCAAGAAGGCATCGCGACCCCAGGCTGGTCATCCGCCAGCAGGCAGGGAGGGCGGATTACAGATACAAAGCAGCGCAACCAATGGAGGCGAAAAGGGGCATCGGAAGCTGGAATCTTTGCATTTGTATGACATTGTATTAATATGTCATAATAATGGGATGAACGCTTCGCGCACCCGCTCTTCCCGCGTCTTTACCATTAGCTTTCCCGAGGAGTTGGCAAAACAGGTGGTTTCCGTTGCCGCTGAGGAGAGCCGCACGATCAGCGAACTCTTCCGCGAAGCTTTCCGCACCTATCAGATGGAGCGCGTTCAGCGCAAGCTGATGGCGGCGCGCAGGATTACGGCGGAACGCATCTCTTTGCAAGGTCCGGAAGACGATATTGAGTCGTCCGCAGATGAAATTCCCGGCAAGCAGCTTTCTGGAAGGAAGCGATAGCCAGGAGTTGCTCCCTGTTCCCTGCTCATTTACTCTTCCGCCTTCCACACGCTGGCTCCCGGCTGAGGCAGGCCGATGTGGGCCAGCACGCGGCAGACAAACTGTCTCGCCATCTCGGTGGAGTCGGTGGGGTGGTTATAGAAGGCCGGAATACAAGGGAAGATGACCGCGCCGGCTTCGGCGGCCAGCGTCATGTTTCTGAGATGGATGCGATTGAAGGGCGTCTCGCGCACGCACAGCAGCAGCGGACGGCGCTCTTTGAGAGTGACGTCAGCAGCGCGAGCAATGAGCGAATTGGCCAGGCCGTTTGCGATAGCCGCGAGAGTCCCCATCGAGCAAGGCAAAACAATCATGCCGTTGGAGGGATGGCTGCCCGAGGCGATGGCCGCGCCAATGTCCGCGTCGGAAAGCTGCACGGTCTTCACCGGCGCTGCGCCCAACAGCTTTTCCAGCAGATCGTTGCGCCCACGCACGCCCAGCTCCTCAGCCAGCACGCGCAGCGAGTTCTCCGAGGCGACAAAGTGGACGCGAGCCACGCGCTCATCGGCCTCCAGCGCGCGCAGCATCTCCCGGCCAAAGACCGCGCCAGATGCGCCGGTGATTGCGAGGGTGAGGTTTGCGGATTTCACGTTATTCCCCTATTACCCGCCTGAAGATCGCGTCCACATTGCCCAATTGCCGCGAATAATCGAAGGTTTTCGCCAGCTTTTCCGGGCTGAGCAGCGCAGTAATCGCCGCATCTTTTGCAACTTCATCGCGAAAGTTCAGTTCTTCCTTCCACGCGCGCATGGCGTGGGCCTGCACCAGCCGGTAAGCCTCTTCGCGCAACATTCCGGCCTCGGCTAGGTCCAGCAGCAACTGCCCGCTGAAGATCAGTCCGCCGGTGCTTTCCAGATTCTTCCTCATCCGCTCGGGATAGACCAGCAGGCGGCCAATCAGATCGCTCGACTTGGCCAGCAGATAATCCACCAGAATCGTCGAGTCCGGAAAGATGATCCGCTCAACCGAGGAGTGCGAGATGTCTCGCTCATGCCACAGCGCGATGTCCTCAAAGGCCGCCTGCGCATTGCCGCGCAGCACGCGCGCCAGCCCGCTGATTTGCTCCGACGTAATCGGATTCTTCTTGTGCGGCATCGCCGAAGAGCCTTTTTGCTTCTCGCTGAAGTACTCCTGCGCCTCGCGCACCTCGGTGCGTTGCAGGTGGCGCACTTCGATGGCGATCTTGTCCAGCGTGCTGCCGATAATCGCCAGCGTGGAAATGTAGGCCGCATGGCGATCGCGTTGAATCACCTGCGTGGACACCGGCGCGGCCTTGAGCCCCAGCCGCGCGCAGATTTTCTCTTCATGCTCCGGCTTCAGGTGTCCAAATGTCCCCACCGCGCCGCTGAGCTTGCCGACGCGCATATCCTCGGCTGCCGCGTCAAAACGGGATAGACTGCGCTCCATCTCGGCGTACCAGTTGAGCAGCTTGAGGCCGAAGGTCGTGGGCTCCGCGTGAACCCCATGCGTGCGGCCAATCGTTGGCGTGTGCTTGAACTCGACTGCCCGCCGCTTGAGCGTGCCCAGCAGCTCCATCAAGCCCGCGCGGATCAGCACCGAGGCCTCTTTCACCTGCAGCGCCTGCGCCGTATCCACCACGTCTGTCGAGGTCAACCCGTAATGCAGCCAGCGCGACTGAGCGTCCAGGCCTTGGCTCTTAAGGGATTCTGCCACAGCGGTGGTGAAGGCGATCACGTCGTGCTTCACCTCCGCCTCAATCTCCTGAATGCGAGCTACGGAGAAGCTGGCCTTGGCAATGGCTTCAGCCGCGACGGCGGGAATCACGCCGTCTTCAGCCAGCACGGTGCTTGCCGCCGACTCCACTTCAAGCCAGCAGCGGTATTTTTTCTCATCGCTCCAGATGCGGCCCATCGCCGGACGGGTATAGCGGTCGATCAAGGGAGACTCCTTGCCAGAGCCGTTTTCGGTAGCCCTGCCCCAACCCTTTATTGTACGAGGGAAAGATAGTTACTCGCTCGGAATTCCCAGCCGTGTGTGCAACTCATCCGTCAGCAACCCGTAACCCGGCTTATAGGGCTGGAACCACTCGCCGTCGATCACCAGTTGCGGAACGGCCCTCTTGCCCACACGGCGCACCAGCTCGGCCGAGGCCGCCGAATCGCTATCGATATCGATCTCGGAGTATTCGATGCTGTGGGCGTCGAGAAACCGCCGTGCCGCCCGGCAATCTCCGCACCAGGAAGTGGCATACATTTGCACCTTCATGCGGATAGTTTACCGCTATCGCCGCTCGCGGAAGAAATTTCTCAGCAATTCCGCCGCCTCATCGGCCAGAATTCCTTGCTCTACTTCCATCTGATGGTTGAGCTGCGGATGGTTGAGCACCGCAAGCACTGAACCGGCCGCGCCCGCCTTGGGATCGGCGGCGGCATAAACCAATCGGTCAATCCGGCTATGAATCATCGCCCCGGCGCACATCGAGCAGGGCTCCAGCGTTACAAAGAGCGTGCAGCCCATCAGCCGATAGTTGCCGATGGCCGCCGCCGCCGCACGCAATGCCACAATCTCCGCGTGGGCCGTGGGGTCCACGTCGCGCAGCACGCGATTTTGCCCGCGCGCCACGATAGCCCCATCGCTGACCACGACAGCGCCTATCGGCACCTCGCCCCCCTCCGCGGCCAGGCGGGCTTCATCGAGTGCGGCTTGCATGGCTTCTAAGTCGTCCATCATGGATTCGATGTTACAGCGTTTTCTTGAATGTCTATGCAGAAACTAAGCCGCCTGGCTGCTGATTCCTGAAGCGAGTACAACGCACAAATATTCGTCCAGGCGGCGGAAAAACAAGCATTTTCAGCCAACGCAATGGTTCTATGAGAAGGATAAAACACTCTATCGTTTGTGAATTCGGGGAATCTCTCGCTCGAAAATAAACCCCAGCGTCTTGTAAATCAGCTTCGCAGCAAGATAACTTGCGGCGTTGTTTCCCTTGGGCCTGCACAATTCCACCAGGTCCATTCCGACAATGTTTCGCGAGCGGGCAAGAGGTCGGATCAAGTTCAAGACCTCATACCACTGCAATCCTCCGGGCTCTGGAGTCCCCGTGAACGGGACAAGGCTGGGATCAAGTCCGTCTATGTCAATCGTCAGATATACGTCCTCTGTAAGTGATCCGACAGCGCTGTCCACCCAGTCTGACCGGCCCGTCATGTCCTTGGCATAGAAGATTTGTGTATTGAGGGTCGGAACCGCAAGAACCTCCTCCGTGGAGATAGACCGGATGCCGACCTGGACTGCGGGGCATACCTCCGCGATCCGGCGCATGGCACATGCATGACTCAAGGGAGTTCCTTCGTAGGAGTCACGCAAATCGGCATGAGCGTCAATCTGCAGGACCGACAAGCGTGGATACTTCTGAAACATCGCCCTGACCACAGGCGCCGAAACGGAGTGTTCGCCTCCCAGCATACAAAGAAATTTGTTGGTCGCTATCAGCTCCACCGCGCGTTGCTCGAGAAGCGGCATCATCTCTTCTGGTTCATAATTTGCATCCATAGCTGGCAGCGTATGAATTCCAATCTGCGCTGTCTCTCCACCAATCTCTTCGTCATACAGTTCGATATATCGAGAAGCTTCGAGGATGGCAGCCGGTCCCTCACCCGTCCCGGCGCCGTAACTCACCGTCTTTTCGAACGGGACCGGCAACACCAGAACTTTGGCATTCGCAAAATCTGATAGCGGAGCTTCGAGTCCTAAGAATGTCATGGGAGGTGATTTTTGTTGATACATGATCTGTCTCCATGTATTTGCGCGTCTTTGCCATGGATCGCTGAACATTCCACCGCAGCCATGCGGCAAAGCCAACCCCATCAGCGGGATTGGCCTCAAAACTCCGCTGGATACAAACCCTACTCTTCCAGAATCAGGATCGCGGCGGCAATTGTAGTGGTCCACTTGCCGCGCTTGTCGCCCACGGCCGATTGCGTCACGTTGCTGGTGCGGACAATCTTGTTGGAGATGCGATAAATCTCCTTCTTCTCGTCCCAGCTCTTGTCCGGATCGAAATCCACGTCCAGGGTAGTGGCCAGCATCTCCGCCGCCAGTTCCTCGGCGTACTCGCCGGCCTGATCCTCGGTCTCGCCGAAGCTGTGATGCTCGCTCAGGTAGCCATAAGCATTTCTATCCGCGGGGATGGCTACGCCGATGCTGGAAACCAGCAGCCGGTGCGGTTCGCGCGTCGAGTTCTCCGCAATGACCGAGAAAACCACCTCGCCGGGACTCAGGTACTTGAGGCCTTCTTTGCGCGGTATCAGTTTGCAGTTGGGCGGAAAGATGGAGGAAACGCGCACCAGATTCTGCGAGGCGATTCCCGCATCCCGGAGGGCCAACTCAAAGGAGCTCAAACGCTCTTTGTGTCTACCTACGCCCTTGGTGAAAAACAGTTTCTTCGGGACCATGCTTTTTCCCAATTTCGATGTGTCCTCCCTGGGGGTGAAAATGGGGCCTCTTGTGAAGAGTACCCGCATGAGTTTATCGCATCTGGACGGGCGTCAACAGGATTTGCGCGGAATTTGTCAACCATTATTGATCCGGCCCAGAAGTTTTGAAATGCTGTGCCCCATCCATTACGCGCTTTTTGCGGTATCGTGGTCCCCAACGACAGGTCTTCGTCGTTGGGGTGATTAATGGGTGGGAGGGAGTGTTGCATTTCTATGGGGCCGGATCAGCAGTGCGGATCAGTCCCGCCCGCCGAAGGCTGCCCCGACCAGGATCATTTCGAGCCGCCGCAATTCGAGGGACAAATTTCAGGATTCCAGCAGCGGATTGACCCACTGCAGCCCCGGAAATCGGGCAAAATCGCGGTCATTTGTGTAGAGCACACCACCACTTTCAATGGTCAGCGCCGCCAGAGCTGCGTCGCTTGTCATCTTACCGCGCACATCACCCTTAAGCAGCATCTCACGGAAGAGCCGCCAGTGATCTTCTCCCGGCGCAATGACCCGCACATGGGGATATTCGAGCCATTGTTCAATAATTTCGAGCGCCTGCGGCATCGTAAAGCGCTCGCCCATCACTCCCGGATAAGTCAGGATGCGGAGAAACGCTGAGATCGTCTGCCATGGCAATCCAACCGTCTCGTTGCCGAAAAAAACCTCCTCCACCCACGCACGCGCCCGTTCGTGTTCGTTGCAGGTCTTGTCGTATGCGTAGATGAGAAGGTTCACATCGAGAACAATCATCGATGCATCGGCCCGTCCAGCGCTTCAATCAGGTCTTCGGCCTTCTGATAGCGCGTTCCCAAGCCCGTGTTCATTGCGATTGGGGTGACCACAAATCGCTTTCTTGGCTCAGGATTGCGGTCAGCGGTCAGGCCCCGGCGGAGCAGGCCGTTCACCGTGCCCTTGAAGGAGTCGCCCGAGCGCCGCTGCTCCTGCTCCACGAGCACGGCAATGTCGTCGTCAATGGTAAGAGTGGTTCGCACATCATGATGCTAACCTCGAAGGCATCATGATGTCAAGTGTCCCAGAGGCCTGAAAATGGTTAACTTCCGGTTAGCCGGTCACTCAGGAGTTGCTGCAATTCAGTCATGCAATGAGGGCATGCAATTTCTTGTCATTGTGGTTTCACGGTTAGGAATCATGAGGCGTTGCTTGACAGAGCCTCGTTGCAGCCAAACCTCAGTTCTGGCAATCCCATATCTTATGCTGCCACTCTTTGCACAATGGTCATTCGAGCATCAATTCCACAGCGGACCTTGCACTCTCAGGCTGTCCCCTGATTTTGCGGCCTTCCGGCCTGCCTTCGCCCACTTCAGGCTGTCCTTCGCATCATCGAAGCCTTTGTCTATTTTGAGAGCCGTTTCTATATTGGCGATTGCTAAATCCCACTGGCCCATTCTGCCGTAGGAGATACCAATAGCCCAATAGGCAGGCGCGAAGTCTGGCTTGATTAAAATGGCATTTCTCGCCTGAATGATGCTCTCATGATATCGGCGTATACGATAGTTCATACGCGCTTTGGCGAGCGGAATATCGGCTTTCAGCGTTAAAACATCCGGAACTGGACGGTCCGCCTGGGCATCCTTGGCGATCTGAAGAATCTCGGCTTCCATGGGGCGTGTGCAGAGTGCAGAGACATAGGTGGGTGGGGCGTGCAATCCCAATAAATTCGCGTGGTCTTCCGCCATATTGACGGGTAATACTTTGCCGCCGCGCGCAAAGTAGTCGTACTTGTCCCCCCAATTGCCTGCCGGAGTCACGACATATGCCTGCTCATCTCCAACGCGAGTCGAAGACCAAATTGAAAGCGGGAAATTAACTGAAATTCCGCCTTTGAATGCCATTGTTTGGTGCGAGGGCCGGGACTGAGCCTCCATTGCTGATTCCCATTCTGTATAACCAAGATTGCCATGACAGCAGTTAAGAGTAATAGATGGTTCGGGTATGCCGCTAACCTGAGGGTACACGGTGATCGCCAACAATTCGTCGAGCGTCGGGAGCCTCCATCCGTAAAAGTCTCCTATTTTTAGAGAAGCGCAATACCCATTCGCATCCTTCCAGTTCATAGTCGGATTACCGATACCTCTTTTCTGCGGCGTCTGACCGGTCCACATCAGTCCTGTCTTTGGGTCGGGCCACCATGTTTTGGGAGGGGTAAAAGTCTCAGCGAGCGAGAATTGAGCGCCGCATGCAACGAGGCATAGAAGAACGAGGGTTTTTCTGGTGAGGCGTTTTCTTATAGGCATCTGATTGTCTTCCATATATCTAATAAACGCCGTATGCGACAAAATGTTGCATATTATTGTTCATCGAACAACAAATCGGGTGAAAATTATGTACCGCACATATTCAGGCTGTGAAGAAATATCTGTGTTCGAAGGCTAAAAATATCGTCAAGCATATTCACTCTCCGAATTACAACCATATTCTCTTACGGCACCCACGCTGAAGCTTATCAAGAATAAGTTGCTGGTGTAGTGTTGCTACTCGGAAACTGTCCCTTAGCCGAATATTGCAGCATTTCGGGAACGACCTCTCCGAAATCAATCCCGCGCCGGTCCCCCGCCATTGCCACCCCCAATTTGCAGGTGGTAGCCTCTAAACTTACAATATGTGAGGAGAATCACAAAAACCATGCAAACCTCCTATAACGGCCTGGAACTGCCCAAGAACGGCCAGCCGATCCAATACCAGAACGGGCAGTTTGACGTGCCCGACCATCCCATCATTCCTTACATTGAGGGCGACGGCACGGGGCGCGACATCTGGAAGGCCTCTGAGAGGGTCTTCGACGCCGCAGTCGAAAAAGCTTACGGCGGCCGGCGAGCCATCCGCTGGTTTGAGATCTTTGCCGGCGAAAAGGCCTTTCGGCGCTTCGGCAACTGGCTGCCCGACGACTCGGTGGCCGCCGCGCGCGACCTGAGAGTCTCCATCAAGGGGCCGTTGACCACGCCCGTGGGCGGCGGCATTCGCTCGCTCAACGTAGCCCTGCGCCAGACGCTCGACCTCTACGCCTGCGTGCGGCCGGTGAAGTATTACCAGGGCGTCCCCAGCCCGGTGAAGCACCCCGAGCGGCTGGACATTGTCATCTACCGCGAAAACACCGAGGACG
>Ga0302320_10013023_pt1 | contig 17412 bp, 11 predicted proteins | sample Bog_T0_3_FD_202130 | JGI IMG/M metagenome (GOLD analysis project Ga0302320, IMG submission 202130) | Peat permafrost microbial communities from Stordalen Mire near Abisko, Sweden - Bog_T0_3 | ecosystem: Environmental > Terrestrial > Soil > Wetlands > Peat | place: Sweden: Abisko, Stordalen Mire...
CGGATATAGAGATCGTCGGAGACGTCGAGCAAATCGCGAATCTCCCGGAGATTGTTGAACAAGTGCGGCCGGACGTACTCATCCTGGCGATGAACGATCAGGAATACGGCACGGGTGAGTGCGGATTTCTGCTCGGGCAATATCCCCAGATGAAGATTCTGGCGCTGGCTCCGGAACAGAATCGCGGGATGCTTTTTTGGACCATCGTCAATATTCGCACCAATCCTGTGGAGAGTTCTACGGCGGGAATTTTAGGTGCGCTGCGCGATGCGCCCTCGATCGTGGGAACGGTAAGAATCTGAGAGCAGGCCGTGGGAGAACTCCGGCGTTCTGAGAAAGCAAGTTGTAAGGTTTCTCGATCTCTGTGACGAACCAACCTTGTAAGTGAGGTGGCGAAGCTGTGCTTACTGGTGAGCCGGTCATGATGTTGGAACCCCATAACGAACTTCCGCAGAGCCTTGCCGTTCCGGGCCTGCCCCGCAACCTGGACGAGCTCGCCGGACCCAGATGGTACGCGGTATATACCCGGGCCCGGCACGAGAAACAGGTGGGCGAGCAGATGGAACGGCGCAGGCTCAATGGATTTGTCCCGCTCTACCGGGCGACCCACCGGTGGAAAGATCGGCGTAAGGAAGTTGTACTCGCCCTTTTTCCAAGCTACGTGTTCATTCATCTGGCATTGCAGGACCGCCTCCGCGTCCTGGAAATTCCGGGAGTAGTTAATCTGGTCGGTTCGCAGGGCAAGCCGATTCCCTTGCCCGAAGAAGAGATTGAACCATTTCGGCGGGCATCCGGTAGCGTGCGAATGGAGCCGCATCCTTATTTGCGAACCGGGCATCGCGTGCGCTTGCGCCGGGGGCCGATGACAGGATTGGAAGGAGTTCTGTTGCGGCGCAAAGAAGGTCTGCGCCTGGTGGTCTCGATTGAGATTCTCATGCGGTCAGTCGCCGTGGAAGTGGACGAGACCGACGTCGAACCGTGTCGCTAAGGATTTGGTCTTGCGGGTGGGGAAAAACACTTCCATGCTAAAGCTCAAGAATCGCGCACCAGGGCTTCCGCGAGCGGCAGCGGTGCTGGGTACGTTTATATTACTTGGCGTCGCCTACGGCCAGATGCAGCCGGCAGTAATCCGGCCAGACCGGGCTGAACAGGAAGCGGAAGAGATGGTGTCGCTTTCCGCGAATGCAATCCAGCAGATTCTGCTGCGGGAGCCGGGATTGCTGCTCGAAGTTAAAAAGGCTCTAGTCCGCAAAGCCTATGAACAGGGGCGATTGCTCGACCCCAGCGATCTAAGCGACCAGGCTCTGTTCTCCCTTCTTCAACAAGACAACAACGTACGCATTCTGGCCACGCGTGAAATTGAAGCGCGAATGTATGTAAGAGCCAAGCCGAGGGTTGAGGATCTCCAACAGAATCAGGATTGGCGCGCACGGCATCCGGCTTCAATGCCAGGAGAGCAAACGGGAGAGAGCCAGCGGCTGGACAGGCAGAAGGAAGTGCCACAGCAGGTCGAGGGTACGCAAGAGAATCGATACTGGTCTACTCGCCACCCGGCGCCACCTGGCAACTCCGAAACCCAATCTTTTCCCACAGAAAAATATGCGGTTCCGAGCGAAATTCCACACGGCTTCATCCCCAACGATTCGAGAACTCAGAATCTGACGGAAGCTGAACCGCCGGCTCAGGATTACTTCGAAGTTTCACCGCCGGACTCCGGCGATCTGCCGCGAGTGACCAGCGATGAATTACCTGGCTTGCTGAGCGCCAGCATGAACGAGAATTCTGCGACAGGTGGTCCTCGTGGTGATGTGAACCGTGAGGCGGCAACCCGCGGATCGGAGTTCTACGCGCCGCAGTTGAATTCTTCTTCCCGGTCCTCGTTTGCCGCGCGCGAGTCGACCGGCATCGAGAGGAATTCCCGTAGAAGAGCCGTTGGGGAGCCAGAACGGAGGCTTCCGGAGAACGATCGGGATCACGCCGCGATTCGAACCCAGCCCAACCCCTACCAGAACGTTCCTTCTCTTTACGATTTGTATAAGCAAGTTTCTCAAGCGTCTCCAGCGCCACAGAGATTCGGACTTGACGTTTTTCAGAACGGCACCGGCAACTACGAGCAACTCCCGATGGACATGCCGGTCGGCCCGGATTACGTGGTTGGTCCGGGCGACGGATTAAGCATTGAAATTTGGGGAAGCGTCACCGGACGCTTGGAACGCGCCGTGGATCGCCAGGGATTGGTGATGCTGCCGGATTCCGGAGGTGTGCAGGTTGCCGGCAAGAATCTGGGAGAAGTGCAGCAATTGATGGAAGCCCGGCTGCGCACCCAGTACCGGGCGGCGCGGGTGGAGGTCTCTTTGGCACGGCTGCGCACGGTGCGGGTCTATGTGGTCGGCGATGTAGTGCGTCCCGGAGCGTATGACGTCAGCGCGCTTTCGACGCCTTTGAACGCGCTATATCTGGCGGGGGGACCCACCCCGCGCGGGTCGGTTCGGCTATTGCGGCATCTTCGCGGAGATCATTTTATCGAAACCATCGACGTCTACGACCTGCTCTTGCACGGCGTACGCGAAGGAACCGCGCGACTGGAAGCGGGAGACACCATCCAGGTGCCGCCACTGGGCCCGGAGGTGACCGTGCAGGGCATGGTGCGGCGTCCCGCGATTTACGAACTAAAGGGAGAAGTGCGGCTGGCGGAAGTTCTGGAGCTCGCCGGAGGAGTGCTGACCACCGGGACTTTGCGTCACATTGAAGTCGAACGCGTAGTGGCGCACGAGAGCCGGACCATGTTGCGCCTCGATCTGCCCGAAGACAACAGCGCCGAGCAGGTGAACCAGGCGCTGGCGAACTTCAGCGTGCAGGATGGAGATGACGTTCGGATTTCGCCGATTGTCGCCTACAGCGAAAAAACGGTGTACCTGGAGGGCCACGTCTTCCACCCGGGTAAGTATGCTTACCGCGACGGCATGCGGCTCACCGACCTGATTCACTCTTACAAAGACCTGCTCCCAGAGCCTTCCGCGGAGCATGCCGAAATCATTCGCCTGAATGCTCCGGATTATTCGCCGACTGTTCTGGCATTCAATCTGAGCAGCGCCATGAAGGGCAGTGGTACGGGGGAAAACATTGCGCTCAAGCCCTTCGATACCGTGCGAATCTTCAGCCGCTTCGATTTTGAGGAGCCGCCACTGATCACAGTCAGTGGGGAAGTGCACCACCCGGGCGATCACTTTACCAATGGCAAGACATATCTGCGGGACGCGGTCTATCTCGCCGGCGGGACAACGCCGGAAGCCCGGCTTAGCGACGCGCAACTGTTCCGCAAGACTCCATCCGGCAAACTAAGCGTGATCAGCGTCGATCTGGCCAAAGCCATGGACGGGGACCCGAAGGAAAACGTTGCGCTCGAACCCATGGACCGGTTGTTCATCCATAAGAACCTCGCCAAAGCCGATCCTCCTACGGTGAAGATTGAAGGTCAGGTGGCGCAGCCGGGCAAATATCCGCTGGCCGAAAACATGACAGCGGCAGGATTGGTTCGCGTTGCCGGAGGGCTTAAGCGCGGCGCTTACACCGAGGCTGCCGACCTGACCCGCTATGAAATCGAACAAGGCTCGAACGTGGTGGGGCAGCACTCGACCATCGCACTGGCGCGGGCCTTGGCAGGCGAACCGGATACGGATATGCGCTTGCGCGATGGAGATGTGCTCACCGTGCGCGAACTGACAGGATGGAACGATGTGGGCGCGACCATTGAAGTGAAAGGCGAAGTATTGCACCCCGGCACTTACGGGATTCAGGAAGGAGAGCGGCTTAGTTCGGTTTTGCGGCGCGCCGGCGGCTTCCGCTCGGATGCGTATCCCCACGGCGTGATTTTCGAACGCGTGCAGGTGCGGGATTTGGAGGAGGCTAACCGGAACCAGTTGCTGCGCCAGGTGGAAACCGACGGGAGCAATTTGGCGCTGATCCCGGAATCGGATCCCGCGCAAAAGAACGCGAAAGAAGCCGCAGTTGATCAGTGGCACACGGCGCTGGAGAAACTACAGAACGCGCCTCCCAGCGGGCGCTTGACCATCCGCATTGGCAAAGACATTGGGCGCTGGGCCAACAGCTCCGCCGACGTTACCATCCGCGCAGGAGATTCGATTTATATTCCGAAGAAGCCGACTTTTGTGATGGTCGATGGCTCTGTGTATAACCCCACCGCAGTTGCCTACAGGCCGGGAAAAAGTGCCGCGTGGTATCTGCAACAGGCGGGAGGGCCCACGAATGTGGCGAATAAAAAAGCGATTTTCATCATCCGTGCCGACGGCGCGGTAGCGGGCGGCACTGGCGGAATTCTGAGTGGGGGCGTTAGCCATGATGCGGTACAACCCGGCGATCTGGTGATGGTCCCCGAGAAAGCGTTCAGCGGCACCACCAAGTGGAAGACCACATTGGAGTCAGCTCAGCTCGCATACGCGGTCGGAATAGCGATTCAGGTGGCCCGTAGCTTCTGACCTTCGACTTGCCATGGGGCGCACTTCCCGATGGGGAATATTCGCGGTGATGATCTTGAGATCGCTAGCTCAGGCGCAGGGGACGGCTCCGGAATTGATTCTTCCGATCACCGCCGTTGCCCGAGCCGCCGCGGATAGGGGACGTGAAGAAGTATTGCTTAACAATGTGAAGGTCTTTCCCAGCTTCGGCGCTGGTCGATCAATCGCTGGGCCAAGAATCGCCGGGCTAAGAACCGCCGAGTTGACCGGTGACGAGAGTTCCGGTTACTCGGTGCCAGCCGGCGAAGATCCGGAAAACCGCTTATTGTCGCCATTTGTGAAACACGTAATGGATGACCAGAAGCAGTTCTGGACGATGCCTCGAAAGTTTCATGGGAACGATCTCGAATGGGCTGCTCCGGCGGCAGGAATGATGGCGGCAGTCATCGCTTCGGACAGCTGGGTTGAGAAACAGATTCCGCCAAACATGGTGAGGCGCAGCCAGACGGCTTCCAACGGCGCATTTTACTCGCTCGTTGGCTTGGGAGCCGGCTCCTATCTGTTGGGCTTGACTAGAAACGACGATCATCTGTTGGAAACCGGGCTGTTGAGCGCCGAAGCGGCCATCGACAGCACTGCGGTTTCTTATTTCTTCAAGTCGGCTTTCCAGCGGCAGCGCCCGTATCAGGGCAACCAACACGGGAGTTTTTTTCAAGGCGGTAGCTCGTTTCCATCGGAGCATGCCGCCGCTGCCTGGGCCATCGCAAGCATTTGGGCCCACGAATATCCCGGCGCGGTCAGCCAGACTTTCGCCTACGGAATCGCGTCCGTAGTAACTCTCACCCGGGTCACCGGCAGAGAACACTTTGTTTCCGATGCTCTGGTGGGCAGTGTGCTGGGATGGTATTTCGCCCGCCAGGACTATCGCGCTCACCACGACACCGCTTTGGGCGGAGCTCCATGGGGGAGCCTGTGGGACGAGAGTTGGACCGAGGCCGCAAGAAACCCGAAGAACATGGGGTCGCCTTACGTTCCACTGGATAGCTGGGTCTATGCGTCGCTGGAACGGCTGGCGGCTTTGGGCTATCTCGAAACCGACTTCTTAGGAATGCGCCCCTGGACGCGCATGGAATGCGCGCGGCTGCTCGACGAGGCTCAGGAGAAGATGCGCGGTGACGATTCCGCCGAGGCAGGACTGGGCGATACAACGGCGGCTCAAGCGGAGCGGATCTATGCCGAGTTGCAAACCGAATTCAAAGACGAAAGCGGGCGCCTGGATGGTGGCGCGAATCGGGAAGTGGGTTTGGATTCGATCTACGCCAGATCGATTGGAATCTCGGGCACGCCCTTGCGCGACGGCTACCACTTCGCACAAACCCTCATCAACGATTATGGGCGGCCATACGCCGCAGGCGTCAACCAGGTTGCCGGAGTAAGCGGCAGCGCGGTAATTGGTCCGTTTTCGTTTTCCATGGTCGGCGAATATCAGCATTCTCCCAGCGTAGCCTCGGACCCAGCCAGTGTGCTGCAGGCCATCGCGCAGGAAGACGGGGTGGTAACCCCGCTTCCCAACGGCTCTCCAACCATCGACCGCTTTCGTCTGATCGAGGGTTCCGTCGGGCTTACGCTCGGCGGCGTTAAGCTTTCCTTCGGCAAGCAGAGTTTGTGGCTTGGTCCGGGGGAAAGTGGTCCCTTGCTCATGAGCGACAACGCAGCGCCGATCACGATGTTGCAAATAGACAGCGCGTCGCCCTTTGAAGTGCCGTTGTTCTCCGACTCCTTGGGACCGGTCCGGATGACTTCCTTTCTGGGTCACCTTGCCGGGCAAGAGTGGGTCTACAACCCGTCGGTGGCGGCTGGGCTGGAGTCCGACACCAATCCCAGTTATTTGATCGGGCCGGGCTTTCATCCGCAACCCTTCATTCATGGCAACAAGATCAGTTTTCGCCCTACTGCCAACCTGGAGTTTGGAATGGGTGTAACCGTCATTTTCGGCGGGCCGGGCTTGCCCTTCACCTGGCACGAGTATTTACGCAGTTATTACGGCCATAATGCGAATACTGCGACCAATCCGGGCAAGAGGTTTTCGGCCTTCGATTTTACTTATCGCGTCCCCGGCCTGCGCAATTGGCTGACGCTTTACACCGACTCGATGGTGGGGGACGAGATTTCTCCGATCGGTTCGACCCGGCCCATGTTGAATCCCGGCCTGTACATGCCGCAATTTCCCCATTTTCCCAAGCTGGAGTTGCGGGTCGAGGGCTTCAAGGCCGAACCCAAGCTCGGTGAGATCTATATTGACCGGCGCTATCGCTCCGGCTACTCCAACGACGGCAACCTGATCGGCAGTTGGATTGGGCGCCAAGCCCTTGGCGGGCAAGCCTGGACCAAATATTCGTTCAGCCCCCGGACCAGTATTCAGCTCGGATTCCGTCACCAGGAGGTCGATCGCTTCCTGGCAGGGGGCGGGCGTCTCAGCGACTTCTCGGTGGCGACCGAATGCAAAACGGGCCGGCAAATGTCGTTATCCGGGCGGGTCCAATACGAAGAGTGGAGTTTCCCCGCGCTCGATGCCCACTCCCAATCGGACTGGACGGCTGGCATTCAACTCACTTTATATCCCGACTGGCGGATGCGACACTGAGGCCGCCTGGGCGATTGAACAAAAGGCGTTTTACCAAGAGGTTTTGCCAAAAAAAAATGAGCCGCTACCCTCCAGCGGGTTCCAGCCCATCCGAGTATGCCGGAACTGCGCATTCCATCCCCGGTTGAGTATGCTCCTTCCCGCGACCTGCAGGCTGCGGAAACCCTGGATTTCCCGCCGCCGGAAGTCGACCGATGCGCCGCCCAATTGCGTTTACTTTGGGAGCGAAGAATGTTTCTCGCCAAGGCAGGGCTCATCGGCTTGGCGGCTGGCGTGTTATTCGCATTCCTCCTGCCCCAGCGATATGTTTCGACCGTGAAGCTCATGCCGCCAAATACGCAATCGGGCCAAGGAGCAGCGATGTTAGCGGCGCTTTCCGCCAAGGCCGGCAGCGCGATACCGGCGGTGGCCGGGGATCTTCTCGGCATGGGGGGGCCGGGCGCACTCTTCGTGGGCATTCTGCAAAGCCGCACCATCCAAGACAGGCTTGTCCACCATTTTGACTTGCAAAAGGTTTATGGCGATCGTTTGGAAGAAGATGCGTGCCGGGATTTAGCGCAGCGAACCGCCGTGGACGAAGATCGCAAGAGCGGCATTATCACCATCACGGTCACCGATCGCCATCCCCAAACGGCAGCCGCGATTGCCCAGGCTTACGTGGAGGAACTGGATCGCCTGTCCGCTGAGCTTTCTACTTCAGCCGCGCATCGCGAACGAGTCTTCCTCGAGGAACGGCTGCGGGCGGTAAAGCTGGATCTGGATGCGGCTTCGAAGGATTTCAGCCAGTTCGCCAGCCAGAACAGCACCATCGACATTAAAGAACAAGGGCGGACGATGGTGGAGGCCGCCGCCCGGCTGCAGGGAGAATTGATCGCCGCGCGATCCCAGATGAAGGGCTTGGAGGAGATTTATACGCCCACGAATGTTCGGGTGCGTGAGGTGGAAGCCCGGGTCGCAGAACTGCAGACTCAACTGGACAAACTGGGCGGCACCTCGGGAGCGGAGACCGGTCCGGCCGAAGACGGGGCCTACCCATCGATTCGGCAGCTTCCTCTTCTCGGGGTTCGCTATGCCGATCTTTACCGCCGTACCCAAATTCAGGAAGCGGTCTACCAAACCCTGACTCAGCAGTATGAACTGGCCAAGGTCCAGGAGGCGAAGGAGACGCCCAGCGTGAAACTTCTAGACCCAGCAAGTGTGCCCCAACGCAAGTCATTCCCGCCCCGCTTTCTTCTGATGTATATGCTGGCCACGGTAGGGTTAGCCATCGGCGCCACGTGGATTACGCTCCAGGCGCATTGGGAGAAGATCGATGGATCCAATCCCCGAAAGGTATTGGCCCAGGATATTCTTCGCGAGCTACAGGCCAGTTTGACAGGATCGGTCGGACCGAGTGAATCGGAGCACGCTGTCAAACAGCGGATTTGGGCTCGACGGTTCTGGCGTGGAAATTCCAGCAACTTCGGGGCATGAGCTCCCCGGACAGAGCGGTTCGTGGCAGGCGTTCTCCGGAGTCAGGCGTCGGGGACTTAGAGCCGCGCACTGGTCCGGTAATGACATGGGCGGCGAGCTCCCTTACCGGCCAGCGCTTCTGCCGGTTTGGGTTGAGCTTGGCCGATCAGGGATTTTCCGTGGGGGCGATGTTTTTGGTCAACGTGGTATTGGCGCGAACTCAGAGCAAGCAGGACTATGGAGCGTTTGTGCTCTCTTATTCCATTTTTACCTTCGTGTCGGGTCTGCACAATGCTGCCGTGCTCGAGCCCTACACGATCTACGGCGCCGGCAGATACCGAGAGCGCTTCCCGGCTTACTTGCAGCTCATGTTGCGCGGCAACCTAGCCTTTGGCGTCGCCCTATCGTCGATGTTGTTTTTGGCTTGCGCGTTCTTGCGCTGGTCTCATCCTGCGGTCCCTTTACGCGCCTTGCTGGGGCTCGCCCTTACAGTCGGCATTATTTTGACGGGGTCATTTCTGCGGCGCAGCTATTACGTTCAGCAAAAGCCAGGGAAAGCGGCCATGGCCTCGCTAACTTTTTTCGCAACAGTTGCGTTTTCCGTCTGGGTCGTGGCCCGGATCCATCGGCTCGATGGCTTTTCCGTTTTCCCCATCTTGGGGATCGGCTGGATGGTTGCAGGAGCAGGCTGGTTTCGCCAGTTGCTCCGAAACCCCGCGCAGGGAAGACTCCTCGACGCCGTGCCTCAATTCTGGCGGGAACATTGGACCTATGCACGCTGGGTCCTGGCCACTTCTTTTGTGTTCCAGTTTATGCATCAAGGTTATTACTGGCTGGTGGCTGGCTTTCTTTCGGTGAAAGAGGTAGGCGACCTAAAGGCAATGTACCTTCTGATCGCTCCCGTCGAGCAAGTAACGATTGCATCCTCTTTCCTGGTGTTGCCGGTGCTAACCGGGAGATATGCTGCCCGGAACTTCGAGGGTTTTCTGTCGCTCTGGAAACTCTACGCGCTTTGCCTGGTGGGAATCACTTTGCTGTTCGCCTTGGCGATCCGGCTGGTTGGGGCGCGTGCGATGCACGTTCTCTATGCGGGAAAGTTTGATGGGCTGGCTCCACTGCTCTTTCTCCTCGCCCTGGTCCCACTGTTGACAGCTCTTGGCGCTTCGTTCAGTGACGCGATTCGGGCAGCCGAACGGCCACGGCTGGTTTTCTACGCCTATGTAGGCAGTGCGATTGCGACCTTCGGGGGGGGCATACCACTGGTGATCCATTGGGGCCTGCGGGGCGCGGTTTACGGGATGTCGTTCTCCGCAGCAGTTTATAGCTGCTTGCTTGCGCTGGCTTTCTGGTTATGGGTTCCGCGGCAACCTGGGCGGCCGTGGCTCGAAGGCTACAGAAGGGGCGATTCTTTTGCATCGGCGGAGCGAGGCTGATGAAACTGATGATCGTAGGCCATCCTTTTTCGTTCGCCTATAACCAGCGTAAATACGTGGCCATGAAGCGTCTGAATCCGCGCCTCCGGCTGCGTTTGGTGGTTCCCATTCGCGGGCGCGAACGCTTTCACGCGATCCGCTATCAAGTTCACCACGATCTGGGGCGGCAGGAGGTGGTCGGGCTGGAAAGCTGGCCGGACCGGTGGCACATGGTCTACCTGCACCATCCCGCGCATATAGCTGGGGTTTTGCGCGATTTCCAACCGGACGTGCTGCACATCGAAGAGGAGCCGCAGGCGTTGATCACGGTGGAAACGATTGCCCTCAAGCGGCTTTTTGCCCCCGCCGCCGTGGCTAGCGCCTTTACCTGGGATAACATGCTGCGCCCGCGCGGCGTTGCCTTGGGAAGCTTGAAGTCCGCTTTGCGCAAGTATTCTCTTGGCCGTCTTTCGGCGATGGTCTGTGGCAATACGCGAGCTGCCACGCTGCTGCAGAAAGAAGGACGTTTCTCCGGCTTGGTCGAAGTCCTTCCGCAGTACGGCTTGGACTTGGTTGAACACGAACCGGGCCGAGAGCCAGAGTTACGAAGGCAACTTGGCTTGGAGGGAAGCCCGGTGATCGCCTACGTCGGCCGCCTGGTGGCGGAGAAGGGTCTGCCACAGATTTTCGAAGCCCTGTCGGCTCTGCCAAGCTATCCTTGGAAGTTGCTGCTGGTCGGGTCGGGGCCGCTTGAGGATGAAATTCGCCAGCGCTGGATGCCGCGATTCGCCCAGCGAATCGTGATGCTCCCAGCCGTTCCTTACGAGCAGGTGACCCGGTATATCCGCTGCGCCGACATTTTCGTCCTCGCTTCCCGTTCCACCTCTACTTGGACGGAACAGTTTGGCCTGGCGCTGGCGCAAGCCATGATGCTGGGTATTGCCTGCGTCGGATCCAGCAGCGGAGCGATTCCCGAAGTGCTCGGCCCCGGCGGCCTGCGCTTCTCCGAGGGCCAGGTCGATGAACTCGCTCAGGCGCTGGAAAGCCTGCTTCGTTCCCCCGCTCGGCGGGACAAGTTCGGAAGGGAAGGCCGCCAGTTTGCCCTGGAACACTACACAGCCGACGGCGTCGCCAACCGCTATCTCCAGCTCTTTGACCGGGCCCGGGGAGTCAAAGGCGGGGATGCCGGCGGGGCAGACACGGTGGGCTTCAAATCGATTTCCGGGTCGGGAAACTCTCGCTAGGCATTCGCAATCCAGACTGAGGAGTCTTTGTGAAAATACTGGTTACAGGGGGCGCGGGCTTTATCGCCTCGCACATCGCCCAAGGATATTTGCGTGGGGGCCACGAGGTGGTGATTCTCGATGACCTCTCTACCGGAAAGAAAGAGAACCTGCCGGAGGGGGCGAAATTTGTCGCCTGCGACATCACCGACACGGCGCGGGTGGATGAGATATTGGCCCGCGAGCGCCCGGAGATCATCAATCACCATGCGGCTCAAATGGACGTGCGACGTTCGGTTCGTGAGCCGCTGTTTGATGCGAGGGTCAACATTCTCGGCCCGCTTGGATTGCTCGAACTCGCGGTTAAGTATAAGGTCCGCAAGTTCCTCTACGCCTCCACCGGGGGCGCCAGCTACGGTCAAGTGAACCGAGTGCCGGTAGAGGAAACCCACCCAGCCGCTCCCATTTGTCACTATGGAGTGAGCAAGCTGACCCTCGAACGCTACCTCTTCTTATATGAACATCTTTACGGCCTCGACTATACCGTGATGCGTTATCCCAATGTCTACGGACCGCGCCAAAACCCCTTCGGCGAAGCCGGGGTGGTGGCGATTTTTGCCCACCAGATGTTGCGGGGAGATCGCCCTACTATCTTCGGGGACGGGTCGAAGACGCGCGACTACGTTTTTATCGGCGATATTGTCCGCGCCAACCGCGCTTTTCTGGAAAAGGGAAGCGGCCAGGTCCTCAACCTGGGCTGGGGGAAACCCGTCTCGGACCGTAGAATCTTCGAATTGGTTCGCGCCGCTGTGGGCTACTACGGAGAACCAAAGTTCGCCCCGGTCCGTCCCGGCGAAGTGGCGCACATTGCGCTCGACGCCCGTCGCGCTCATCAGATCGCAGGCTGGTCTCCGCAAGTTCCCCTGGAGGACGGGATTGTCCAGACGGTTGAGTTCATTCGCCAATCCGAGATTCTGCCGCTCCCGGTCCAGTCCTCCCATGCGCATCTTACAAATTCATAAAACCTTTTATACCCGGGGCGGTGCCGACACTTTTTTCTTCAAGACCTGCGACCTGCTGACCGAACGCGGCCACGAGCTGGCCCACTTCTCGACGGCGCATCCCAAGAATCGAAGCTCTCCCTACGCGGATTATTTTGTCGCTGGCTTTAACGACGAGGATGTCCCCAGCTTGACGTTGGCACGCAAGGCTCAAGCCTTTGTGCAGGGAATTTACTCTTTCGAAGCCCGAAGAAACCTGGCCCGGCTGGTTGAAGACTTCAAGCCGGACGTGGCCCACGCTCATAGCATCAACTACCAGCTTTCGCCCTCGATTTTCGATGTCTTTCGCGACTCCGCCGTTCCCCTAGTGGTGACCGTGCATGATTATCATATGATCTGCGGTGCGGGCACTCTGTACACCGGCGGGGCGCTGTGCGAACGTTGCCGCGGCGGCCGGCACTACAATCTTCTGCTGCACACCTGTTACTGGAACCGGCCAGCCAGTCTGATGGCATGCTTAAGTCACTATCTGCAGGACGCGCGCGGGTCGTGGAGGTCTGCTTCAAAGTTCCTGGTTCCCAGCCGCTTCCTGGGCAATAAACTGGTGGAGTTTGGCATTGAGGCGAGGAGGATTTCGCACCTCCCGATATTCATCGATTTTTCCGAGGATGCCGATCTCGATGTGGTGGAGACCGACCTCTCCGGCGAGTCCGCTAGCGAGCGCTCGTCGCAGGACCGAGCCGATGGGCAGTATGTGCTCTATTTTGGGCGGCTGGCTGTCAATAAAGGAATTCAAATACTGCTCGATGCCATCCAGCCCTTGGACTGCAAGCTCTTACTCATCGGAGACGGACCCTTGAGCCTGCAAGTTGAGGAATTCTGCGCTGGTCATCGTGCCCGCGTCCAGCGAATTCCGTTCGTCTCCTCCCGCGAACAATTGCAGAGTTACCTGCGCAGAGCCCGGTTTACCGTGGTGCCTTCGTTATGGTATGAGAATCAGCCGGCCGCGATTCTAGAGAGCTATGCCATGGGTAAGCCAGTAATCGGATCGCGCCTCGGCGGGATCCCCGAGTTGATCGAACCAGGACGCACGGGTCTGCTCGCCGAAGCGGGGAATCCGGCCGACTGGCGAGAAAAAATCAGCTTCCTGATAGACCGGCCTGAGCTTTGCCGGGAGTGGGGACAAAATGGCAAGCTGAAGCTGCGCGCGGGTTTTGGCCGGGAGTCGCATTACCGGCAGCTGATGGAGATTTATCACTCCCTACTGCCCCAGAACAGGGAAAGTGCGGCGGTCGATCATAGACATGGTTCTCGGGACACGGGCGTTGCATTCCCTATTGCCTAGCGACAGAGAAATCAGAACAGGACCCCAGTGGCTCGCCAACAAATGGACCATGCGACGGAAGGGAAGCCGCGATTGGAAGTCTCCCCCGCTGAGTCCGGCTACTACCTGGGGGCTTCCGGGTGCCACTACTTCGACTGGCAAAACCAGAATGCGGCCAGCGCGGGAAGAATTGAGGCCAGGAAATTTCGGATGCATATCAAGCCGACCGACGCGGTTTTGGACTTCGGTTGCGGAGGCGGGCACATCCTCCGAAGTCTCCAGTGCGCCCGGCGGGTTGGCATCGACGTCAATCCGGCGGCTCGGGAAGCCACCCGGCGGGCGGGAATTGAGTGTTATGAATCCGTTGCAGAGCTTCCGGACAGTTCGTTCCAGGTGGTTATTTCCAATCACGCCTTGGAGCACGTCGAGTCCCCGATTTCTGTTCTCCGCGCCCTGTACTTCAAGCTCACAGCTTCGGGTCTTCTGATTTTGTACTTACCGATCGACGATTGGAGGACGCAGAGTTCCTACCAGGTCGAAGATAGGAATCACCACCTGCACACCTGGACACCACAATTGCTGGGCAATACGTTCTGTGAGGCCGGGTTTGCCCCGGACGGGTTCTCGATACGAGTGTTAACTCATGCTTTGTTTCCGGGCGCGGCCAAGCTGTACGGCAGGCTCCCAGAGCCCGCCTTCGACGCAATATGCGGGATATTCGCTACCGCAGCCAAGCGCCGTCAGCTCTTCGCGGTGGCAAGGCGGCAGCCGTGATCGGAGCGTTTTTGGGTTAGATGCTTACCCCCTCGCAGGCACTTCGTAGGGGTCCTTACTCCACATGCTGAGATTTATCTATTTTCCGCTTCTGGCGGCGCTTCTGTGGAGCTTTTGGGCAGCGGCTAGGAGAATCGGCAGCAGGGACAGGACGTTGTCACCGATATTAGGATGGACTCTCGGTCTCGCTTTTTTCTTTCTGGCGCCCCTGACGTTGATGGTTCTCAATGGGGGATATGCGGATCCTGCCTTCTACGCTTCCAGCAGCAGCCACAGCAAAGTGAATCTGGCAAACCTGGAGTTTTTCGTTCCTTTTCTGGTGATCTGGACGTCGTTGATTCTTTCTGCCGGCGCGCTTCTGCTGTTTGTGCCGGCGACCGATGCCGCCGGCGCAGGGCTTCGGAGCCAGCCCGAGATCGCCATCGAACGGGCTCCCTTGCAGAAGATAATTTTCATCACCATCATTGTGTCCCTGCTCGATTACGGCGCGACCATACGGATGGCGGGTGGTATCGAGGGCTTTCTCTATTCCAACTGGTATGGGCGCGGGGTCGACCTGCTGGCGGAGCTGGGAGATCGCTATGTTTTATACCTGTGGCTTTCCCAGGCAAATCAGATCATCTTCACCGCTGCAGCGGTGCTGTATACCGGTTCGATGGTGCGGGAAGGAAAGATTCACTGGCGATTTTCCCTGCTATTGGTGTTTTTCTTCCTGTTGCATATTGGCTTTCAAGGCGAGCGGATTTACCTGGCCCTGTATTTGCTGTCGCTGGTTACGTTGTGCTGGTTGCATGGCAGAAAGAAAATGGTCCTGGGGCTGGTGCTGGCCGCGCCGCTCCTGGCAGCTGTATTCAGCGCGTGGGCCTACTTTCGCAACGACTTGACGAAGATCGGCGACAACGTGTCGGTTTACGCCGATGCCGATATAGAAAATCGGACAACCACCTGGCTGATGGATGCCTGCGATGGCGACGACATGATGTTTCTTTTCCATATCATTAAAGATTTTGGAAACAAGTACGACTATCTGTACGGAACTTCGTATGCGAGAGTCGGGTATTTTTTCCTGCCGCGGAGCATATTTCCAGAAAAGCCGCACGGTTTTAACCTTCAGCTGGCGGAACTGTACGAACCGGGGGAGGCCACCAGCTTTTGCGCCACGCAACTTGGGGAACTGTATGCCAATTTCGGGCCGTTCGGCATCCTGCTTCTTCCCGCCCTGACTTTGATATTGCTGTTGCTTTCAAATCAACTCAGAGCCCGGGCTGCGCATCGCCCGTTGCTGGCCACCGCAATGTTTCTGCTGCTGATCTGGTGCGCGCGCTCCACGCTGGAAGACCAGTTCATAACGTTTCTGCTGGTCTTTATGCTGATTGGCGCTTTGCGCCTGGAGCGTGGCTTGACGAGAGTAAATCACCCCATCGAAGCCTACTCGCAGGGGCTAGAACCGTCGGCAGGATGAACCGTCCGCTTGTTTAAAAGTCTGGACTAGGGCCCTTGCCGCCGCAGTGGGCAACTTCAATCACATGAAGACAAAGGGAAATTCAAGCCACATCAGCGTCGGCGACCGCCTGAACCTTGGTTGTGGTCCCAACGCTCCGCAGGGATGGGTCAACTTGGATGGTTCGTGGAACGCATGGTTTACGCATCACCAGCGGCTTCGCCGAACTCTGCAGCGCATCGGTATTATCGATGCCGCCAACCAGGGAGCCCAGTGGAAAGTAAGCCCCATCGTGCACGATCTGAGGCGTCCGCTTCCCTTCCAAGAAAATACCTTCTCCGCGATTTATGCCTCGCATGTGCTCGAACACCTGTACCGGGTGGAGGCTGATGGACTGCTCGCCGATTGCTGGAGGGTTCTCGCACCGGGAGGGATCATACGACTGGTGGTCCCCGATCTGCGCGCGATGGTGACGGACTACATGAAACAGGCAAACGGAAACGGTAACGCAACCGCACCCGGTTCCGCAGCGGATGGTTTGAACGAGAAATTGGGATTCAGAAGCGCCCAGCCGCCGGGCGGAAACACCCTGTTCCGAATCTATGCTACGTGGAAGGATTTTCACTCGCATAAATGGATGTACGATTCGGATTCTCTTCACCGCACACTTAAGATCGCGGGCTTTCGCTCCGTCGCTAAGAAGGACTTCCGTTGTAGCGACATTCCCGGCATCCATGAGGTCGAGGACCCTGGCCGGGTTCTCGGGGGGGCAGGTATCTGTCTCGAAGGTAAGAAGGGGATGGAGAAAGTACTCGAGACTCGCGAGGCGAGCTGAGCTTTCGGCCATCCCCGCTTGTCAGGGCTGGGAAAGCAGCGGACAGACGCAGACTCAAAAAGAGAGGAAGAGCATGAACCAACGCCCCATGGCCGCGCCCCGGACTGCCCATCCCATCTCAATCCGCTTTCCTGTTGCAGATGCAAAACCTGCAAAGGTTGAGCGCTGCCGGATATGCGCAGGATCGACCGAAACCTCGGTGGAGGGATTGTTCGACACGCGCTTTGGGATCAGGGGTATGTTTTCCGTCCGGCGCTGCCAGGAGTGCGGCTTGGAGCAGCTTTTCCCGCTTCCCGCTGCCCCCGAGCTGAAGCGTCTCTATGAGGTTTACTACAATTTCTCGGGCGAACGCGGCACGGTTTATACCAAGCTGCGGGAGTGGTTCTTTTCTTCGTGGCTTTATCGCCTCTGGATCCGGATCGATGAGGATATTTCCTTTCACTGCAGGATGGGAACGGGACGGCTGCTGGACATCGGCTGCAATGAAGGCCGAACGCTTAAGAATTACGCGCGCAATGGCTTCCAAGCGGAGGGAACCGAGCTGAACGAAACCGCTGCGGCGGTTGCCCGCGCCGCCGGTTTCAAGGTTTTCACCGGCCCGCTGGATGAGTTTGTGCCGCCGGCGCCGTACGACGTCGTCGTGCTTTCGAACGTCCTCGAACACGCGCTCGATCCGAAGGCGATGCTGCTCTCGGTGCGCCGCATGTTGAAGCCGGGAGGCCAGGTTTGGATCAGCTGTCCGAACAGCGAAAGCTGGTTGCGCCCGGTGTTCGGCCGCTTCTGGATCAACTGGCACGTGCCCTTCCACATCTCGCACTTTTCCGGCGACCG